>OFOU01001127.1_pt1 | contig 17688 bp, 19 predicted proteins | sample 1542061 | NCBI WGS metagenome assembly OFOU01 (sample SAMN04209239, study PRJEB22552) | human gut metagenome | biome: gut; material: feces | host: Homo sapiens | place: USA: Oklahoma
CAGAAATAATGATTTCCTGCTATGCCGCATTTATGATTTTCAGTGGGATTTTTACTATTGTTTCTTATGTGAAAGCTAAGGTGCAGAACAACCTGATGAAAGTTGATTTGGTGGTGAATAGTCTTTATGCCGTATTCGGTATTGGCGCTTTCATTTTGATGGCTATTACAAAGTTTTCTTAAGGGAGCGATTAAAATGAAAAAATTAAAATCATTTGTTGCTTTATCTTTGGCACTTTGTATGATGCTTTGTTTTGCAGGCTGTAGCTCCAATCACGATAAAGGAAATTTGAAAAACAATCTGATTGACGGATTTAATAGTTGGTTGGAGTCATTCAGCAAACACGCCGTTACAAAAGATAAAAACCTTCAAGGTGAAAGAGAAAATGACATTGACCAATATACAGGTAGTTACACGGCTTCGTATGATGGATTTACTGGCGAGGAGTTTATTTTCGGCGGTACAGCTTTAGAAAGGGACAACGGAAGTAATCTGGAAGCAATTTATTCGTTGACAATTACATCTGGAAAAGCCACTCTCTATTGGCTGAGTTCGGAAGAAGAACATATCATTTGCAAAGAAAATGCAGATAACACTTATCAATTTACACTCAGTTCAGGAGATAACTATATTGTGCTGAGAGGTGATAATTTCAGCGGAAATCTCGAATTAACGGTTGAAGATGTGTCGAATTAAAAAAATAAGGATATTTTTGCGGTATGCAATATTGGGTATCAGCTTGTCTTTTATATGTTTGCTGCTGATACCCATAGGCATACTTGCAACATTAATCTATTTGATTTGGTCTATTACAGACCACATTATTTGTTGGTGTGAAAAAGGAGAAAACGATGAATTACACTGAATGGGCATTTCACGATGTCGAGCCTGTCTATTTACAGCTCATTCAAAAAATTGAGTATGCGATTTTAAGCAGGCAGCTTTCTACGGGAGAAGAAATACCCTCTGTTCGGGAAATGGCAAAATGGTTACATATTAGTCCCAACACCGTAATGAAGGCATATATGCGTCTGAACAAAAGCAACTTAATTACTTCTTCCAGAAACGAACATTATTCTGTAATTGACAACGAACAGTATATCTTGCAAATGAGAGATGAAAAAGTACGGCAACTATGTATTACCTATTTGAGTAATATGATAAATCTCGGATTTTCCCGTAAGGAAGCAACTGAGTTTTTGGTTGAATATTCAAACAAATTGAAAGAGCCGAATGAATGAAACCATTAAATGTAGTGCAAAAGGAACTGTCAAATGAAAAAGAAACCCAAAAGCCTTATAAAAAAATTGATATTTCATTCTATTGCAGCTTTGTTTTGCATTACCGCTATCATTTCCCTTGTGTTTGGAGTAAAAGGATACTCTATGTATCGAGAAGCTGTAAAAGCATATCCCATTTCCCAAATGGTATCATCAATCCAAAATAGAGAAAACTTTGTCGAATTTGATGAATTACCGACAATTTATATAGATGCAGTAATTTCGGCTGAAGATAAAAGATTTGAAAGCCATTGCGGAGTAGATTTTATCGCCATTGGTCGTGCAGTTTGGAATGATATTAAAGCTATGTCTTTTGTAGAAGGTGGAAACACAATTACACAGCAAATAGCTAAAAATCAATACTATACGCAGGAAAAAAAGCTCGAGAGAAAATTTGCGGAGATATTTACAGCTATAGAGCTGGAAAAGTATTGTTCCAAGCAAGAAATATTTGAGTTATATGTAAACACAATCTATTTTGGCGATGAATATTACGGAATTTATGACGCTGCAAAAGGTTATTACGGAAAATTGCCCTCTGAATTAAGTGATTATGAAGCCATAATGTTAGCGGGCTTGCCTAACGCCCCGTCTGCCTATTCGTTGAATACTAATCCCGACTTAGCATTTAGCCGTATGAATATCGTTTTATCACGAATGGTCGAATGTGGCGTAATTACGCAAGAACAAGCTGATGACATTTTAGTAAACGGTAATTAACCATACTTTCCAATCAATAAATGCGGTAAGCCTACCAAATAAAAAAAACGGTGTTTTGGTAGGCTGTATTGTCACGCTCAAGCGACTATCCCTCTAAACCCGTTTCGAGTTTGGAGGGATTTTTATGTGTTGGTGTAAAGCCGCCACACCGCTGCTAATTAGAAGCAGCAATTACCTACATAGCGTCAGATAGGAATAGAGATAATCTGTTAAAAAAATTCTCGTTCTTATATGGGGATATTATACCCTCGAAGTAGACGCCAAATATCCACATAATAGAACTTTAATATCTTATAGCCGCAAGGGTCTGACAGCCTTTGCGGTTTTTCTTTTGTCACTTTTTGTCTGTCAGCAGGATAAGCCTGCTTCGGGTACTGGCTGTCGTCCTCCGCCCTCTTATCTGGATTTTTATATTTCAAAAATTCAGACTGGAGGTAAAGGACATGGCATACAATCACGGAAAGGAAGAACGCAAGTGGCGTATCTGGAAAGAGAATGAAGAAAAGATATTGCGTGAGTACGGCGTTGATGAAAGCACGATTGAAGAAATTCGTACTTACGACAGAGCAGAATTTAATTCCAACAGGCGGTTTTACCATTGGACAAATGATGTTGCGGAGTATCTGGGAGAAATGGCAGATACCGAGCCGCAGGCAGAAATATATTCCGTTGAAGATTTGCTAAATGAAATCGACAACGAAGCACTATATCGGGCATTGCTCACAGTGGACAGGCGTACCCTGCTCATTCTCCTGCTGAAAATGCAGGGATATACCACAAAGGAGATTGCCCCGATTGTCGGGCTGACAATGGGAGCGATATACGCAAGGTTAGACTACCTGCGAAAGAAGTTGAAGAAAATTTTATAGATTTCTAAGACAATCCATTTTTGATGGGCTATTGGGTGAGGGATAAAATTCTCTCACCCAATCTTTAAGGCAGATGAATAAAATCTCTGTCCACAGGGTATACTAAAAGTTTATGCAAAATCTTGACAGCCATATCTCCGCTATGGTATTCTAAAATACCCGAAAGGGAATTACTTGAAAATTGAAAATCACATAAAGCAATCTGCTTAAAAGTCAGCCGATGGCAAAGGGCTGACCGCAGCCGAGGAGTATGCTGCTTTTCTCGGTTGGTGTATGCAGCAAAGGTTTTGAATTTCAAAGCCGTTACATAGCATTGCGATATTGGACAGGAGGGGAATCCCCCTGCCATTCGTGATGTCGTGTGGCGGCTTTTTTGTATGTCCGAAATCAAAGGAAGAAATCATATCCAGAACGGAGGTGCAGGGACATAGGATTTTCTTTTCGGCGGGTAAAGGCAGGTATGGAAGAAGTCGGCTGCACAGAAAAGCAGCCCTGTCACACAGGGTTCCCGAAAAGTCGCCAGACTTTTTGGGAAAAGGAGGAGCAGTGAAGTGAGCGATTTTTCGTGCCTGCACGGAAATGAGCGATACGGAGCTTGTGACGACGTGTCCACAGGGATAGCGAGCATCGGATTGTGTCAGCCACAATCCAATCCACAGCCTAAAGGCGTGTGGACTTTACTCAGGGGATACCCCTGTTTACCCCATTAAAAAAGGAAATCAAGACTGGAGGATTAAGAAAAAATGGGCAAAAAGAACAATGAAAAAGTAAACATCACTAAGAGAGTGAAAAATTAAAGCGGTGCGCCGCCGCTTGCGGTCTGTCCGCAGCAGAATTTATGCGGCAGTTATGCAAGGGCAACGCTCCGCAGCCACAGCCGCAGGCAGAGTTCTGGCAGTTGATGCATACGCTTTATGAGGTACACGCCGCTTTCAAAAAGTGTGTTCCCCACTATCCTGCCGCCGCAGAAACCTGTAAAGAGATTGAGGATTTTATACTGGAATTACAGCAGGCATTTACCTCTCCGCAGCGGTTTGAGGCAGGGGAACTGATTGAAAAAGGGGCGGTCTGATATGGCAGCAACAAGTTTATGGCATATCAAAGGACGGTTAAAAGACCTCATTGATTACGTGGAAAATCCAGCAAAAACAGTAGCGAGTGATGATTTGAAGGACTTCTTTGATGTGTTCTCTTATGTAAGAAATCCAGAAAAGACAGACAATGGCGAGTATGTTTCTGCTGTCAACTGTCTAAAGGAAACCGCTTTGGAACAGATGATTTTGACAAAAAAGCAGTACCAGAAGTCGGGCGGATATATCGCATGGCACGGCTACCAGAGTTTTAGACCCAATGAAGTCACACCCGAACAATGCCATGAAATCGGCTTGAAACTGGCAAGGGAAATGTGGGGCGATAACTATCAGATTATCGTTACCACCCATCTTGATAAGGAACATTTACACAATCATTTCTGCTTTAATTCCGTTTCTTTCACAGACGGACGGAAATACAATTATTCTAAATCCGAGCAGAAAAGATTGCGTGATGTATCGGACAGACTATGCAGAGAATATGGACTATCGGTCATTGAACGCCCGAAGAAAGCCCCGTCCAGACCGCTGTATCTGGACGAGAAAAGCGGAAAGCCGACACGCTATCATGTCTATCTGGAGGACTTGGCGGAGGCAATCAGCGGCAGCCGTGATATACCGCACATGATGAAGTATCTGGCTGATAAAGGCTATGAGGTAGATTTTACAGGCGCACATTGGAAAATGAAGCTGCCGCAGTACGCGCATTTCACAAGGCTTGATACTCTTGACGAGCGATTAACGCCCGAATTTATCCGCAGCCATTTAGGGACGAGGGCGAGATACGGGAATTACAAAGCGAGGATTTCCTACTCCCCATATATGCCCGAACAGTACAAAAAGGCGTGGCGACCACACCAGAAAACCACAGGCATCCTTGCCCTTTACTATCATTGGTGCTATCAGTTGGGGATATTGCCAAAGGGTACGGACTACAAGCCGACAAGCCCGCTGATGAAACAGGAGCTTCGGAAACTGGACGAGATTACCGCACAAGTGCGGTATATGTCGGCGCATAACATCTCTACCCTCTCCGACTTACACGCCGACAGGGATAACAACCAGACCGAACTGGACAGGCTTAAAGACTATCGGCGGCACTTACAGAACAGGATACGCAGAGCCTTACCAGCCGAAAAAGAGAAACTTCGGGAAGAAAAGCAGGGCGTGACAGCGCAGATAACGGAGCTTCGCAGGCGGTTAAAATATGCTGCCGCCATCGAAAAACGCTCTGCCCATATCGACCAATGCTTAGACCAAATCCATGATACACTTGAAAATCAGCGGTCAAATCCAAGTACCAGAACGGGAAGTACAGACCGCAGAAGGGAGGAATTACAAAGATGACAGACGAACTCTATGAAGATATTGCTATCCGCCAGATGATTGACGACATCACAGATAACCTCTCCGTTATGACAAGAGAAGAACGCTTAGCATGGTTTCGCAAGTCGCAGTATCCCCATCCCGTCAACTTCCAGAAAGAGATAGACGGTACGGTTTATACAGTCAACACGCATTTTAACGCCGCAGCTTCCGAGAGCATACGGGAAAAAGCCGAGCGTATTCTCCTGAAACTCTGACAGAAAAAACAGTACCAGAAAAGGAATTAAGACTTTAAAGCGTTGAAGTTTTGAGCCGGATATGATATGATAGTAGCACCTACAATTCATATCATATCTGGCTGAAGAAAGGAGAATTATGAGCAGTCAGTCAGATAAAATCACAGCCCTCTACTGTCGGTTATCAAGAGATGACGAGCAGGACGGGCTGTCAGGCAGTATTAAAAATCAAGATGGGATTTGTCAAGGATGAATTCACCGAAAAAACAGACTTTCCATATTAGCCCATACGGTACTACGATACGAATAGCGGAGCATGGGAAAAACCATGCCCCGCTATCTTTTCTCGCCCCAAGAAATATCTGATTTTTTGTCGTCATGGATTTTTGTTACGAAAGCATAAAATTTATGAGTGATAGCAGTTCTTTTCGAGGCAACTCAACCAATGTGTTCACATCTAACTGGAATTCCGCTGGCCTATGCACAACCCAATTTAGCGGGTCAACATTATCTTCGTAATTTCCAAAAAGAGATGTAAAGTATTGCCTCATAGTGGTGTCGGTAATATAATTGGGCAAATTACGCTTATAGTTCTCAATTATTTTACTCAATTTCCCAATATCTTTAATATTTTCCCATATAAGTTTACTTTGTCCTTGAATATTGTGCTTTTTTGAGTAATATATGATTGTTTGCTCAATTATTGACCGAACAAGGAAAGTGGTAGCTATCGGATATGTTGCCACAAGCCTTTTATCAGAAAACAGTTGCAACTCCCTGCATACAGCGGTAACACCATGGGTTTCTGCATCGTTAGGGTCAAGCGCACCATAATTGATGCCTTGAAAAAAGTATGGTAAATTTTTGTTTCCACCACCGCGCATTGTTGCTTGCCCACCATCAGCAGTTCCTGTTGTTCCACTATTTTCTGTATCACCAGAATCGCTGCTACCACCTAATCCCGGTGCATCAACTCCACTACTAGTTCCGCCTTCCTCTGTTCCACCATTTTGCTCTGTTGGTTGTTCCGGTTTGTCTTGCTCAGCGTTTTGGTGGTCATCCATATCCTTGCCTTGCACATACTCTTGAATCCATGGTATTAGCTTGTCTTCTATGGCTCTGGCCTTATTGAAAAGCCGAGTAACAGCAATACCTAAAGCCTCTGCTTCAGCCACTATCCATTTTGAAGCATCAATAACTAACTGCATTCTTGCCGCTGTAAAAGTAGATTCATCGGAAATATCCAGTCCGATTAACTTCCTTACTTCACGATTGTTAAAAATGCGTTGGATGGTCGTAAATGGTAAAATTGTTGTAATATCCAGCCCATCAAAATGCTTTTTTACATAAAAATCTATCAAATATGAAAGATTTTTTTCATGACTCTGACGAACTTTGAACACTTCTTTTTCACGTGGTGTCCATTGCTTTGTTCCTCTGCCTTTATCCTCCCCAGAGTGCAACCTTTCCATGATAAAGAAAGCCTCTTGCTCATCAGTAACATAGCATTTGATAGTATCGAGGATTTTACTTTGTTGCCCAATTTTTTTGGCTTTTTCAATGGTTGGTTTATCCAAGAATTTGAACCAGTCCGGATCAATTAGTAGTTTTATGGCGGCAACTCTGCGATTGCCCTCATATACTACGTATTTTTGGATAGGTTCAGAATAAACAACGACAATTTGCTGATTTCCTAACAGCCCATTTTTCTGCACATCTTCGGCCAAATTGAGCATATATTGAATTCCAACGGCATTGAAAAGTTTCTCTAAAGTATCTTCTTCGCTACTCCCGATTGCATGACGAGGGTTCTCATAATAATTAACTAACTGGCTTACATTTATCTCTTTAATTTCCCCGGGCATTAGGTATCCTCACCTCTCAAGTATATTTATAAGTTCACTTTCCTTTTGGGGTCTAAGTACATTCCTTGCGAAAAACATTACTTCGCTACCAGAACGCTTTTCTTGTAAGGTGTACTGTAATTCAAATTCAATACTTGGTGTTTTGGCATACATAGATTTAATTGCATTTACATTATCGTATGTAACAATCCATCTCCGGTTTTTCAAGCGATGTACGATTGTGTTTGCCAGATTTGCATGATCTCCATGAGAGTAAAAATTGGCGTATAGACCTGATCCCTTACTATAATAAGGCGGATCGAAAAAAATAAATGTTTTCCTTTTTTTCAAAATTACATCTTCGATAAAATCCAGAGCCTCCAAATTATAAATTTGAATATATCTTTCCCTTTCCCCGATTTTCCGTATTTGTGATATTAGCCGTGGCTTATTAAATCTGCAATCAATAGGATAATCTCCTTGCTGATTCAGTCCCCCTATCGGACCTGCTTTGTCTATAATTCCAGATCTATTTGTACGATTAAGGAAAAAAGTTGAAAATCCAATTTCCAAACAACTATGCTCATCAATGTTATCTCTAACAGCTTTTTGACGGTGCCATTCTTCTAATGTGATCTCCGTATTCTCAATTAGCCGCACAAACTCTTCTGTTCTGTGTAAAACACTGTCCCAAAAGCAGAAAATAGTATAATCGTAGTCATTGATGATAATATTATTTACTGTACCATCAAACAGCAACTCTAAGGCAATTGCGGCACCACCACAAAACGGTTCAATATATGTTTTGCATCCGTTCTCTTTTACTAATTCAGCGACATATTTATATAGTTTATATTTACCACCTGGATAACGTAGCGGGGATGGATTCATAAAGGCACCTCATTTTTACTATCTTCATTATGTCCATGAATAGCATTGATAAGTTGCTGCATATAAAGTTCAAAATTCAGTTTGAGTTCACACTCCCACAACACAATCACTTTCCACCCATCTGCTTCAAGTTGAGCAATATGCTCCTGATCCCGTTGCTGTGTCCGTTGAATCTTCGGCCCCCAATATGACTTGTTCGACTTGCTTGCATGAGCATACCGGCTTCCGCAATCATGTCCATGCCAATAACAGCCATGAATGAAGATTGCAATTTTCTTCTTGGTGAATACTATATCCGGTTTGCCTGGAAGAGCCGTGTAATTGACCCGATAGCGGTATCCCGAGGCAAATAAGTACCGCCGCACCATAAGTTCAATACTGGTATCCTTGCTCCTGATGTGGGACATGATTTCGCTCCGCCGCTCCGGCGTAATCGTATCGGCCATTCATTACACAGACAAATCCAGAGGGAGATCGGAGATGTCTTTCAGCCGTTTCCCTTGGACAAGTGTTTCCAGCGTTTCGACAGCATCCTCTGACCCAACCTCTTTAACTGCACGCATCAATTCATACAAAGCAAAATGATATACACAGTCAATATCACCTGTGCCAAGTGCCAGCGAAGCAAGTCGGTTCGGCATCGGCTCCGCAGTCACTACAACGATATGGGGAAGATGGCCTTTTCTGTTGCGAATCAGGTTTAGGGCCTCTGTCCGGCTATTCTGTGCCCGGTCACTCCGCATGGTATATTTAGCCGACACGCTGGCGTGAAGTAACGGTTTTCCGCCGTTGGCCTTTCTTATGTCCGCCATCCTGCCGGTATCCGCATCAACTATACATTGTTGCTCGTTGATCTCGCTGTCCTCATACAAGTCACGATAAATCACAACATCGGGAGCAACTAAGTAATCGTTTCCCAACGAGGCCGCAAGTTGGGCATTTTGTGCCGTCAATGCGCTTAAGTAAGCCAAATGCTCATATTGGGCAAAATCGCTGGTCTTTAGCTTATTGTTGTTCCCCAACTGCAAGATAGTCCACCGTCCAGGGCGAAGATTTTGAAGATGCGGGAAAGTTTCCTGCAAAAACTGCATTGTGAGCAGTTCAAACTGTTTTCCCAATGTTTGTCCAGAAATTTTATCAACCTGATTGACAGTATGATGATGTTCATCAACGAGAATATCGACAATCTTTCTCGATATAGCTTTTGACCCCCGGCTGCTGGTATCCGCATTAGAGGCCACACCCGCAGAGGTCAATGTCAGCGTATTTGTTTCAAATAACTGCTCGTGAAAGTGAAATCTTGCTTTGGCTATCAGCGCATCCATGTGCAAGGCACTCCTTTATCTGTTCTCCCACCGCTTTAGCAACAGGGGGTGGAAACGCATTTCCAATCATCCGGCAGGCAACGGTTTTCCGGCTACCAAATGTCCATGTGTCAGGAAACCCTTGAATCCGGGCCATCATCCGGCTTGTAAGTCGAGGCATTCCCTCAAAGTCAGGTGTGGGTGCTGCGTCTGCAATCCCACGGCCATCAATACCAAGTTCAGCCCAAGCGTTCCTAGCTCTAGTCGGGCCAAGATCAGGTCCACCATGCTTCTTGGAACCGCCCACCAATGTTGGAGCAATTCGATCCGCTTGCTCTGCCCACCGTTTTGCCCCGGCCCACTTGTTTTCTGCCATCAAATCATACAGTGTTTCGCCAACTGTTTTGGCACTGCCGGGCTTGTCATCTGGATAAGCAAATGCCCCATATTGATCTTTTCGTATACCAACAATGACAACTCTTGGGCGAAGCTGGGGAACGCCAAAATTCGAGGCGTTCAGTAGCTTTATGTGAGTAACATATCCTAAATCTCGAATCGATTTGAAAATATGGTTTCGGTATGTCTCAAAGCCGGGGTCTAAAAAACCCCGAACATTTTCCAGCATCACCGCTTTAGGTTTTATCTCCCGTATCAGCCTAATTGCCTCTGGAAATAAATCTCGTTCATCTTCCTGTCCAAGCTGTTTGCCAGCAACAGAAAAAGGAGGGCAAGGCACTCCACCCGCCAGTAAATCAACGCCTCTGTATGGCCGCCCGTCAAAATCGTGGACATCCGCACAGATAACATTCCATTCTGGCCGGTTTTTCCTCAAGACCTCACAATAATCGGCTTCGTATTCAACCAAGGCTACATGAACAAACCCGGCCATCGCAAGGCCAAGGGCTTGTCCACCAGCTCCCGCACATATCTCAACGCAAGTTAATGGCCGTTGCATCATGCAATCTCTCCTAATCATACGGTCATTTTTCGGTAAACTCAATGACATCGCCTATATCACAATCTAATGTAAGGCAAATTTTATAAAGGCTTTCCATTGAGATAAATTCGCTTTTTCCCATCTTCGCCAGAACATTGAAGCTGATTCCTGCCGCCTCTTTCAGTTCGGTTCGGTTCATCTTCTTGTCAATCAATAATTTCCACAGCTTATCGTAACTGACTGGCATCGCGATTCTCCGTTCAAAGCATTTTCTACAGTATACCACATCTTGCCGCCTATATCAAGATAATCTCACAAGAAAGTGAGCGTCTCTATTATAGTTTGATTTTCCTTGTATCATGTTTTATCTGAAACGCATATTAAATTGTTGCCACGATCCCACTACTTTTGCGTCCATCGCATACCGAGCAATCTACCATGGAACGGTTGCGCACCATATAGGTATATCCACGCTTGTGTGCGGGCAATGCATCGTCAGTTCGATTCCCTCCCATTGTGGCTTAGGTAGCTGCCGCAGAAAAGAGCTGGAGTTTCCGGGGCTGTCACCAAAGTGGCAAGCAGTGTCTTTGTACCCACAAAGACTCGAAACTGCGGCTCCCGGCGTTGCCGGAAACCGCAGTTTCTGCTTGTTGGGACAGCGTCCCAAACCCTTTGAACAGCCCCGTTGCCGGGGCTGGCTACGCGTTCGGTTCCCGAACGCTGTTGTCCCTGTGGAGCAGGGACAGGCGGGGCCTACGCCCTTTGAAAAGACGGGAAAAACGGCAAATCCGTTCATTGCCGCCGCTATCGAATAGCGGCAAGCCGGGCGAGGGACTGTCTGGTTAATTCCCAAATCTCGTCCAGGCGATTTTGTAAATTCGCAATCTCCGCCGCATAGACGCTCCCGGTTTCGTTCGCTTTCCTGGCGTATTGCTCCAGATTATTGCTGCATCGCCGGAGCAAGATGACCAGCTGGCGCACATCCCCTAAATCCATCCTGACGCAGATACCGTCCAGTGCCATCTTGCGGATATAGGCGCTCATGCTCATAATTCCGGCGTCCTCCATCTTGACTTTTATTCGTTCCACGTCCTCCGGGGAAACACGAAATTTCAATTTCTCATTCAGTCTGCTCATTCCTTTTTGGTTCCTTCCCTCACAAATGGATTTTCTAAAACCGCCGGACATGGGAGGAAAATCTCCTGTCCGATACATCTCCCATATTCCGTTACGATTAGTGGGGGTGGTATAATATGCCACCCCCATCAGTTGTAACACTTTTCAGCTTTTTGCTACGGTTACTGCCAGTGTTCATTTTGAACACTGCCTTTATCTGTAACGGTTTTCCTGCATTGCGTTACGGTTGAGGCAAGTGTTCAATTTGGTCACTTGCTTTATCTGTAACGCCCTGACGATAAGCCCGCTGGCGGCAGGCGTTGCAGCAGTAGACCGCATCCGACCGCTTCGGCGTGAAGACCTTTCCGCAGCTCTTGCAAATCCGATTTTGCCGTTTTTCCAGCCGCCGCTGTTTCAAATCTTTCTGATAACCCCGGTTCCCGCACAGGTGATAATAGCAATATTTCTTGCTGGCAATCTGGGTGTAGAAGACCCGACCGCAGCCCTTGCAGATAATCTTCCGTACAGCCAAGTCCGGCTTCCACCCGGAGATTTTTTCCTCATACCACTGTTTCAGGGTTTCCTGATTTGCGTACTCCCAATCACAGTTCCACATAGATTTTCCCCTCTTTCCATAGAACAGGACGGGCCAAAACAATCTGACCCGCCCTGCCTTGCTTTACCTGTTTTCTGCTTCCTGTTCCCCGGTCTGCTTTTGCCGATACCGCATTTTGCTGTGCGCTTTCCTTTGGCAAGCCACGCAGCAGTATTTCACATCGTTTCTGGTTGTGGTGAACGCTTTCCCGCAGTTTTCGCAGACGCATTCCCGCTTTCTGCTTTCCGCCGCCTCCTGCCGGTAGAATTTAGCCCGGCATCTCGGACTGCAAAATAGAGTATTTGAATGGCCGGATTCAAATTCTTCTCCGCAGCATTTGCAGATCAGCTTGAACGGCTGGCCGACCGCGTGTTCGCCGGCCTTCATCATCTGGTAGCGTTCCCGGCTCTTGACCCGATGCCGGTGCAGAGATGCCTGCCGCTTTTCTTCCTCCGGCGTCAACTCAGGGGCGGGGAGGTCAAACCGCCGATAAACTTCAGATAAATCTCGACTTCCTGCGTCCTGTCACCGTCAATCTTTTCCGGGGCATGGACGATGATTTTCTCAATGAACTCGTTGATCATCGGCGTAGTCAGTTCCGAGAAATCCGTGTACTTTTTCGCCAGGGAGAGGAACCGCTCCACGTTGGCAGTGTCCTGCTCAAAGCTGTCCAGCGCTGCTTCCGCTTCTGTGACAGACTGCCGGAGCGTTGCCTGTTCCTGCTCATACCCGGCAAGGAGAGTGTCAAAGCGTTCCTCCCCAATGCGCCCTACCGCATAGGACTCATACAGCTTTTTGATGATGGTGTCCAGTTCCTCACAGCGCCGCCTGTCTTTGTTCAATTTGCGTTTCAAGTCTTTCGCCGCCTGTGCCTGCCGGACTTCGGACGCAGCCCGCACCTTTTGGACAAACTCCGCCTCGTTGGAGATGGCATAGGTGCTGGCAGCCCGGATCGCCTCCAGGATCAGCGTCCGCAGAGCCTTGGTAGAGATGTGATGGTTACTGCAAGCACTGTCATGATACTGCCGGGCCAGCGTGTAAGTGGAGCAGTTGAACCAGTCTGATGAGTAGGGCTTAGCAGGCGTTCCCCGCGAACGGTGATTATACAACTTTGCGCCGCAGTCGGCACAGTAGAGAAGCCCGGTCAGAGGATTGGCCTCGCCGATGGTATCGTGGCGGCGGGGCGTCTTTCTCAGCTTCTGGGCAAGCTCCCAGGTGGCCTTGTCCACAATGGCCTCATGAGTGTTTTCAAAAATCAGCCAGTCCTCCGGTGAGTGGACAACGGCCCGTTTGTCCTTGTAGGACTCCTTGTGGGTGCGGAAGTTGACCGTATGGCCCATATACTCCGGCTTGGAGAGGATTTGCCCGACCGCAAACCCATTCCAGCTATAAGGACGGGGAATGTCCTCTTTGCTTTTCCATACGCCCCGGCCCTGTCCGGCGAAATAGGTGGCAGGCGTCTCAATCTTCTCCTCGCAGAGCATCGTGGCGATCTCATAGGGACCGTGGCCCTCGATGGTAAGCTGGAAGATACGCCGCACGATAGCCGCCGCTTCCTCGTCAATCAGCCAGTGGTATTTGTCGTTGGGGTCTTTTCGATAGCCGTAAATGGCGCAGTTGGTGGTGGGCTTGCCGGACTCCCCCTTGACCCGGATGGCGGTGCGCTGTTTGCGGCTCAGATCCCTCAGATACCATTCGCTCATGATGTTGACGAAAGGTGCGAACTCGCTGGAGCCGGGGTCGCTGCTGTCAATGCCATTCCCGATGGCGATAAAACGAACGTCGTGTTGCTTGAAGACGATCTCCGTATAGAAGCCGGTTTGCAGGTAATCTCTCCCGATCCTGCTCATGTCTTTCGTCAGCACCAAGGCCACTTTCCCAGCCTCGACGTCGGCGATCAGCCGTTTCCATGCGGGGCGCTCGAAGTTGCCGCCCGACCATCCGTCATCCGTATAATGGACACAATTTCTGTACCCGTGGTCGGCGGCGTAGCCCTCCAGGTATTTTTTCTGATTGATGACCGAATTGCTGTCCCCAGCCAGGTCATCGTCACGAGAGAGCCTCTCGTATAAAGCCGTGATTTTTTCCTCAGCCTGTGTTGCGCTCATGACGCGCTCCTTTCAGACTGACGGCTCATTTGTGGTGCATCCATCATACCACATTTTCCAACCTTTTGCAGCCCCTCATTGCGGATCATCCGCAAAATTTTTTCTTCCATCGTTTCACCGCCGTTGTCGGAAAAGACCACCTTCACCTTGTAGGTGGTAGAGCCGATACGCCGGGTCATATACTGGCAGTTTTGATTTTCGCTGTTTTTCGTCATGGTGTCCTTTCTCATATCATTGAAATCCAAAATAATAATTTCTGATATGGGAAGCCGTTTCCCCGAAGCAGTTCCTGGCAGGCATATCCCTTTGTTGGTGCTGTGCCGTTGTGTCTCACCCTCGATACGCTCGCTTTCGGTCATGGCATACTTCGCCGGCGTGATAGCTGCTCGGACGGTCATTCAGTTGTCAGTCACACCACCTTTCTGCTTTTGGATTTTGGGTTATGTATGAGAAAGGAAAAAGCAGATACAAAAAACCGCCCGCGGATTTTCTCCGCAGTCGGTTATGTATCTGCTAAATGAAATATGTGTATTATATGGGCATCAAATATTCAGTTCAAATATGAACTCATTATAATCCAAACATCCGTTCCTGTCAAGCCCCGTCGAAGAAATTTTTTGAGGGGGCCTCAAATAGACGGTCAGCGATAGTACAAATGCAAAGGAAAAGCTCCCGCAAGGCCCCCGCCCATAGAGGAAGCCTTGCGAGAACATCCACACTTTCCTGCCGACGCAAATGCCGGGAGGCGGTTATGTGTAGATCAGTTCATGTTTGACGCTTTCCTCAGCGCGGTTCACGATGCTGTTCATGCCCCTGACCCATTCCCGCTGTGACCGGCGTTTCAGATCCTCGGTCACGCCCTCGGCGGCGGCCATCTTCTTAATGATAAGTCGGCGGCGGTTCTGCGCCTGCTCGTTGAGGTCGGCCAGGTAGGTGTGCAGCCTGCCTGTCAAGATCAGATGGTTCAGTAGATGCGGATTTGTTTCCTCCAGATACGCCCGGTGCATCCGCCCCCACTTCCCGATGGGGCGGTCATCGGCCTCCGGCAATTCGATAGCCGGGATGTAGTAGTCCCCAGCAAGAACATAATCAAGGCCGTTTGCCTCGTCATGTATCCTTGGTTCCAGTCTGTCCATAGTGTTTTCCTCCGTCATTTCAGAAGTTTTCGGTAGCGGCTACCGATAATGCAATACGGATTTTTACCTCCTTTCCTACAACCGCAAGTCCTATTCACCACAAATGAGCCGCAGTCATATGTATTTGGTGGCAGAAACCACCCTTTACATAGTACATCTCAGCAGTCCATACTGGAAAAATTCGCAAAGGAGAACGGTTTTAAACATACCCGCTTCTTTATTGATGACGGTTATTCTGGTGTAACTTTCACAAGACCCGCATTTATGGAGTTGATGGATTTAGCGGAACAGGGCAAAATCGGAACGCTTATCGTCAAAGACCATTCAAGGCTTGGGCGTAACCGCCTTGTTGTCGGGCAGTTGTTGGAGGAAGATTTTGACCGTTTGGATGTGCGTTATATCGCCATTATGGACAATATCGACACAGACAAGGGACTCATCGACCTCGTTCCCATGCAGGACTTATTCAACGAGTGGCATGCCAAAAATACGAGCCAGAAAGTTCGGAATGTCTTCCGAAGCAAAGGAATGTCTGGCATCCCCCTTACCACCAACCCGCCATTCGGATATATGAAAAATCCAGAAAATCCGAAAGAATGGCTTGTTGACGAGCCTGCGGCAAAGGTGGTGCGTCAGATATTTGCTATGTGCGTGGCAGGTTTCGGACCGACGCAGATAGCAAAGAAGCTGAAAGCCGCAGAGGTAATGACACCGACAGAATACTGGAACAGTATCGGCAGGAATTGCAGCAAACCGCCCGCCAGACCGTTTAACTGGTGTTCCGATACGGTTGCCAACATCCTTTCAAAACAGGAATATATCGGCGATACCGTCAATTTCCGAGGTACAACCAAATCCTTTAAGAACAAGAAAAGGGTGGAAAGACCGCAGGAGGAATGGAAAGTATTCAAAAATACCCATCCCGCCATCGTTGATGAAGAAACCTTTCTGCTTGTGCAGGAGCTTCGGGAACACCGCCGCAGACCGACCAAAAGCGGTATTGTCAGTATGTTTTCAGGCTTGCTTTATTGTGCCGATTGCGGAGAAAAGCTGTATTACAGTGTAACAAACAATTATAAACGGGAACAGTCATATTTCTTCTGTTCGTCCTACCGTAAAAATTCCGAGGTATGCTCTGCCCATTATATCCGTGAAAAAGTGGTATCGGAGATTGTACTGGACAGTATGCAGCGTGTATTCTGGTATGTACAGAGTTTTGAAAAACAGTTTGCCAGAAAGCAGATGGACGCTTTCGGGGAGGAAAAAAAGAAAGAATTGTCCGAAAAACGCAGAGAGCTGTCGAAAGCGAAAAAGCGTGTTAAAGAGATAGACAATCTTATCCAGAAAATCTATGAGGACAATGTTATCGGTAAAATCTCTGATGAACGCTTCGCCACAATGTCTATGGCTTTTGAGGAAGAACAGCAAAAGCTGAAATCTGCTATTCCAGAAATGGAAACATACCTTGAAAACGAAACGGACAAGACCGACAACTTGCAGAGGTTTATCGACAGAGTAAAGCGTGTCACGCAGCTTACGGAATTAACGCCTGAAATCGTACACGAATTTATTGAAAGGATTATAGTATCCAAGCCAGAATACCGAGGTGGTAAACGGTATCAGACTTTGGAAATCTATTACAACGGTGTAGGTATCGTCAAAGAGCCAACGCCAGAGGAAATGGAAGAACTGTTCCAAGAGCGTTTAGAGAGCAGGAAATCCACAAAAACGGCATAGCCATAGGATACACCGTTTCAAAGAACACGAAATATATATTGAGATACAAGGCGGTTGGGGCACCTTCCTTACGGAGGGTGCCCCAAGCTGGATTGCTTTATTTTTGAGTTCCAGATTCCGACCCCTATTCAATTTTGCTTATCCTAGTCTGCGTTTTTTACCTAAGACAACCGCGATTCCCGCGCTCGCCGCGACTAACAGGCTTAAAAGGATAATCGGCACTGTCATTCCGTCGCCGGTCTGAGCGTTATTATTGTTCTCTGTCCCGCTGCCGGTTCCGGATTCTGTTCCGCCGCTTTCAGAGCCGCTGCTGCCAGTTCCAGGTCCTTCACTGCTGCCTGGATCCTCGCTAGTGCCTGGATCCTCGCTAGTGCCTGGATCCTCGCTACTGCCGGTGCTCTCCTTCACGGTTACGGTAAAGGCCGCCGTCTTGGTCACGCCGCCCTCCGTGTAGGAAACTGTCACCATCTTCTCTCCAGCCTTTTCTGAGGAGAAACC
>OFOU01001141.1_pt1 | contig 17457 bp, 12 predicted proteins | sample 1542061 | NCBI WGS metagenome assembly OFOU01 (sample SAMN04209239, study PRJEB22552) | human gut metagenome | biome: gut; material: feces | host: Homo sapiens | place: USA: Oklahoma
GATGGTATTTCCGGTTCGATAATGCTTGTACCAACAGGGAGGGGATAAGCATGGCGTTAACAGATATCAAGGTCAGAACAGCCAAGCCAACGGATAAGCAATACAAACTGACCGATGGCAGCGGTATGCACCTTCTTGTCCATCCAAATGGTTCTAAGTACTGGCGTTTGCAGTACCGTTATGACGGCAAGCAAAAGATGTTGGCACTTGGGGTTTACCCTGAAATCACACTGGCGGATGCCAGAGCACGTCGTGACGAAGCGCGTAAGCTACTAGCGAATGGCGTCGATCCGGGAGACAAAAAGAAAAATGATAAGGTTGAACAGAGTAAAGCACGAACCTTTAAAGAGGTAGCGATCGAGTGGCATGGCACCAATAAAAAGTGGTCTGAAGATCACGCCCATCGTGTGCTAAAAAGTCTGGAAGATAATCTCTTTGCAGCGCTTGGTGAACGTAATATCACTGAGTTAAAAACGCGCGATTTATTAGCGCCCATTAAAGCCGTAGAGATGTCTGGACGTCTTGAGGTTGCTGCTCGTCTTCAACAGCGCACTACGGCCATTATGCGTTATGCAGTGCAAAGTGGGTTAATTGATTATAACCCGGCACAAGAGATGGCTGGGGCGGTTGCTTCCGGTAATCGACAACATCGTCCGGCGCTGGAATTAAAGCGCATCCCTGAGTTGCTTGAGAAAATAGATAGCTATACCGGCAGGCCGCTAACCCGCTGGGCGACAGAACTCACTCTGCTTATCTTTATTCGGGCCAGTGAGCTGCGTTTTGCTCGTTGGTCAGAAATCGATTTTGAAACGTCAATGTGGACCATCCCACCTGAGCGAGAGCCCATTCCTGATGTGAAACATTCTCAGCGAGGTTCAAAGATGCGTACACCGCATCTGGTGCCGCTTTCAAAGCAGGCGCTGGCGATCCTGAAGCAGATAAAGCAGTTCTGTGGCGAACATGAGCTGATCTTTATTGGCGATCATGATCCGCGTAAGCCAATGAGTGAAAACACCGTAAACAGTGCGCTACGGGTGATGGGATATGATACTAAGGTTGAGGTTTGCGGCCACGGCTTCCGTACAATGGCCTGTAGTTCGTTAATTGAGTCAGGGCTATGGTCGAAGGATGCGGTAGAACGTCAGATGAGCCATATGGAACGTAACTCAGTGCGGGCAGCGTATATCCATAAAGCGGAACATCTGGATGAGCGCAAGCTGATGTTGCAGTGGTGGGCTGATTTTCTGGATGCGAATCGGGAGAGAGCGATTACGCCGTTTGACTATGCGAAGATCAATCGGGGTAATGGCGTGTGAGTTGAATGCCTTTATTTCTCGGTTGATGTTTAAATTAAAAAGACCAACCAGTCCATTTAGGGCTGGTTGGTCATTGTATTTTTTTACCGTTACTATCAAATTTCATCTGCCAGGTACAGAGCTGACAGATAAAAAAGATGCCTGCAATAATGCCTTGAATGTACATATAGTTGCGAGCATTATCGCAAATATGTGCTCATGGATTCTTCATTGCAATGACCTCTGACAAAACCCTAAGGCAAGCGATATCAAATATCACCATTTGGCGCAAAGGCGAACAGCGTGCGCCACATAAGCCATTATTGCTGCTGCATGTCCTCTCACACTATCGGCATGGTCATGAGCGCCTGTTTAACTATAGTTCTGAAATCTACGAGCCCTTGTTGGATCTTCTGGAACGTTATGGACCGCAGCGTCGTGACCAGCGCCCGGACATGCCATTCTGGCGTCTGAAGGGCGATGGCTTCTGGGAACTACAAAATGCGGAACGGTGCTCAACCAATGGTAGCCGCCAGCCGCCCCGACGTGAACTCATCGAATATAATGTCGCGGGTGGATTTGATGCCGATAATTTTGCGTTGGTGGCAAAAAATCACAGGTTAATTGATACGCTCGCGCAGCAGCTCCTGGAGGCGCATTTTCCGGCCAGTATTCAGGAAGACCTCGCTGATGAGATGGGTTTTGATATTCGCACCTCTCTCCGTCAACGCGATCCGAAGTTCCGTCAGATGGTGCTACGTGCTTACAATTATCAGTGCGCGATCTGCGGCTTCAACATGCGCCACGACAATGCGCCGATTGCTCTGGAAGCCGCCCATATCAGATGGAAGCAGCATCATGGTCCTTGTGAAGTACCTAATGGCCTGTCATTGTGTGCAATCCATCATAAAGCGTTTGATCGTGGTTCGATTGGTTTGGATGAAAATATGCGAGTGATGGTTTCCGGCGCGGTAAATGGTGGTGGGGTGGTGCAGCGGTTGTTCTGGGATTTTGCGGGAAAGGCGATTGCGTTGCCACCGGTTAGTGATAATCATCCGGGTGAGCAGTTTGTGGAATGGCATAGGAAAGAGGTGTTCAGAGGGGAGCATTGATCTGGGGTAGGGCAGTTATTTTGCGTGTGGTATACAAACTATTCAGTTGTACTGGCTCAGGCTTGAGTTGGCACTATATTAATCAGCATGGAATCTGATCTGGCTGTCGGTTCGTGCCAAGTGCGGATATTGCTAAGCCCGCACATTATTAATTATTTTATTGGGGTTGCTCACGTGTTTTCGTTTTGGAAAAAATGCAAAAACTGGACGGTTTGCTCATTTATGGTTTTAATGACTGCCAGATGCTCAGGTTTTTTCCACTTAATACCGATGACGTACAGCAATTTCCGGTAAAAAACGCTGAGTTTCCCCCAAGGATAAAGGATTGCTAACCCATTGCCCATTTGCTCCAACCATACCTGGCAATGGCGGTTTAATTGAGTAGTGTATGTTAATACATCATTATATTGCTTCTCGAGTTCTGGTTTTAATATACGTAAATTTTCATGTTCTTGTTCAACAAGCTCTTCTTGCTCCTGGAAAGCACGGGCTTTGGTCCATGCACCTTTCGCTGCGAAATAGATAATCGGCACTGCAACGATCCCTCCCAATACTAACATACCACCGCTCATTCCTGCTCCACCCGCAGCAACTGCACCACCTCCGAACCAGGCAAGTGTCGCATTGGTTGCTGCTACACCGGACAACGTGCCGATGGCCGTACCAGTAGACGCAGTGCCAATGGCTGAAACAAGTGCCCACGCGCCCAATGCCATTGAGCTACCGACAATCCCACCAAATCCCAAGCTGAGCACGCTGGAATACTGTTGATTAAACTTCTCAATACTCTGCGATGCATGCATTGTTGGCTGGGACTGTTTATCGAGAGAAAGGAAGGCGGTTTCTAACACTTGCTCGATATGATCCAATCTGGCTTTTACGGTTTTTAGCGTGTCGCCCAACTCACTAATGCGATTATCAATCTTGGTTTTTATTTGTGCCACTTCGTCATACGTTGTTTTGTAGGAAGCATAAACGGATTCGAAGCTTGCTTTCGCACGCTCTAATTCCAGCGATCCGCCGAGTGTTATGATGGCATTTGCGGTACGAAGCCCTGTCTTTAATAATCCCATGTAGTGTCTTGCCTGGTGAAATCTGGATGGTTTTTATTATAAAGCGAAAATAGATTTACTTTGGGTACTGTAACGCTCAGTAAACTCATAACACAGTAAAGCTCTGTAACCAGTTGAAACAATAACCTCTCTCAACTGATTAAAATACGGCAATATTAGTAATACCTATCATCTGTGAGAGCTATTGCCAACTTCCGCACCTCGCTCACAACTGACAGTCAGTGCTAATTGTGCCCTACAACAGGGCAATCAAGTCTCAGCTAATACAAACAAGGACAATTACGATGCTTCACGTTCTGCAAGTTCGGAGTTACTGGCATAAGGGACTTTTCCAGAAGGAACCACTTTTGCCGCCGAGTCTAAATGGATGTCCTGGTCATCGAAGAAAATGTGTGGTTTAAACGCCTTCAGGACTTTTGTTTTTTCTACCCCGCCCAGAAAAAAAGCTTCATCGACGTATACCCCCAACTTCTCAACGTTTTGATAACGCGCATGTCTGAAGGGCTGTTTCGGGCCGTCACCAACGCAATGCGAACAGGCGAATATTCAACACGGGTCTGTAATCGATCCTGAAGTTTTGCCAGTTTCTTTAGCAAGGTGGCATATGGGCCTTCAGCCATTGGTTCGTCCCGCCGCGCGTCTTCCTGAGCGTGAAAGGCAGCCATTCCCTGTGTTTTGTAGACCAGTTCGCTTTCGTCGGAAAAAAGTACCGCATCGCCATCAAAAGCAATGCGTACTTGTCCTTCCGGGATATCGGTGGTATCAGAAGGTGGGGCTTTTAACACCGCTGCGGCGCAAAAGTGGGAATCAATCACCTTTTGCGCGTCATCGACATTGGTCGTCAGAAACAGGTCAACATCGAAAGCGTCAAGATAATCAGCAACAGTTTCGCCTGCGGTGAAGGCGGAACGACTGATCTTGAGTCCATCATGACGAATAGTATTCAGAACGCGGATACCCGTATCGGGACTGTTACGTGACATCACGACAACTTCAACCAGAGGAGATTGATCGCCTGGTTGGCGATATTGATTGAGCCCAAGAAGCGCTTTCACTAAGGGATAGCCTGTGCCAGGCTGTAACGGTTGATCCTCATGTTCCAGCATATAGGCACGATACTTTTCAATAGAGCTATCAGGGTCGGTCTCATAGGTTTCCCGAAACATGCGATCGGATTCACTCATGTCAAAAAGCGCAGTGGCACTGATGCCAATAACTAAAGTGTTACTTAAATCTAAAGGCATGATCACTTTCCTTAAATAATCATAAGTAATATTACTACTAAATTCAGAACTCCGTCTATCAGTGTATGAGTCCCGAATATTATCCGGGACTGTTCTATCTGATTAGATGGACTTACAGTTCTCTATTGACTTGACAACAATCGCTTTAATTTGATCCTTGAACACCTTAAAGCGTTCAGCTTGGGAGGCATCAATAACTGTATTACTAAAAATAGTAGTTATCTCACGTTTTCTACTAATCGTTGAACCAGTGCCAGCTAAGAAATAGGATTCTTTCCATTTCTCATATGGTTCAGTAATTAACTTATTGCGAATAAAGCTAAGAATAAGCTTGTTGAATTCTCGTTTCACGCTATCAATACTTTTTCGTTTTAAATTATCAACTGCTTCATATTCCCATGACATTGGCTTTGCCAAAAATTCTCCGATGTATTCACTTACTGCTGCCTCAAAGTCGGTAATTGGAGAAAACATTCTAAATGCTTCCATACTCCAGTACATACGTCTATTAAAAGCCTCTATTGTTTTCCAGTGTTCATTATTTAATAAAGTATTATATCGTTCTTTGAAACCAATGGAAGTATCATTTATATGCAGTGCCAATAACTCAAAGTCATATTTTGGCTCAATGAAAATATCATCATCATCCATTAATGAAATCGTGCTCTCAAAAATTGAGTTAAAACACGATGCCAGCCGTTTATTATGTTCAACCTTATTAAGGTCGCCAAGAAAATATATATCATCAATACAAATGTTGCATTTTACATTTTCTTTTTTTAGCGCATCCATGACATTATTAAGACTATCTTTTACACAATCAATTCTTTCTTCATCTGTTGGGGTATCTGAATCGAAAGGAATAACTTCGTCAAGTTTAGTGAAAACTAACTTTAATTTATCACCATATCCTCGTTGAAAAATACTCTTTAGTGCATTTTTCCCACCACCCACAAATGGTTTTTTTGATTCTTCAATAAATAGAATTGAATTAGTATCATAAAAGAAATCATAATGCCTAGCATCTAACTGTGCTGATTCTTTTGTGTCATGTCCAATACCTTCCCCATCAATAATGACTATTTCCGTACTATCACTCACCCATTCTGATTTGAGTTTCCCACTCAATCTCGCATACTCGACAACAGGGGAGATAGATTCTTTATCACTGGATAGTATTTTTTTACATTTTTGAATGAAATCTTCTTTTTCGGTTGAACTAAATTTATACACCTGTGATTCATCATTTAACATAATTCCATCACATATAGACATTACAATGTGCTGGATAGCATCCATAATTTTACTCTGAATGCTCTCAATCTTATCGTTTATTTCATCAATAACAACACTAACATATTCGTCTTGATCAGTGATATTATCAGTGGACGATTTTTTTAATTCTTCAATTCTTCCAGAAAGAAGAGGTGTAAGTGAAATTACTGCCTCAGCGAAACTTTCAAGATCACTGGCATTAAGAAGATAGTATAATCGAAATCGCTGATCATTTGTTTGCCGTAAGCTTCTTATAACATCTTCACCTTTCAATGATTTCTCTAATGCTTCTTTTAGAATTTCTCTGACATATCCATTAATTTCATCAAAAGATTTTAATAAGATAGTTAATTCATAATTGGTTGATTTACATATTACATATTCAGTTGGTGCAACGGTTGTTCTAAGTTGTCTGGTAGTGGGGAATTTACTGCTTTCAGTTCCTAATATTTTTCGAATAAAAGTCGTCTTTCCTGTTCCTGTATCCCCTAAAAGATATACTTTAGGAATACCTTTCGGGATTGGGCTTACTTCATTTAATTGACACTGTATTTCACTATATTTACTCACGATTGTGCCTTTTAACTAATGATAGTTTAGATATGGCTGGCGGTTAGTACCGCCAGCCGAAAGTTCACATCGTCCAATGATTAGAAATAACTTCCGCTTGTTTTAATATTAACTCCACCGCACCCGCTGTTTTATCCGGTGGATATTTGTACTTACGCAGCGTCTGGCGAACCAGAACCCGTAATCTTGCCCGCACGCTGTCTCGTACTTGCCAGTCTACGGTGGTGGATTTACGCAGTTGCCGTGTGACTTCAATAGCCAGCTTTCTGAGCGTGTCATCGCCCAGTTCACGCACCGCGCTTTCGTTTTCGGCTAAAGCATCGTAGAAGGCGATTTCATCCGGGTTCAACCCCAGCGCATCATCGCGCGCCATCGCTTCCTGAAACGCTTTCGCCATCTCGATCAGCTCTTCAATCACCTGCGCGGTTTCAATCGCCCGGTTATTGTATTTGAGCAGTACGGCTTTCAGGCGGTCAGAATATTTCTTCTGCTGCACTACGTTATTACCGGAACGTGCATGAATCCCGTCATTGAGCAGTTTTTCCAGCAATTCTACAGCCAGATTACGCTGCGGCATTTCCCGCACTTCCTCCAGGAACTCATCCGACAGCAAACCTATGTTCGGCTTATCCAATCCAGCCAAAGCAAACACATCTTCAACGCCGGTCGCGACGACCGCATTATCAAGAATTTTACTCAGCAGCGAATTTTTTTCTGACTGGCTAAATTTGGCCTTCGGATCGAGTTTGATAAGCCCCACCCGGATCGCCGAAAGAAACGCGAACTCTTCCTGCAAAGGTTCGGCCTCATCCAGCGTGTTACATAGTGACCAGGCTTTGCTCATCGCCAGCGAGACATCGAGGTAACGTTTTTTACCGTCATCCAGTCCCAGAATGTAGTTCACGGCATCACGCAAGAAGGCCAGCGGATCGCGGGAGAAGCCCGTGTAATCAAATCCCGGCTTACCCGCCGAACGGGCAAACATCCCATGAATGACATCCATTTTTTCCAGCAGAATCGCAAAGGCTTCCCTGGCATCGACCGTTGTCTGTCCTTTGCCTTTTGAATCGGTATAGGTTTTCAGCGCCTGCTTCAGCTCGTTGGCAATGCCGATATAATCCACCACCAGCCCGCCGGGTTTATCCCGGAACACACGGTTAACACGGGCAATCGCCTGCATCAGATTATGGCCGCGCATCGGTTTGTCGATATACATGGTGTGGCAGCATGGGGCATCAAACCCGGTCAGCCACATATCCCGCACAATCACCAGCTTCAGCGGATCGTTCAGATCTTTAAAGCGGGCTTCCAGGCGTTTTTTGGTCTGTTTGTTGTAGATATGCGATTGCAGATGGTCTTTATCTGACGCCGATCCGGTCATGATGACTTTGATCGCCCCTTGTTCAACGTCTTCACTGTGCCATTCAGGGCGTATCGCCACGATAGCATCGTACAGTTTCACGCAGATCTCGCGGCTCATGGCGACGATCATCGCCTTGCCATTCATGGCCGTGTTGCGTGTTTCAAAATGCTGAACCAGATCGGCGGCGACCTGCTGAATACGTGGCTCTGAACCGACCAGCTTTTCCAGACGGCTCCAGTCGCCTTTGGTTTTCTCCTGCTGACCCGCCTCTTCATCTTCCACCAGCTCATCCACCTGGTCGGAGAGCGTTTCTAGCTCTTCATGGTTCAGGTCGAGTTTTGCCAGCCGGGATTCATAGTAGATAGGCACCGTTGCGCCGTCATCGACCGCATCCTGAATGTCGTAGATAGAGACATAATCGCCGAACACCGCACGGGTATCTTTATCTTCCGAGGCAATTGGCGTACCGGTAAAGCCCATAAACGATGCATTCGGCAGCGCATCGCGCATATGTTTGGCGTAGCCGTATTTATAGACACCAGTTTGTCTGTCCAGCGTGGCACTCAGGCCATACTGGCTACGGTGCGCTTCATCAGAAATCACCACGATATTGCTGCGTTGGTTGAGCGCCGGATGACTCTGCTCACCATCCAGCGGCGCAAACTTCTGCACGGTGGTAAAGATGATGCCGCCGGATTCACGGGCATTAAGCAGTTCGCGCAATTCATCGCGATCATTGGCCTGTAATGGCGTCTGCTTCAGTAAATCCTGTGCCTGGCAGAAGGTGGCGTATAATTGCCCGTCGAGATCGTTACGATCCGTTACCACCACAATCGTCGGGTTGTTCATCTCCGCCTGTTGCAACAATTTCCCGGCATAGCAGCACATGGAGATACTTTTGCCGGAACCCTGGGTATGCCAGACCACGCCTGCTTTTTTACTGCCAGGCTGAATGTTGCTGTGCAGCGGCAGGTGTTTACCAGTCGAGGCGACAATCGTTGCCGTCACCGCTTCACGCACCGCGTGGAACTGGTGATAGGCGGCAATCTTCTTAATCAGCCGCTTACCATCGTTTTCAAACAGGACAAAATAGCGGATATAATCGAGCAATAATTCACGGTTAAAGAAGCCCTGCACCACGGTTTTAAGCTGCCAGTCAAACTGCGGTTTGTCGTTTTCGTTCGCCACGGTTTTCCACGGCAGGAAGCGCTCTTCATCCGCCGTGAGAGAGCCGATGCGCGCATTTTGTCCATCGCTCACCACCAGCGCTTCGTTACAAATAAACAGGTCGCTGAGTTCGTTTTTATAGGTCTGTAGCTGGTTAAACGCCGCCCAGATATCGGCGTTAGCATCAATCGGGCTTTTTAGTTCGATCACCGCCACCGGCAGGCCGTTGATATAGCCAATGACATCCGGGCGACGCACTTGTTTTGTTCCCTGAATGGCGACCTGGTTCACTACCATAAAGCGGTTGTTGTCTGGATGGTTGAAATCCATTAACAGCGCGTTGTCGTGAATCACCTTATCTTCATGCTTATATTCAACGGGCACGCCATTGAGCAATAGGTGATGAAAGGCTTTATTGCTGACGACCAGATCCGGGCTTTGGGCATGGGCGATACGCTGTATCACTTCTTCCAGCACGGCAACAGGGAGATGGGGATTAATGGTTTGCAACTGTTCCAGCATTACCGGGCGCAGAAACACATCATGAAATGAGGCACGTAGCGGGTTATCGCCATCCGGTGCAATATCTGGCCCGTGTAGCACTTCCCAGTCCTGTTCAGCAAACCATTGCAGGCATTGCTGTTCTAAATCGTCTTCGCTTAGCATCAGGCTTCCTCGCTGATTATTTGTTCTGCTTCCGGCAGGGTAATTTCACCCGAGAGAAGTTTGGGGAGAAGGGTGTCGCGGAGTTGGGTTAGTGATTCAGTTTGTACACTGAGCGATTTAATCTCATTAAATAAATGTGTACATTTGGCATGAAATAACTCCAATACTTTAGCATCAGGCTGAGCGATTTTAATTCCTGAGAAAGTAGATGTATTGACATTTAAAGTTGCACTACCCGCGCTACCTAAAGCGTGAAGATGATCTTTCAATCCCAACATACAAAAATAAAGATAATAGAGTAATGAGCTCTTATGAGGTGTAACAGAATTTATTTGTTGATTGGTATGAGATGGTTCATTGGTGATAGAAACGACACCAATAGTAGCTATACAACTAACACAGATAGAATTTGCGGGCACAAGTTTTTTTAGTTGCGACTTTGAACCGACTTCGCTTAAATATTCATTAGTTTTAAGCACAAAAAGTTGCCCATGCATATCTGGTATCTTTATGAATGGAACATCACTACCATAATACTCTGGTTCTTTTTTTGACGGAGTTTTTCCACAAGTAACCTTCCCCATCTCACTAATTGACGCCCCCCTCCATCCTTTAGGAATCGCCCCCAACTCACTATCCTGCATCGCTGACGGAAACAGTTCTGCCGTGGCTTTTAATTCGGCATATTGCGCAGGATGTTCACGCTCAAAAATCGCCAGTGCATTCACATCTTTCCCGGAAATCGCCGTCATGGCAGCAAGCATTGCATCTTCCTGCGAACCACCCGCTTCCAGCGCTGCCATTTTGGCTTTTACCGGTTCAAAATCGACAAACCAGGTTTTGAACAGGGCTTGCGCCATTTGTTCGAGAGTTTGGTTTATAGCTTCATTATTAGCTAATTTATCCTGTAACGCCCATAAAATCTGAGCTTGATATGTTTGCTCTTCAAAAGTTGGCAGTTCAATCTCAAATGCATCCAAAATTTTTTTTGTTAAGAATTTTGTTGCAGTGCCAACTGACATTGATTGTAATTCTGACGTAACATATTTTATTCTAAAATAAAGCCATTTCACATTGACCTCTGAATTATCCAGAGGAGTAATAACATATGTTCTTTGGTAAGCATTAAACTTACCATTGTAGTATTTTACTGAAAACACCCCATTTGCGTTATTACCAGCTAATAATACTGCTTCAGTGTCAAAAGCATGCGTATTTATCGAAAGTGTTACTGGCGAGCAAGTAAAAAAAGGATAACAACCATTATCTACTGCTGCATTCGAGTCGAGTTTACCTGTCTTAAATGAGAGGATTTCACATAGTTTTACTTTCCGAAACTTAGAACTCATAACCCAGCCCCCCCAGATTCGCCTTAATCTGCGCTTCCAGTTGCGCACTCTCTTCGAGCTGATCTTTCAGCTGCGCCGTCAGCCGTGCCATCTTCTCGGCAAAAGGCTCATCATCTTCGTCTTGCTCTGCAGCACCGACATAGCGCCCGGGGGTCAGCACAAAGTCATTTTTCTTTATATCTTCCAGCGTTGCGGCGAAGCAGAATCCCGCTTCATCTTCATAGTCTTTATCCGTCTGCCATGCATGGAAGGTCTGGGCAATTCTGGCGATATCCTCGCGGGTAAAGTCTCGCAGCACGCGGTCTTTCATATAGCCAATCTGACGGGCATCAATAAACAGCACTTCACCTTTACGGTGTGCTTTGCCGTTGCCACCAGATTTGTCTTTGGTCAGGAACCAGATACAGGCCGGGATTTGGGTGTTGGTAAAGAGCTGGCCCGGCAGTGCAACCATGCACTCCACCAGATCGGCCTCAATCAGGTTGCGGCGTATTTCGCCTTCATTGTTGGTGTTGGAACTCATTGAGCCGTTCGCCAACAGCAGCGCCATCGAGCCTTTTGGCGCGAGGTGGTGGATCATGTGCTGCATCCACGCAAAGTTGGCGTTGCCCTGCGGCGGCGTGCCGTATTTCCAGCGCACGTCGTTTTCCAGCTTCGCGCTCCACCACTCCTTCATGTTGAACGGCGGGTTTGCCATCACGAAGTCAGCGCGCAGATCCGGGTGCTGGTCGTCTAGCAGGGTGTCGGCGTTTTTACTGCCAAAGTTAAAGTCGATGCCCCGGATCGCCATATTCATCGCTGCCAGCTTCCAGGTGGTCGGGTTCGACTCCTGGCCGTAAACAGAGATATTGCGCTTCTGCTCGGCGGCGTTGTACTGCTTCTCACCCGCGTGCTCTTCAATAAAACGGTCACTGGAAACAAAGAACCCGCCGGAACCCATCGCCGGGTCATACACGCGCCCGTTATACGGTTGCAGCATTTCAACAATCAGGGTGACGATACTTTTCGGCGTGTAATACTGGCCGCCCTGTTTACCTTCCGCCAGCGCGAACTGACCGAGGAAATATTCGTAGACGTGGCCGAGAATATCTTTGCTCTTTAAGCTCAGTTTCTCACCGTTATATTCCGGGTTGCTGAAGTTGGCGTCAGAGAAGGTGTTAATCAGCCCAGTCAGTACCTCGTTGCCCAACTGGTACTGGCTGATGCGGTTCAGGATGCCTTTCAGTTTCGGGTTGGTTTTTTCGATTTCATCCAGCGCGTTGTCTACCAGCCAGGAGACAGAGCGCAGCTTCACATCCTGCCCGGTTGTTTCATCCACCCACAGCACCGTACCGGTCGGCAGCATGGCTTTCGTTTTCAGCGTGTCCCAGCGAGCAGCTTTAGGGACCCAGAAGATGTTCTTTTCGGTGTAGTAATCCTCGACTTCCAGCTCATCAACAATCGCCTGCGCGTAGTCTTCGTCGGAGTCGTAATCATCGCGCGACATGGCGTAGATGTTATCCGGGTTGCCAACATCGCGGAACAGCGTGATCAGCTCCTGCTGACGGGCTTCAAAAGCATCGGAGACATACTTCAGAAAGATTAGCCCCAGCACGACATGCTTGTAGTTGGCGGCATCCATGTTGGCGCGCAGCTTGTCAGCCGCCTTCCAGAATTTGTTATCCAGCTCGTTTAGGAATAGCTGTTCAGCGTTGTTCATGTAAATCCTCGGGAAAACATAGGGGCAGGCTAAAAGTGCCGCCACGAATTCATTTTAGTGGTGTATGTCGCAAGATCATACCCGCAGGCGCCTCAAGCGCAAGCTATACGGCCACTGAAATTGTACTTGTTCTTTACAAGTACCAATCATCCCAAAAGCCATTTCAAAATCTTTGTAACTATATTTTTTGGAGAGGTTTGCTGCTTTGAGGTGTTAGCAGGGCTCGGAATATTTTGAACCGGCTGCGAAGCTGATGTTCTCGTCGGTGCTACATAATGCGTTGATGATTTATTAGGTACTACATGCTGAGTTTGCGCTCTTGCTGGTGCTACAGTTTGTGTAGAAGCCCGTAACTTGTTGAGGATTGCCTGGTTTGCAGTTGTGGCGTTAGTGCTCACAGGCTTAGGAGTTGAAGTGGTGCTCTTACCCTTAATGCGCTCCAAGGCTTCCTGATTGCTGCTAGTAGAAGTTGATATTTGTCGACTATCGTTTGGTCCAGCAAGGCGCCAACGGGCATCTGTTTCTGAAAGAACGGTCATTTGCCCGATGGTCGTAACTGTTATTGAGATATGTGAATATTTGTATTTCCCACTGACATAGGGCGGTTCCATAAGACCGATTACACTAATCCATTTCCCGATCCATGAGGCATCAGGTTTTGAAGGCAAAGCGCTAATGCCTTCGTTCCATATTGATATTTTGAATATATTACCGCGCCAATCACCGAAATTAACAAAGATATATGGTTTTCCATTTCGGGCATAACTAAGTTTGACATCAATAATTTTACCGATAACTTCAACTTTATCACCAACTCGCTGAAGGCAAGCACTGTAATCCATGGCTGACAGGACGGTGTAAGCACCAATGTAACCTGGTTTCAGTCTGCTGCTTGGTATATCCCCATTTATACTAATAGTTGCCAGGGATACAGGAATGTTTCTGCCAGCAATGAAGTCATCAAGGGAAGGCGTTTTTTCCATCGCTGAAGCGCAGACTGCGGCAAAATTCTTTACATAGGGGGAAAGCTGTTGAATGCGCGATAGCATCCCTAAGATGGAAGATGAACCGGGGTCTACAAAGTCATTAGCTCGAAAAATGATTGCATCCAGTTCCGAATTTGATTTATCCCAAATGGACGGATCGATTTGCAAGGTTTTAAGAGCTAGCCAGAGCGTAATAAGTGAGAAACGGTCCAGAGTGTGATTGAACGGATTCGTTGCTTTACGGCGGGGATGCTGAAAATTGACATGCCCCAGCTCCGAGCTTCCTAATGTCTTAATCTCATCAACGAACATTCCGTCATAGTCGATTAACTGGACGGTTGCACCTCCGTCGGAAACCATCAGGTTTCCGGTCTGGAAATCACCATGTGCTATTTTTTCTTTTTCAAGGTAGGCAGCAAGTGATTCAATCGATGCAGATAGTTTCGCTATTGCTTGCGCAGAACGCCTGTTGACCTCCAGGAATTCTCCAAGTGTCTCTCCCTTGGCCCATGCCATTTTGACAATAGGGTAAAATATTCCTTCGACTTTGATCCCTTGGGGCTGAAACTGGAAGTCGAGAAAATAGGGGGAGCGAAGGCTAGAAATTTTCCTCGAGATAGCCTCATAACGGCGTTCTAAAGCCTTTGACTCTCTATGAAAACAACGAACGGCGTATTTCTTAACGCCTGATTTGATCGTATAGGTCAATGCAAAGCCACCGCTGATGGCTAGGGGTAGACCCAACCCTGTCGTGGCAACAGCGCCAGATTTCAATTCAGGATCGATTAGCAGCTTACTATGTAGCTGAAACGCTTGGTTGTATTGTTCAAGAGATGGGTAAGGCATCTTTCTTTCCGCGTTAAAACGATAGTACAAGCAGCGTTGAGTCGTCGATATGCATACGTTTTGCTGCACGCTCTCTCAGAACTAACTCTGCAAGCTGTTCCTCAGTTTGCAGTGAAAGTAATTCGATAAAACCAGAATCCTCTGCCAGCGCTTGTTTCAGTGCCCATTCGCCGAGTGCATCTGTCATACAGAGGAGTTTGGGTTGGGTGAGTTTTTCAAGGTAAAAAGTTTTCCCATGCCGTGTCCAGAAAGTGCTTCCACCAACGAAATCGTTATGAGCGGGCAACGTAGCAAGGAGTGTTGGCCGCTCATTAAATTTTTCTGGATGATCGAAAGGCCATGCGCAAATGAGTTTGCCGCAATCAACCAGCATGGTGATGCTATCTCCAATAGCAAGAATCTCTACCGCCTGATGCTCTTCAAATTCCTCTACACCTATTAGTGTCGCAAAACTGCCTCTTTCGAATGCCAATTGCTGTGACCAAGACATAGAAGGGAAGTCATGCGTGGCAGAATATTCCGCTAAAGCAGATGCTACCCATTCAGGATTTACTTTTGGATCTGCAGTAAATTTACGAGCAAGAAGATCGGCCCATAACTTTGAGTTAAAGGACTCACTCGCGCCATCACATAGCGCCAGCCTTCTCCCATCTTCGGAGAAGGCAAATTTATCTTCATTCGCCTTAGGGTATTCAGGATCTTTCGGAACTGTCCCTAAGAACTCCAGTTTCATTGCTGAATCAACGCAACTGAGAAGCGCGGGTTCCGATGTCGAAGAAGTCGACGAGTTCGGCAGCCTCAGCATTGAACATGAATCCACGAGATTCGATACCGACTGTATGCCCTTTTTCCTGAGCGAAGCGCACCAGATGTTCCGGAAGAGGGCTGGACATACGGAAAAGCAGCTTAGCGTAGGCATCCGGTAAGCCAGTGTCTGAGGAAGGATATCTGATTGGATCATTTCCGAGAGAACTGACATGAATATTAAGAATCAGAACTTCACCGTCATTGGTGCGAATCTGTCGTAGATGATTGGCAATCTCTTCCGGGTCACCGTCGTTTGATTCGCCGTCAGTCACATGCAGGATAGTCGGAGGATAGCAATCCGGATGGGCATCACACCAAGTCACCAACTCTTCGGCGGCTCTGGTCAGGGCTTCACGCATAGGCGTGCCGCCACTAGCAATAGCATCGAACCATACTGGAAACTTAATTGCTGTCTCGATGATTCCGCCAGCCCCATCATCCATCTTACGTTTTCGATCTTCTACTCTGGCTGGATTTTGTTCGAGAGCTGAAATTGGATTGAGGACTTGTCCTCCAAGTGGACCAGAAAAGCCATTAGAAACTCCTTGACCGCCATAACCTAAAACACCAATTTCGAAATAGTCACGTACGCCTTCCGATTTAGTACAGCGAGTGATTAGGTTCATTAAAGTTCGATTAAGCGCATCGGCGACAAACTCAGCCTTACTTCGACCGGAGGACATTTTGTCTGACATTGAACCAGACTGATCGACGACGAAAAGAAATGCTGCTGGATTAGTACGGCTGATCTGAGCTTCGTATGCCATATGTCATTTTCCTCTTTGAGACTATTTCCATCGTATCAATTTGTTAGACAATTGCGAGATATGCCCTAAGAACAGTTTAAATTTTTAGCCGAGTCTTGACAAAAATCACATTAAGCAACTTTCTTGAAGAGAGTTTATTGTATAACTTTATGATTTTTATTGCTTTAATCGTTGAATTCTATCAGTTGACTTCTCATGCGCATTCATTGAAGTAAGCTATAGCATGTATCGCATTTCTTTATGGCCATGGAGGTCGCAGTGGAGCTAAAAAAAATCTGCACTCAAGTTAAACGGACACTCTAGCTTGAGTTAATAACAGATAGTCAGTCAAATAAAGTTGATCTCCTCCCTGAAAACAGTGCCAGGCTAAACTGAAGTCTCCGGTCTTTCTTCCATCTCACAGAGAGGCACATCGCCATGAAAAAGACCCGCTATACCGAAGAACAGATAGCATTTGCGCTGAAACAGGCCGAAACCGGCACTCGGGTGGAGGAAGTCTGCAGAAAGATGGGCATTTCTGAAGCCACATTTTACAACTGGAAGAAAAAGTTTGGCGGCATGGGCGTGACAGAGCTGCGCCGCCTGCGCCAGCTTGAGGAAGAGAATCAGCGTCTGAAACGTCTGGTGCTGATTTAAGTCTGGACAAGGTGATGCTGCAGGAAGTTATCAAAAAAAAGTTCTGAGGCCGGCTCAGAAGCGTCAGGCGGTGTATTTTCTGCGGGAGGCTTACCGTATCAGTGTCCGACGGGGATGCGGACTGCTGATGCAGAGCAGAACCGTTTACCACTGGCAGAGCCGGCGGGATGATCGGGCGATAACCCTGCGTATCCGGGAAATAGCGGAAACCCGGATCTGCTACGGTTGCCCGCGTATTCATATTCAGCTGCGGCGGGAAGGCTGGCCTGTTAACCACAAGAAAACAAACCGGATTTACTGTCTGGAAGGCCTCAACCTGCGCAAAAAGCGCCCCCGCAGGCATGTCAGTGCAGCACATCGTCAGCAACGTCCGGTCCTGACCGGTGTCGATCAGTGCTGGAGTATGGATTTCGTGTCGGATAACCTGTTTAACGGACGACGTTTCCGGGCGCTGACTGTAGTGGATAATTTTAGTCGGGAGTGTGTGGCGATCCATGCCGGAAAGTCGCTGAAAGGTGAGGATGTGGTCGGTGTGATGGAAAGGTTGCGGGTGCTGGGCAAGCGCCTGCCGGTACGTATTCAGACAGATAACGGCAGCGAGT
>OFOU01001154.1_pt1 | contig 17228 bp, 31 predicted proteins | sample 1542061 | NCBI WGS metagenome assembly OFOU01 (sample SAMN04209239, study PRJEB22552) | human gut metagenome | biome: gut; material: feces | host: Homo sapiens | place: USA: Oklahoma
CTGGTCTTACTGGTTGTGCATACACCAGAGCCATGCCAGCTATCTTTACGCAGTCTCGGTCCTGCGAATCAGGTACCGGTATGCGCTGCTGTGTTATAAACTACGATTAAAAAATTTCCGGTACTGGCTCCCAGCTTTGGCTTTGGCCCAATCAACGGCCCCGGCTGCCGTCCAACTTTGGCATGGCGCTCCCGTTGCTTTCTCGGCGCGTTATCAGCTCACCCTCTTTTTTATTGTCTATCTGGTTTTTGCTCCAGAGATTTTTTTACAAGGTCCCTCGTTCGTCCTTGCCCCGTATTGCCTCGATAGGACAGCAATGATGGTAAAGTTGATGAAAATACTACATCCCTGAAAAATAAGCCCGCTTTTATCATACCGGCATCTGGTATGGGCATGGGCTGCCAAGGTAACACCGGTCCACAAATGTCTCTGCCTCTCCGCTCTCCAGGGCCTTAATAGCCATCTCATAAGCCTGTATCTGCTTCTCCGCCTCTGCTATAAAATCTATCTTGGCAGGTATCGTGTTTCCGACAATACCTGTACGCACCATTTGCTCCCATCCCTTATCTGTGGTTTGGTAGCGGTATGTATTAATGTGTTCTTGTAATATCGCAATTGCTCCTTGTCTATCTATCATCCCTCTGCCTCCGTTCAATCTTTTAACCACACCTTTTCGGCATCCAGAACACAGTAACATCCGGCCTTTATGTTTCTATCCTCAATCCACTTTTCTATTACTTCATTCAGCACATTGTCCAAGGCCGCTTCATCCTCGGATGACACGTCAAAACTTTCAGCAGCTTCTCCACATTGTTCATACAAATTCTCGCTGATAGCCTCAATAACGTCGCTTGCTGATATTCCCGGCCATCCCAGCGTGCATTCTGTACATGTGCCTATGTATACATACGGCGCATTTGGGCCTTCCTTTCTTGCTGCTTTTATAGCCTCTTCTTCCGAGTCAAAACTACCTCTAAAATTCTCTTCATTCCAGCTGTAACACCATTTATCCTTCATGAATCGTTTTCCTCCTTCAGGCCTTTGCATGATTCTATCCATTGCGGCTCTATGCAAAAACATCCTTCGTGTTCATATTCTTTTAATTCCCAGGCCGCTTCAAATCCTTCCCGGTCGTCAATAAATACCCCTGTCATGCCATCCTGTTCCATCATATAGGCAAGTTCTTTATCCTTGTTCCCATCACACAGGCCAAGGAAAACATATTTTCCTTCCATGGCTGTGCTTTCGACAACATAGGCATCCTCTCCGTCCATATATTCAGCTATGCCTTTCCATAACTCATAGTCGGAATCTTCTGGATTATTTTCATCAAACATGTGGGCTGTAGCAAGTTTTGCTATCTTTATCATTCCTCTGTCACTCCCATCCGCTCAAGCTGCCTATTTAGTTTCTCGTCAATTCGCTTTGCAAGCGGCCCCTCTCCAAAACCCAGTAGATACTTTATCTGCCACAGCATGATTAAGGTATCGGCCATCTCGTCCAGGACTGCATCCTCTGCCTCTGCTATCTGCCTGTCATTTCCTCCGAAGTTGCGTTTTCTCCATAGCTTGTTGATTGCCTGGGTAAGCTCTGCCATTTCTTCTATGCACTGGCGGCTCTGAGGCTCATATCCGTACCTTTCAGCAATCAATTCTATTTTCTTTTCTATGGTCATCCCTCTACCTCATGCGCTTCCATTAGCATCCTGTATGCTTCAAGCGCCATTGTGTGGCTGGTATATTTATAAGGCTCGTTTTCCAGCCAATGTCTGCCAAACATTTTTAGCTTATCTTCCTCCAGGCTTATCATGGTCTTTAATATGGATTTATCATATGTGTCCACCGGTTTGGTTTTTTTGGGAGGATATATCTTGTCATATTCCGTTTTTATCCGGTCAAGCTCTACAAACATAATGGCTCTGCCTTTTTCTTCAAAACGTATATAACAGAATCCATCGTACGCGGCCCTGTACTCTCCTCCCGCGGCCTGGAAGATAATAGGAAGGATTGGATCCCCCGGAATAAGGTATCCTAATTTGTGTAGATTCTTCAGATATGCCCTGACTATCCCTGACTCTTTCACTCCATACGCGCCATCCGAAGTGTTCATTTCTTCCAAAGAAAATACCGGTACGTCATTAATATATTCCTTCATTTTCTTCTCTCCTCTTCAGCTTTAGTATTGATACCTCATAGGCAGTACGCAGCTCAGTTTCTGTCTTGCTGAGTCTTTTGATGTATCCCCGGCTCTGTACGCGGCCCCATGTCTCTATCCTGGTTCCCACCTCGAATTCGGAAGCACGGCGTGCATTGCGCCCCCAGCAGATGCAGGGGATATAGTCCGATTTGCCGTATGGACGGTTTACGGCCAGAAGGATGTCCGCTATTTCCTTTTCAAGCGGAGTTTTCCTGTAGACAGGCGGCTTACAAATATAGCCATCCAGGAATATCTGGTTATTTTTTGTGCAATCCATCGGAACAGGCTGGGTCAAATGGATTTCTCTTACAAACACAGACAGTTTTAACCGGTTCCTGACTCCTTCATGTTGGTTATGGGAGCGGAACTGGCCTGTACACTCCATGGCATGGCCAGTATAGTCTTTATGTATGTCTATCAGGCTCTCGGATACCATTAGGGGAATAATGTCTACCTGCCCGCTGAGCCGGCCGACAGCCACATCCGCCATATAAAATCCTTCTCCGAACACTTCGTGGCTGAAGGTAAATCCGGAAGCAATCTCACCCATCATGCTTACCTTGTTGTTTTCTGTATTATTTAACATATTGTTTGTCCTCCATTTGTATTTTTAATTAAGAGAATGGCAGCCCTTCATCCTCGATGCCATCCGGAATGCTCATAAAGCCTTCCCCGATGTCCGCGCCCTGGACCTGCCGCTGCTCCGGACCTCTGCCCGACGCTCCCTTGCTGTCCGCGAACTCCTGGTCATCCAGGACGATATCCGTTGTGTATACCTTCCGGCCCTCCTGGTTCACATAGCTTCCTGTCTGTATCCTGCCCGATACAAGCACCCGCATTCCCTGACGGAAATACTTCTCGGCAAACTCGGCAGCGCGGTCAAATGCAACACAGTTGATAAAATCGGCAGTCTGCTGCTCTGCGGAGCTGTCCTGTCCCCTGCGGCCCCTCCTGTCCACTGCAAGGGTGTACCTTGCAATGGCCATGGAGCGCTCACCCTGGGTGTACCTTATATCCGGGTCCTTGGTCAGCCTTCCCATTAGTATGACTCTGTTCATCTTCTCCTCCTGTTCTTCTTTGGTCCAAAAATGTATTCATATTCCGATATGTAGCCGGCCGCGGTCTTAAAAACCGTCTTATACCAGTACAACCCCTGCTTGTCCCTGTACAGCAGGTAGGTCCGGTCCCCTGACTGTTTCTTTCCGATGTATTCCGCCGGCCCGGCCTCTTCCGGCATGCTCTCTATGGACATAGCGGTTTTCATAGCCTCTGCCGTTTCATCCTGCTTTTCCAATCCTTACCACCTTCCAAAAGTCCCCGGCAGGGAACTCATAATCATCATTAATGGTGTATATGGTTTCCCCTTTCACCCGGCTTACGGATACTTTCTGGACCTTAACCTCGTAGTCCTTTTTCGGGCAGTTGTCCGGGTTGCCAATATCCGGGCACATCTCATATGGATCCGGCTCGTCGCACTCATAGCACTGTATCCTGTCCCGGAAGCGGATGGTCCTTCCAATCAGGTCCTCACAGGTCATCGTCCGGAAGGAAGAAGAATCCATCTTTTTCCGGCTCGGATACCGTTTCCTCCTGCTCATCCTCCTTGTCAAGATAATAGCGCCCAAATATATTAAAAAATTCCTGTCTTGTGTGTGTCCGCTCAAATGCTGCCTGTCCAATTTTGTGCAGTTTCTCTGCCTTATTCGCATCCGCGTGCACCCCTTTCTTGTTGTCCGTGTGGCAGGTTTTGCACAGGTGGACGGTCAGGCCATACTTTTCTGACCACTTCCTGTTTGTTCCGCCAAATATATGATGCTTTTCCAATGGCCCTCAGCGTTCGCATAAAAAACATTGGGTGACGGGTTCCGCCTCAATCACACTCTTCATCCTGCAACATCTCCTTTATAATTTCTCCCAGGCGTGCAATGTTCCTTTGGGTCTCCCGGGCATATTCCATGGTTCCGGTCCGCATCCATTGCGTTACTTCATCCGCCAGCCGGCAGCCTTCGTCCCGCAGGCTTTCCATTGGCTTTATGACCTGGGTGCCGTCGTGGCAGGTGATGTACTTCTCCGGGACGACTCCCGGATAATCCTCCACCTCCATCTGCACCGCTTCCTGCGGGCTGTTTGGCGTGTCCTCTTGCGGCTCCGGCATCGGGAATGTACCTGGCTCCTGGGGTTCCTGGGCCAGTTCTTCCTTTGGCGCCTCTTTTGGTTCCTCTTGTGGCTCCTCTTTTGGCTCCGGCGCTGCCTGGGTTTCCGGTTGTACCGGTGCAACTGCCTGCTTTTGGGCTGCTGCTTCCCGCTCCTGGTGTTCCTTGTCTTTCTGGATTCTCTGCGCCTCTGCCTGTCGGGCCTTCTCCCTCTCTTTGGCCTCCTGCTCTTTCCGCTTTTCCTCCGCCTTTCTTTCCGCTTCGGCCTTCCTCTGCCTCTGAGCTTCCTTTTCCTCCTCTGCCGGCGGATAGGGCTCCTCATACAGCGCGTTCCAGCAGTCCTCCGCGGTTTCCTCCGTGATAAGGCGGTGGAGAATACCCTGCAGGTCATTCCAGGCAAATTCTTCCTTGTCGTTGGTCCTGACATTCATTAAGATAATGGGCTGGCTCTTTCCGGATATGGTCAGCATCATTTTCCCCGTCCCCGGTATTCTGGCCATCTGTACGGCGTATCCCGACGGGGCAAGCAAGTCCATCAGGTATCCCGTCATATGCTCCCCGTCCATCTTCACGGCCTCGCAGAATCCCTGCAATGACTTCGGGTTGTCATGTATGTACTGATGCATAAAGCGCCCCAGATTGCTTTCCATGGCCTCCTGGGCCTCGTCAGGCTCCTCCATCATGACTTCAAGGTCCGTCACGTTCTTTTCTTCCTGGATTTCCTTTTTAATCTTTTGTATGTCGGGCCGGGTCAACTTTGGTGAAAGAATCTCAATCACCTCTGCCGGCAGGGTCAGCATCTCTCCCAGCTTTGCCACTCCATATCCCTGGAATCGCTCCGGCAGCTGGTCTGAATACCCATCCACGGAGAACCTTTTATTGATATTCATGAACCGCGATGTCTGGCTCCTGTCCAGCCGGTACTCGTTCCAGGCAAATTCTTCCATGGTTGCGTATCCGGATTCCTTCAGGATGTCCGTATCCGTGGCCACCCGGAGCATGTACCCGATCCGGACGAACCCTAATTCCGTCCTCTTTACCTCAGCGTCAAATGCCTCTTTGTATGTCTCATAGCTTGCATATGTACCGCTTTTATTCACTTCATCCATTTTATATGGCCTCCATAAAATCTTCCTCCAGGCACTTTAACACTCTGGTGTTGTTCTTTTCTTTCAGTTCGTCTATGTTCTTTTGTCGCTTGATGACGCTTACGCTGGCCAGTCTATGGTCCTCCTTCGTCAGACGGTTCTTTATTTCCCTCTGCCACTCCCGCAGAAATCCTCTTATCTCCTCAACGCCTGGTTCTTCATCCAGATACGACCTGTGCTGCCGGATCGTTCCGCCCGGTTCCACCTCAATGGTGTAATATGGGATATCCGGCTCAGCCTTCCTGCGGAGGAAACAGATGTATGTCTCCCTCTGCATGATTCGCTCGTAATAACGCTCGCTCCACCCGGTGCAATGATGAAGGGCACTCCCGTCTATGGCAATGTCAACCAGGCTCCTGGGTACAATCATCATGTATTCCTCATTCTGGTAGTCGTATTTATCGCGGATTTCTTCCAGTATCTTCTCTGCTCCCGGATACTTCTCCGCCATCTTCCTGGCCATTTCTTCGTTGGCTTTCTCGTCCCGTTTCAGCTGTTCCAGCATTCTTTCCTTCCGCATTTCCTCCACCAGCTCATTGTGTCTGCGTTTCAACTCCCTTGGCCGGTATACCATCTCGTCTGTTGTATCTTTCTTTTTTTGCCGGCACATGTCCAGGTAGTCCGCCCATTGTTCCAGGACTGCCCTTGCGCGCCTTCCGGCATATCCCTCTGCCTGCTGGCGTTTCACATAATTCATGACCTGGCGGGGTGACATCTGGGCTTGCACGAATGACAGGTTTGCCATTTCTATATTCTCGGATGTAAGCCATCCCAGGGTTTCCTGGTCTATCTTCTTTCCTGTTTCCTCAGCCCATCGCATCCACTGCACGGCATTCTCCCCTCCGTCACACTCCCGGATGCGGTTGATTATCTGCCGGTCAGAGAGATTAAATACCTCTTCTATGGTCTCTCCATCCTTATACAGAGGTCCGTAGTACTCACAGGTCCAGCAACTTACTTTTCTGGTTGTCTCCTGCAGCAGCCGGTTAAACCGGCCCTTGAACAGATATTCCACCATGTTTATCAGGCCTTTATTGCTTTGCGCCCACATCAGCCGGTTATACTCCAGTTTCTTCCCGGCCTCTGCCAGCTGGCGGAACGTCCTTTTCCAGGCCTCATAGCAGGTTCCCTCCAGCGCGGCCTCAATCCCTTCCGGATACAGGTATTCCTCGTTCATCCTTCGGTTGACTGGGTTTTTAATGTCGAAGCAGCCTCGGTTATCCCACGGAGAATTCCACTCAAACCCCCGGTCAAACTGGTTATAGTAAATGTCACATGCAAGTTTTTTGTGGTTTCGGAGCGGGAATACGCGCACCGCTTCCGATATTTCAATCTTGTGCCCCCGTCTTTCCCATGTGATTCTTATGTCTAAATGCCTCACCACGCTCCTGTCACTGTCTATATCCTGCATGACGGCGGCGTTCGTTTTTAGCTGTATGGCATGGGTCCGTGTTTTTGCCTGTATGGTTTTTCCGCAATAGGGGCATGTTATATGGTCATTGTGTCTTACCTTTTTCCCGTCCGGCCTTTTAAATTTTCCAGCGTTTCCATCCTTTCCGCAGGCCGTGCAGCTCCATCGTTCGGAATCCTTGTCATAAAAGGCATAATCCCGGTCCCCTGATGCCGTCTTGACAATCCATTCGTTAAAATCTTTCGGGAGAGGAGGGATTTTGTCCATCAGGTTCCGGATGCGCTCCAGACGGCGGCTCTCCTTTGACTCCCTCTGGTTGCTGTTGTAATCATTCTCCTTGTGCTTGATGCGGGTCAGTGGTTCCATCGTGCTGAATCTCTCCGGCAGCAGCTCCTTAATCAGCTTCTTATCCGCTTCGGAATTGATTGGTATGTTTCCGTCCAGATCGTAATACCAGTAATGCGTCGCATCGTATTCGCATAAGGTCTGGAGCACTGTCTGCCTCCATATGCCGGTCTTAATATAATAGGTCTCATATTCCCCTGTTATGGTGTTCATGCAGTACCGTCCAATCAGCTCCCGGTCCTTCCAGTAATTCAGTATCAGGATTTTCTCTACGGCCTGAGCGGTCAATACCGCCCCGTCCTGGTCCGGCCGCACCGGCTCTGTTTTTAATACGCTGCTCCGTTTCATCCCTCTGCCTCCTTCGGTTCCCTGCCCTCCAGGGTGTACCATGTATTCGGTTTTATAGTTCCGTTTACTTTAAACAGCCTTGCATCCTCAATCTCGCCGTTTACTTCCCGGATTAATCCCAGGACGCTGCCGGCCGCTCCCTTGACTTTGGGATGCGGGCCTCTGGCAATTGCCATGCTTCCCTCGCTCCATGCCTCTGCCTTATCCTTTCTGACGCTGCAGCACTGCATGTTCATTTCCCACTCCCGGAGCGGATGATTGACCATATACATCATGGCATGGCCAACCAGCTCCCGGAGGGACAGCTCCTTTAACAGGGTGATTTCTGTACAGGCCAGCTGGGTATCGGTCCCACCCAGTTCGTCCAGGCTTCCGGAGGCCTCCACCAGAAAATACCTGTTTCCGCATCCCAGCGGATACCACCGCAGACACTCTAACGGGTACTCGGCACAATGCGCGCCTGAATTCCGGCATTTGGATTTGCTTTCTTTTATGGTTTTTCCTATCTCATACTGAAACGTTCCTCTCCCGCAGGTGCAGGTCAGGTCCGCATTGAATCCTTTGTATGCAAGCATCTTACTGCTCCTTTCCCATGTAGTATTCCGTGATGATTTTCTTGGCACGTCCCATCCCTGGTATTCCCAGCGTTACCTTGTAATTGATTTTGACCGCCTTTAGGATGTCGCTGTCTACCGGATGCTGGTTCTTCATGCTCCATTCCAGCAGGGCCGCAATGCATCCCTTCAGGCTCTTTCCTTTCCGCCTGACGGCCACGGCCATCTCCGGTTCCTCCGCGCACCTCAGCTTGATGTACTGCAGCCAGTCCTCCATGATTTCGTACGGCTTCAATTCCTTTGCCTCGATGTCCAGTTTTCCGTAGGCTGCCATGAGCGGGGTCACAAAGGCTGCCACATAGCCGTCTATAAAGTCCATGGCATCCTCCTTGTCTATCCCGTTTTCCTCCGCGATGGCAAGGATGGCCTCGTTGTCTCCTTCCTTCCTCTGCGCCGCTGCTGCCCGGTTCATTTCGTCCGCGCTGTCAAATTCTCCAAATTTATCAAACATTCTGTTTCGCCTCCTCTATGTAAATTTCTCTTACCGTACTGGCGGAGATTCCCACCAGGCAGGATATCTGCGCATAGGTCATACCCATGTTTCTGAATGTCATAATTCGGCCCGCGTATTCCTTCCTGTTTATTCTGCGGCGGCCTGGGGCTTTTACCTCTTCAGGGCAGCTGTCGCTGGAGCATGCTATCCCCATTTCTTTCCGCATCCGCGCCAGTTCCCGCGCCAGCTGCTTCTGTGTCATACGGTTTAACTGGATGGCCTCGCCCCATGTCATACTGGTCTCATATGTGTTTCCCCTTACTCCGTGATAAGCCATGGTGACGATGTGTCCATGCGGTTTGATGACTGACATCTTTTCCAGGATGACTTCATCGTCACCCCTCCGACGCGGCCTGTAGCAGTACAGCCTGTCCCCTTCTTTTATCCGGCGTTTAAACGCCTCAACTTCAAGCGGTTCAATGCCGCCCTTTACTTTATCGTTTCCCGGCTTTCCCCCAGTATTTACTCGGTCTGTCCGGGATTCTTCCTGATGAGATTTCATGTTATCTTCCCTTTCCTAAATTCTGATTGCATCCATTGCCTGTATTCGTGGTGTTCGTCTGTAAACAGGTACCGGTGCGGGTCCAGCTCCTGAAGGATTTTTTCCCAAAGGTCCGCGTTCTTTACGGGTGTTCCCTTGGCGTTTCTCCACTCGTTTTTCTGCCACTGTCTGGCCCATCTGTTTTGCATTGCGTTGATAATATGCTGACAGGTGGTGTATATCCGCAGCTCACACGGGCAGTTCAGGCGGCCCAGGGCCTCTGCCAGGGCCGTAAGGGCGAGCTGGTTCTCTGTAGCCCGCTCCATGGCTCCCCGTCCCTCCCTGGTGGCCGGCGCCCCGTTCCTGATGCATTCCAGGAGATAAAGATATTCGCCGTCCTTCCTGGCCGGTCCATGGAAGGAGGTCTCTATGTAGATGTTCACGTCCTGCACTTTCCCTTGCTCCTTTCCGGTTCTGGAAGCTTTACCAGGAGGTAGTACAGGTATTTATACCCAAAATCATTTACCCATTCCTCCACGCTGCCTTTATCGAGATACCATCCTTCAGGCACCGTAATCTCGCCCGCACTAAAGGTTTTCTTCCGCTTCCGATGCTTTTTCATCTCCGCATGTACAAGATTCTTGCTGGGGTTATATCTTCCAGCCTGTTTTCCTCCATAGGTCTTTTGAGTCAGCTCTGAATATTCTATAAAATACCCTGCCAACTTACGGTAATTCCGATCCTTACGCATAGGCTCAAAATGTAGACCGCCGTAGGGCCATACATCCTTTATCAGTCTGACATCTATGGGGGAGACCACGATATGTATATGGCTCCCACCCCTGGGTCCCACTTCTGGCACCCATACATATTTGAGTACCTTGCCATTCCGATGATATATATTTCTTAATTTCCGTAGCACTTTAGTTATCTGCGAAATCAGTTCCTTTTTATTCTTTGGCCGGTTCTCTATGGCATAGTTCCAGGTTATGTACCAGCAGTCCGGCCCGAAGTTCTCATTCAAATCCAATGTAAGCCTTTGCATGGACCTCCGGATATTATTCTTCCTCTGCGATTCCGGGGTTGGCTTTTTCCGTTTCCGCCTTTTCCCCGCCCCCGGCTCCGGCCTGCTCCTATCATGATAGCTATAGTGTGCTTCCGTTATCCCTGCTGTTGCTATTTTTTCAAAGTACGGCATATACCTCTCCCGCTTGTCCAAAAGATAATAAACTTAACAAGTTGTAAAAGCGGTCTTAAACCGCCATAATCCTTGACTTTCGGTCCATCCACAGGTATAATGTATACATAGTGTTTTGGTCTGTGGAGGACCGGCTCCTGAAGCTATTTCCGTGGCTTCAGGAGCATTTTTTATTGTCAATGTTCATCCGGTTCCGGCCCTGCTTCCTCATCGCCTTCCCCTTCCATGAGACGGTCATATTCCTGTTTCCAGGCCATTACCTTTTCCATCTCGCTCTCCAGCTCATCGTATTCCCCGCCGGCATCCTTATACTCGTTAAACCAGGTTTTAAGCTCGTCCCAATATTCATCCAGTTCCTCCTGGTCATCCTGGTCCTTAATCCCCATCCGGTTTATGTACTGGATTTCCTCCCATATCCATGCGACATCATCCAGCATGTCCGTACCAATCAGCCAGACCAGGAAAGTCTTGTCCTTTAATATGGCGAAACCACATCGGTCGAACCATCGGTCGGCACACTCCCGCTCATCGGATCCGTTTGTACGTTCCCCACATATCAGGTCCGCAATGAAATTCTCCAGCAGTTCCCCGGCCGTCATGCTCACACTTCCGGCTTTTTTGCATAATCGTTCCATGTCCTCATCGCACAGTTCGATTGTCAACGTCCGTTTCTTCCTCATGTATTTTTCCTCACTTCCCATTTAAAGCCTCACGCCCATGGCCAACGCCATGACCACAATTGCCACTATCGTCATACCAATTGACCACACCAGCAGCAGGATAACCCATCTCCATTTCAAACCTGGTCTCCTGTTGCCTATAATCATTAGTATCCACCGCATTCCCTTTGCATTGGTAAGAGCCACTGTGTCCGGGCCAACATGATCCAGACGCCAGTCCGATTCCCCGGCCCAATACTCAAGTGGGATGATTAGCTCAATCTTTCTCTTCATTTTGTTTTCTCCTGATTATTTTTAAGGCTCGTCCCTCAGGGCCGCCTTTAGGCGGTCTGCTCCTTCTCTTTGTCAGAAAAATAAGCGGAATATATCTTTCCAACTCGGTCAAGGATTTTCTCCCTTTCCTCGGCAGTTTTCGCGATGTTGTCATCATAGATTTCCACCGTTCCATTGCCGATTTTGTATTCTGCTACTTTCATATCACCACCCCTCTCTGGTAGATTGTATGTGGTATTGGTTGTACTTCTTGCGTTGTCCTTCTCGCTTTCCGACTGGTAATCATCCCCTCACTGTGATACAATTTCCTTACAGGCCCCGGCAGGTCGAGTACAACAGAAAGGAGAATGTTACATGTATCACATAATTATTAATTTTGCAGACCAATCTTATAGAGAATTCAGTGGTATAGACAAAATTGAATACACTACCCCCGACGGATATCAGACAGTATCCGAAAAGGAAATACTCTCTCACCGTTTCCCCCTGCGTGGTACTTATTTTTTTCTATGGCGATGACATCTTTGCCTCAGTGGATATGAATCACGCTAAGACACTGGAAATTATTATCGAGCATTAGAATGTGATTCTCTTACCCTTATGTTAACTATTGCATAAGGGTAATCCCTTTTTATCTTTTTGTACCAATCTAAAACATCTGGTAATTCTTCTTTGCTTGTTTCAAAAACCAAAATAAACTTTCCCATCTATCTCCTCACCTCGCTTCCTATTCTGTTTCCAATGCATAGCAGTAGACTATCTAACCATTTTGGCTAACTGTTCCATGTCTTCCCGCTCTTTCCTCATTAACAGTGTGTTGGTTTTGAAGGGCCTGCTCCGAAAGGCAGGGGCTCTGCCATGTACTTTCTTTCCCATCCAAAATAGGAATGTTGAAATATACATTTTTCCAAAATTTCGATTCCCTCTTCTACTGTTGTTTCTTCCAATATTTTAAGAATCTCCACACCTTTTACTTTTTGTGAATCATTGAAATTCATAATCTGGCTAGCTTTCCTAATACATTCCGTACCGCTTTTATCCATCTTTCTCTCCACCTTCTTTCCTGCTGGCAATCATCCCCTCACTGTGATACAATTTTCTTAACAACCCCTCCAGGTTGAAATAAACAAAAAAGGAGTGACTTTATGTCTTCATTCAATCCATTTTCAATTCCATCATCTTTGCTAAACGAAGCTACTATTAAATTTGATGTGGAGCGCGACAATTCTGTTATTTGCTCTTCCCGCGGATTCTTCTGTGGAAAAAACTACCCGAGCACTATCCAACTTGTTGAGAATGTTGATATCAAAAACGGTGATTGGCTCATTGATACTACTACAAACCAACGCTATTATGTTTTAGATGCCCACCCCATCATAGTTGGCGGCCAGCCAGTAGACTGGATGGTGAAGTACCAAACGGAACTTGAATATAAGCAACAACTAAACGTAAACAACAATTCAACTACTATCAATATTCACTCTGTCAACGGGAATTCCGCTATTGGAAGTCAAGCTAATGTCGTATTTAACATTGGTTCTAATTTATCTGACATTGAAGCTATTATTGAAAAACTTTCTCCAACAGAACAAACAGAGGCCAATGAACTCCTCACGATTTTAAAAGATACCACTGAATCTAATCATCCAATATTGGTTGAAGGCGCTTTATCCAAGTTCTCGAATCTTATCAAAAAGCATTCTGACCTTCTCATCGCTATCGGAGGATGGGCTGTACAGTTGTTGATAGGAACTAAATGACATCTTATTTTTATTAGCAACACTTTTACAGAACTCATGATTTAGATTTGTCATACATATCTGGCCTTGAAGTGCAAGTTCAAGGTCGGATATTTTTTTCTCCATAACCATCCACTTTTTCCTTGATATCCACATTTTTCTCACCTCTCTTCCTATTTGGTTTCCAATGTGCCGCTATATACTATCCGGCTTTTCGTGGACCATTCTTCGTATTACATTCTGCATTCTGGCTGGCCAGTAGTAAATTTCCTCCCATTACCAAAATGCTCCTTCTGGGTTCAGACAAGTTTCTGTAAATCTTTACAAGCATCTCCATCTCACTACTGCTGACTTCCAAATCTTTCTTGTTCATTTTCTCACCTCGCTTTCCAGTTGCCTATGTTTACATCTTAGTATATATTCGCTACATTGTCAATACCTTTTTGTTGACTTACGCTACCTTTTGTGTTACTCTAATACTATCAGTCCGTGAGAGGGGGTGAAATGTTTGAATGAACGACTCAGAGAGTTAAGAAAAAAATGCGGATTAAGCCAAGAAGAATTTGGGAAAAAGCTCGGTGTCACCAAAACAGCTGTAAGTAAAATGGAATTAGGTACATATCAAATAACAGATACAATGTTGAAACTTATATGTTCAGAATTTAATGTGAATGAAAAATGGCTTCGCTCTGGCGAGGGAGGCGAAGGCGATATGTTTATTAAACCACAAAAAAACGACCTTATTGCCAGGGCCGCTCAATTATTGGGTGAGAAGGACCCAGTATTTGAAGCGTTTGTCGCCACATACAGTAAACTGAGTCCTTCCAATCGTAAAGTTTTATTGGAGTTTGGATTAGAGTTTTTAAATAATCTTGATATACCGGACGATAATTAAGTTTCTTCATTCTTACTTTTATCAGGGTATGAATCAGCGAATGAATATACTGCAATTACATAATCAATATCTTCACTCTTTTCAATTAGATCAAAAATTAACTGTTTGTAATCATCAATTATCATAATATGTACCACCCTTTCCCTGTAGCCGTTATAACGACTATTTTACTATTTGAACGTGATGGCTGTTGAAAATCCTCGAAATATGTAGTTTTGTCCACTATTGTGGACAAGGTCCAGGATTCAGCGCTTTACATTCACTGTGAACAGTTTCGCAGGCGGCACGCCTAATGCCAGGGAAAGGAGGCACATGGTATGCAAAGTGGGGTCCCGCTGACCATTTTCGATGAAGCTTATCTCGGATTTGCTGATTCCTGATTTTTCAGAGAGTTCCCGAAGGGTTATCTTTTTTTCCTCCCTGAACTCTTTGATATGAAAGATTATTTCAACGTCCATTTCATCACCTCGCAGATAGTATCTGCTTAAAGTGATGAAATAATTCGGAACTTACGTTCGTTTTTCATTATATCAGAACATTTGTTCCTTTTCAATATGTAGAATTAAATAGCCATTGGCTTTTTAATAATATTTTATTCATAGGAGGAAGAGTTATATGAGAAAGACAAAGTTAATCATGGTGGCCGCACTGTCATCCGTGGCAATTACTGCTTGCGGAGGAAGTGCTACTCCATCCGAAACAACGGCTGCTGTTACAGCAACTGAAACAACAGCGGCTGCAGAAACAACCGCTGCTGCCGAGGGAGAAGCTGCACCTGAAACCGAGGCCACTAAAGAGGAGGAACCAGTTGAAGATGAAAGCATTCCGACAGAATATAAGTCAGCGCTTAAAAAAGCCGGTTCTTATAGTGATATGATGCATATGTCTAAGATTGGTATTTTTAAACAGCTTACCTCTGAGTATGGCGATAAATTTTCCGAGGAGGCCGCCCAGTATGCCGTTGATAATATGACGGCTGATTGGAATGACAATGCTTTGAAAAAAGCTCAGGACTATAGCGAAACAATGCACATGTCCAAACAGGGAGTATACGATCAGCTTACGTCTGAATATGGTGAGCAGTTCACTCCTGAAGAAGCACAGTATGCCATTGACAATGTCACCGCTGATTGGAAAGCAAATGCGCTGGCAAAGGCAAAAGATTATCAGGATACTATGAGTATGTCCCCAGAAGCAATCAGGGACCAGCTTTCTTCTGAATTTGGTGAGAAGTTCACACAGGAAGAGGCAGCTTATGCTATCGAGAACCTTGATTAAACAGCCTTAACGGCAACATGTAAGCAACAACAAAAGCCGTGCAGTGCCTCAGCACAGAACGGCTTTCACGTAGATTCTCTCTTGCCGGACGCTCCGGAAGATATAATCTGTCTCGCAAACTAATTATATCATTTCTGGTACGTCCTTGGCAAGGGGCGTATTTTTGTACCTTTTATTTCATACCATATTTAAGGAGATGATATTATGTTGGACCCGAATGGGATTTATTTTGCTTATCTTAGAAAGTCGCGTGAGGATCGTGAGGCTGAGCTCCACGGTTATGGCGAAACACTAAAGAGACACCAACGAATGCTGGAGGATCTGGCTAAATACCACAAAATAAAAATTGCTAAATTTTATTCCGAAGTTGTATCTGGTGAAACAATCGCATCCAGACCACAAATGCTGGCTATGCTGGATGATATTGAATCATTGTCCCCAGACGGAGTCCTGGTAGTTGAGATAGAGCGCCTTGCTCGAGGAGATACAAGAGACCAAGGACTTGTTTTAGAGACTTTTAAGTACTCAGGAACAAGAATTATAACCCCCATGAAAATTTATGACCCCACGGACGAGCGCGACGAGGAATATGCCGAGTTTGGTTTATTCATGAGCCGCAGAGAATATAAAACCATTAATCGAAGATTGAGAGATGGCAAGATTGCCTCCTTCAACGAGGGAAAATGGACTGGAAATAAAGCCCCTTTTGGATATGAAAGGGTAAAGCTTGCTGGCGAGAAAGGGTTTACCCTTAAAATCGTACCAGAGGATGCTGATGTGGTGCGGTTGATATTCCAGTTGTTCATTTATGGCTCTAATGCGTCAAACAACATCCCCGTGGGCACATCTAAGATATGTCGGATTTTAGATAACCTCCATATCAGCCCGCCTATCGGTGAGACTTGGCAGCCATGTACGATACGACAAATATTGTCGAATCCTACCTATATCGGTAAAGTTCACATGGGGCGCAGGAGTACCCAAAAGAAAACTTTAAATGGTGTAGTCAAGATTTCCCGTCCAATAAATAAGAATGCAAAAATAGCCGATGGGTTGCATCCTGCGATAATTGATGATGCACTTTTTCTTAAAGCGCAGGAGAAGAGAAAAGCAAACTACCAAAAACCTTTCTTTGAGGGTATCAAAAATCCATTGGCCGGCTTGATATACTGTTCTGTATGCGGCAAATCCATGTATCGCCGCCCAGCCGGAAAACGTTGCAAAGAAGATATGATTCAATGCACTACGCATGGATGTCCTACTTCCGCATCCTATTATCATTACATTGAAGAAAAACTATTGGTATCGCTTAATAAATGGTTGGAGGATTATAGAATACAGGTAAAAGATATTTCCCCTGAAAATTATGCACAGCAGCTTAATTTGCTTCAGTCACAACTAAATGCTGCGCAGAACGAGTCTGAAACCTCTAAAAAACAGCTCTCAAAAGCCATGGACTTGTTAGAGAAAGATATATACTCTGTGGAAATGTTTCAGCAGCGTGCATCGGAACTGAATGAGAAGATAGCTCTGTCCAGTAGAAGTATTTCTGATTTGTCAGTCAAAATAGATTCTATTCGCACAAAAGCAGTGCAAAAAGAAGAAGTCATTGCCCGCTGGGAGAGAATTCTCTCTTTGTATCCGCAAGTAGATGACCCCGCGGTGAAAAATGCGCTAATGAAGGAGCTCCTAACACGTATTGAATACTCAAAGCCTCATAAAGGAAACCGTCAGAACGGCGGTATGGACCAGTTTACGCTTAAATTGTTTCCACGTCTTTAATTTTTCCCTTTACGTATAGAGATTGTGTACACATTCCTCCGTACCAATGTCGGTCAGGGTTCCCTTGCACTCTTTATATGGCATGGCGTAGCGCTGGGAAAGATAACGCATGGAGGCACCCATTTCGCCGTCCGGCCCGCCATACTGACTCATTATAAACTGAGCCATCTGGGCATTGGGCTCTTTGATATTAA
>OFOU01001159.1_pt1 | contig 17206 bp, 13 predicted proteins | sample 1542061 | NCBI WGS metagenome assembly OFOU01 (sample SAMN04209239, study PRJEB22552) | human gut metagenome | biome: gut; material: feces | host: Homo sapiens | place: USA: Oklahoma
CTTTACTGCCATCATCATATTGAATTAAATCAAGCTTTGAATTGTAATACGCCCAGCCCAATAAAGTCATTATTGTTAAAAGTAAAACTATTGAAATGGCAATAATAATACCAATCGGTTTTTTTCTGTTTTTCAAAGTATGGTCTCCCTTTTGTTATAAACGGAATATCAAGCGCACGTTGTCTTTTGCTCTCCACGGAGAGGTAGTATATTTGAGCAACACAGCCATGTGGCTTAACACATGGCCTAATTTTTAATCGCGGCGGAACAGGTCGCGGGTGTAGACCTTTTCCTTCACATCGTCCAAGCAGCTGTCGTAGCGGTTGGCAATGATGGCCTGACTGCGTTTCTTGAATTCTTCAAGGTCATTGACAACTTCACTGCCAAAGAACGTCGTACCATTCTCCAGAGTCGGTTCGTAAATGATAACAGTTTCGCCCTTGGCCTTGATGCGTTTCATGACGCCCTGAATAGAGGACTGGCGGAAGTTATCAGAGTTCGACTTCATGGTCAGGCGGAAGACACCAACCACAACATTGCGTTCCTTGCTTGGATCGTAGTCCTCATTTGCTTCGTATGCACCGGCGATTTCTAGCACACGATCTGCTATGTAATCCTTGCGAGTACGGTTAGACTCGACGATTGCCTGAATCAAGTTTTCCGGGACATCAGCATAGTTAGCAAGGAGCTGCTTGGTGTCTTTGGGCAGGCAATAGCCGCCGTAACCAAAGGACGGATTGTTGTAATGGCTTCCGATTCGTGGGTCAAGGCAGACACCCTCAATGATCTGCTGGGTGTTCAGCCCTTTCATTTCTGCGTAGGTATCCAGTTCATTGAAGTAGCTGACACGCAAAGCCAGATAGGTATTGGCAAACAGCTTGACAGCCTCAGCCTCGGTAAAGCCCATAATTAAGGTATCAATCTTCTCCTTGATTGCGCCTTCCTGCAGTAAGCCGGCAAAGGTATTCGCAGCTTTCACCAGACGAGCATTCTCCACATCAGTTCCGACAATGATGCGGCTCGGATAAAGGTTGTCATACAGTGCCTTGGATTCACGCAGGAACTCTGGGCTAAAGATGATGTTGTCACAATGGTACTTCTCGCGGATGCTTGCCGTAAAGCCCACAGGGATTGTGGACTTGATGACCATGATGGCGTCAGGGTTGTACTGCATGACCAGCTTGATGACTGCTTCAACTGCCGAAGTATCGAAGAAGTTCTTCTTGCTGTCATAGTTGGTCGGAGCAGCAATGACAACGAAGTCAGCATCCTTGTAGGCCGCTTCTGCGTCCAGCGTAGCCGTCAGGTTTAAACTCTTTTCAGCGAGATACTTTTCGATGTACTCGTCCTGAATCGGCGACTTCTTGTGGTTGATGAGGTCAACCTTTTCTGGGATAATGTCCACTGCCATAACCTCATGGTGCTGTGACAGCAACGTGGCAATGGACAAACCGACATAGCCGGTACCCGCAACTGCAATTTTCACTCTTTTTCTCCCCCTTACTCCATATAAAACTCTTTGTACCACTCGGCAAACTTCCGCAGACCCTCGCGCAACGGGGTGTGGGGCTTAAACCCGAAGTCACGTTCCAGCGGCACTGTATCTGCATAGGTCACAGGCACATCACCTGGCTGCATGGGAACCAGCTCCTTGTGAGCCTCAAAGTCATAATCAGCAGGCAGAACACCGGCACGAACCAGTTCCTCCGACAGAATCTGCACAAAATCCAGCAGATTCTCCGGATTGCTATTGCCGATGTTGTAAACTGCATACGGCGGAATCGGCAAACCATCCTCACCATTTTTCTTTTCCGGTGCTTTCTTCATCACACGGACAACACCTTCCACGATATCATCCACATAAGTAAAGTCGCGCTTGCAGTTACCGTAGTTGAAGATTTTAATAGTCTCACCATTCACCAACTTATTGGTAAAACCAAAGTATGCCATATCCGGACGGCCAGCAGGACCGTAAACCGTGAAGAAACGGAGCCCTGTGGACGGGATGTTGTAGAGCTTGCTGTAAGCATGGGCAAGAAGCTCATCGCTCTTCTTTGTTGCAGCGTAGAGCGATACCGGGTTATCCACCTTATCATCCGTAGAGAACGGCACCTTTTTATTGCCACCGTAGACTGAGCTGGATGAGGCGTAGACGAGGTGTTCCACGGGATTGTGGCGGCATGCCTCTAAGAGGTTATAGAAACCGATGATGTTCGACTCTATGTACACATCCGGGTGATCGATGCTGTAACGGACGCCTGCTTGGGCCGCCAGGTTGACCACAATGTCAAAATGATAAGTATTGAAGAGCTCATCGATCAGTGTCTTATCACCGATAGAGCCTTTGATGAACACATGCTTGACCGGGGATGTGGCTGCAACTATATTGATCTGTTCCAGTCGCCACTCCTTCAGGCTTACCTCGTAGTAGTCGTTCATGTTGTCGAGGGAGACAACAGTACCAGAGGTGAGGGTTTGGAGAAGGCGGATCACAAGATTCGCACCGATGAAGCCGGGGGAGCCGGTTACAAGGATGGTTTTATTGTTGAGATTAATGGGTGTTTTCATGACAAAGGTCCTTTCGCCAGATGCTCTGTGTATTTCTTCCCACCATTTTCATTCAAATGGCAATGATCCTGAAACAGAGATGACTTTTTTACGAAATCAAATTCATCAATTACCGTTAAACCTTCTATATTCCCTAAACAGGAATAGAACGTTTTCCTACATTGTTCAACTTGAGCTTTGTGGCTGATACGAAATGCAGGATTAAAAGGCATGACGAGTATAAATAACTCAGCACATGGACAATTGTTCCTTATGTCCGCTATTAAGGCTTCCCATATGTTTACATTCTCTCGAATAGTCTTCTTATATTCCTCTCTCCAAACCTTATCATCATTGCGCATTGCTTTATATATGTGATATACGCGTTTTGCTGGAATAAGGTATCCAGGTAATTTACGTGGTTTTGGCTGTTCATAAATCGCCTTTTCACAGATGTCCCAGTACTGCTTAAAAGTATTAATCTTCCGTTTTGCTTCCGGCTTCTCCATCAAATGATGATAATCTTTCACCAATTCAAAGTAATTGAGCTTTGTATATGCAAATTCTCCAAACAGCGAAAGATCATAATTAAAAATGTAATATGGGATTTCTATGATTACCCGTTTGAGATTGTGAACAGATTCAGCATGCTCCTGTACAAGTTTTTCAAAAAAGCGCTTATGTAGAAACAGGTCTAAACTTGGAGCAGATTCTTTGAAATAGCAATAATCGTCTCCGCTTAAACGGGATAATTCCTCTATGTCTATCGCACACTGCGAATGAGACATTCCCAACATTAATGCATTATGCTTGTCAGAAAAACCTTCGATCGGATTTTCAAAATATGTCTGAGGAAACCAATCGTATCGAATGATGCTACTATCCGGAATGTTCATTTTTTTCAGGAACGTTGCCTGCTCTTCATCTGCAATATAAACAGCATCCTGAAAAACTGAGTCTGTAACAGTACTATCATCCTTTGTAGCATCGAAGCTATCACAAACTGTTATATCGGTGCGCAAGCACCTTTTTATCTGTTCAATTTGCGTTGATGAACCGCAAATGATCACATTCATAATTCGGTATCCTTTCTACAAATGCTTGCGCACCTTAAACACTTCTATACTATAAATATTTCTATACTATCGGACCATATCCCATGTAAGGATTGTATCTTCGTCAAGATCTCTCTTTATCGTTCTTCCTATGACTATGTCTGTATATACAGGAGAGATACCTGTTCCGGGTCGCTTAGGCATAAGGTCTTCTTTTGTTATTACTTCGCCAGCCTTCATATCGCGAGTGAGCACTAGTGAACGGCGTGCTTCACGGCGAGGCACCATTTCACAATCAAGTACGGTCTTCTCTCCGCAACCAAGTACTGTGTCAATCCAACGGAAGTTATTGATTGCTTTAATGAAGTCCTCAGGTTCACCAGCATGATAGTGATCATTTCCCGGAAGGGTCTTGTCAAGCGTAAAGTGTTTCTCGATAACAGTAGCGCCGAGCATATAAGCCACGGCTAATGTCATCATCGTATCATCTGGCGCTACATGATCACTAAAACCAACCTTCACGTCGGGGAAATCTTTCTTCAGTGTCTCAATGATTCGAAGATTTGCATTTTCCGGTGCAGTAGGATAAGAAAGTACGCAATGAAGAATAGTGATGTCACTACATCCTGACTCCTTCAACGCACGAATAGCTTCGTCAACTTCAGAAAGATAAGCAGCTCCAACAGATAGAACCACTGGCTTCCCTTTCGCGCCTATGTGTCGGATGAAAGGCAGATTCGATAGATCGGAGGAGCTGATCTTATAAAAATCAACCATATCCTCAAGATAATCAGCTGAAGCGTAATCGAAGGGTGTAGATGTGAAGTCTATGCCCTTGGCATGAGTGTATTCACACAGTTCACGGTATTCCGCCTCGCCAAAGCTATCATGTTTCAAAAACAATTCATACTGTGTCTTGGTAGGTTCCTTAGTTGTATCCCAGTACGCCGGAGAATTCTTGGATACAATGGTGCCAGCTTTGTAGGATTGGAACTTCGCGCAGTCGATTCCGGCATCAGCAACCTTATCAATGTAAAGCTTTGCTGCTTCAAGAGGAGTAATGCCCATTACTCTTGCTGTGTCGTAAAAGTTTACACCAATTTCTGCGATCAAATACGGAGTAGTCTTTCTCATGGTAAGTTCTCCCTTCCCTCTTTAAATTGAACTTGCTTAAAGGCCATTGATAAGGCTCATAACGCGCTTACGTCCGCCACGCAGATCATGGCTCAATAGCATTTCCTGAAAGTGTTCTCTGCTTTCCTTTTTCATTCCTAAGTACATCCTCAGATTGCTTTCGATTATTTCGTCCGGAGGGTTCAATCCAATATATGTAAAGCCATTTTCATTACATACAAAACCATGCTTCTCTTCACGATGATTTTGCGCCATGGCAATTGCCGGAATGCCGAGGATCGCGAGTTCATAGCCCGTTCTTCCTCTTGATGTGATGCCCACATCACAACTGGTCATAATCTCCGGCATATTAGCAACATCGAAAAGTACTTCTATGTTTGGGTATCTGTTGTATTCAAGTAGAGCATCAACATTTTTCTTAGCCCGTCCGAGAACAACAACAAATTCATAGTCCTTGTATTCTGGCTTCACAATCATCTCGAGAAGTCTATCAGAATAGTTCTGCGGATCTGCGCCGCCAAAAGATATAAACACCTTTTTTACATGCTCTTTGATTTTAATAGGTTCATAGAACATAAATGTCTTACTGGGAATATAATATTTCTCACCAGCATGAACTTGTGGAAGCTCATCGTCTTTGTATAGTGCATTAAAAACAAGGTCTGCTTTGATGATCCCTTCTCCATCATCCTCAAAGTTCACAATTCTAGCATCAGGCAATACGCTTCGAAGGCCTATCATATAATCAATGGATGTAGTTAGAATATCGTTAATAAATACTGTGTATTGCTTTTCTTTACACCTATCAAATAATTCTGCTATTCCGTTGACTGGAATCAATTGATGTGTCGTTTTACCGAACACAGTGGGGTTTGTCTGATTTGTATCGTAATATATATCCGGTTTTACAAAAAATTCATCTGCAATCTCTAATGCACGATAAATATGCCCAATTCCGCGTTTATTATTCCCATTTACGTAAATGGCGACTTTAGGTTTTTCCAGGGTTGCAGCAACGCTCCGAAGATCATCAAATGTGTCTACATCTTGTGCCTCGTCCTCAGAAACCTCGAATACATCAACTTTCTTTCCAAAGCGAGATTTAGGCGTCACAACAGATGCCTTTGAAACAAAGAATGCTCCTGTTTCCAAATAACACGGCGGGAGGTACTGCCTATTCAATCTTTCAGTATAGTTAGGAACTTTTATACCGTCCTTAACGCCCCAAGAAAGATGTGGTGCATTGATAGCCGAAATCAAGGTGTCAACATCGTTGTCAATTGCATATTGAATAGCGCTATCCAATGTATCGACCTTTAGCGTCGGAGAAGTAGGCTGCATCGTAATAATGTAGTCCCACTCAATATCCTGTGGAACAGCATCATAAATCACAGCGTCGAGTGTGACGGCATCCCCACAAAGAGATGCATCGCGCCATTTCACTTGAGCACCCATCTGTTGCGCAATAATACGTACCTCTGGTGAGTCTGTAGAGACAATGACGTCTGTGATCTTTTGGGAAGACAACGCATTACGGATCGCATAGTAAATCAATGGATGCCCACCAATAATTCGAATATTCTTATTTGGAATCCCTTTTGAACCTGCTCTTGCTGGGATGACTGCTAAAATCTTAAGCATATTCTTCTTCCTCGCTTGTCCGATTTGGTCTACTACATATAATCAACATAGCAAGACATATCCAGAAGAATCTGGAAATAACGCCTGCAAGTGACATGCACAGAATTAATACTCCTATAGTCTCGCTTAGAACCATCACGTTCTTTGTAGCTATAGAGTCTCTAATAATTCTATAAAAAAGAATTATTAAAGTTACTATACCTACTAATCCTTGTTCAAAAAGAACTTGGATGAATAGATTATGTAATGTGAGTCCGAATGTTACTTGAGCACTTAAAAATCCATTTCCAAAAAACATATGAAAAACACTGTTGTCTGCCCTCATAGTGTCAAATGCCCTTTTCCAGATATCAACTCGGCCATTTGCACCAGAGGTTGCTAAGAGAAAGTTTTGAATCGAAATCCTACGAACAATTGTTTCTGGCAATTGTTCATAAATCATTGGTGCAACCACAATAACAACGATACCTAAGATAAAAAAGGCAAGAAAGGCTCTAGGTTGAATTCTCCTAGATTTAAATAGTGTCATAATCACCGAAAAAAACGCTGTTCCTATTATTGAAAGAATGCCTGCCCTTGACCCCGTAAAGAGCAGAATATAAAGCAGCAATAATACCGAAATACCGTATAATACTTTAAGAAATTTGTTAGTTTCTTGATTGAGAATACTTGAAATAGCATATCCCGTTGGAATGATAAGTAAAAAGCTGAGGTAGTTAACCTCTGTGACAGAATCACCAATGGCCAATGTAATTCTATTGGAAAACTGCAACGCATATGTTCCAGCACTATTGAAAATCATATAAAACGCCATCGCGATAGTTCCAAGCAGAGAAAAAAGCTGAAGAAGCTGTTTATCCTTCTCTGAATAATCAAAAAGCATCAGAATCAATATAAAATAAGATCCTTTCACAAATGCAGAGTGATCACCTTCTACAACAGCATTTCCTCCATGAGCAGGTGTCCAAATGTATGACAGTAGAAAAAAGAGCAACAAAGCAATAAATAACCACTGCGTCTTTTCAATATATAGTTTTCCTTTGTCAAGGTAAATCTGACGAACAGCAAAAACAGCAAAAATAGCATATAAGTAAAGGCTAATACCTCTTCCGGCGAGTTTCAGTCCACCAAACGGGGTCATTGCTATGCATATTGCTGCTATTATTACCAGCGCTGAATATTTATGTTTACTCATTGATCCGTTATCCCTTCGAGAATCTTCCTGTGAAGATTTTCCGCACACCATTGATTAGAGGCGAAAGTGATCTTGTTTTGACCGTTTCTCGTATCTCGTCTTGTATTTTCCAGGCTGTGTAGATCACTATCAAGGCCAACAATGCAATGATTACATAACGAACCAATGTAAAGTGATACAGCCCTAGACTTATAAACATTACTCCGATAGCCCCGGTTAAAAACAGCAGGTTAAACTTAGTGTCATACCACCAAAGCTTTCCAAGTTTTGATACAAATAGAAAGTGAACAGTAAATAAAACCGCATAACCAAATAATGTTGTATATGCAGCCGCGACATAGCCAAAACGAGGAATAAAAATCCAATTCAAAGCCACATTAGTTAACGCCGCAATCGTTGTCCCTACCGCTATATAATTCTGTTTCTTTGAATAAAACTCTATGTTTACGTATAATGAATATACAAATTGAAAAACATAGCCAATCATTACCGGAGGGATCACACCGATAGCCGTTATATACTTTTTTCCTCCCATGAGCATGAGAACTTCAGGTGCAACCAACAAAAAGCAGAAGACAACAAGCCCAAAAAACAACATGTATGGTTTAGATGCTTTTCTCAGTGCAGAGTAGTTCTCTTCATCCATTTTCTCATATGCCCAAGGTGACCAAGCAGTATTCATCGAAGCCCATAATACAGAAACAATAATCGCGCATGAGTAAGCAATACTATATAACGCGTTATCGGATTTTCCGCAAAAACGAGTAATCATTATTCTATCGCTAGAATTCAGCAGATTACCCGCCAGAGTATGCCAAATTAATGGGATCGATATTGTAAGCGCATATTTCCAATATTTTGTGCTTATGAATTTAGCTCTTTTTATAAGAACAACATATATACCAATATTAAGAATGATAACTGGCACAAAGAATCCACTTACTCTTCCAAATAGTTTATTTGAGCAAAGCAGGACCATAATTAAGGAACACAATGTGGACCCCAAAACAGATCCTAACGACAATACGACAGAAGTTTTATAGTTATATTCAATCCTTGCCTTCATCTGATACATTTGAAGTGCAGGATAAACTAGGCAATACAGCATGATCAGATGAAAAGATACTGTATCAATTTGAAATAAGTCCAGGAAGAAATCCCAAAATACCAATGCTGCTACATAGAACACTATAGTGATTGTAGTTCCGAGGACAAGAGTTGATGCTATATACTCATTTAGGTCATCTTTGTAATCGAATCGCGCTACTGCAATTGCGGAAAACAAATCAAAAGTAGTTATGATAACTAAAATATAGAACCATGATTGTATGTTAGAGAATGCGCCAACATCTTCTGCCGACAACAACCTCGTAAAAATTGGTGTTGTCAGAAAGCCAGCTGCTTTTACTATAAAATTGCTAGCCGTATACCAAACTCCGGCTTTTAGCGCCTTCCCATTCGAACTATTAGTCCCCATACGAATTCACAACTTTCACTTCAATTACACATTATCTTCAATAACCGACTTGAATTCCTTCCAGCTTTTAGGTACATAAATATTTCTATAATTTAGCTTGTCCATAAACTTTTTTATATGACTTTCAATTTGTAACATTTGATCTTCGCTATACAAGAAATCATATATCTTAAATAAAAAAATCAGTGTCGGCCTTTTTTGTGAAACTAGAATGGGCTGAAATGCAGCTGAAGAATAAATTGAAATTAGGATATGTTCATCCGTAATTTTCCTTACGCACTCCAATTCCCAAAGGTTCCTTGTTGTGTCTATATTTTTTACTACTATGCTGCCCTCCGGCATCCTTGGATGCGGTCTCAACACTAATGTGTCCAAATATGCAGAAAGGCAATTAGTTAAGATCTTATCTTGTTCCTTCCGTTTTGCAGTTATTTCCGCAGGACGGTCTAAAGCATATGATTGATCAAGGAACACGATTCTGCTGTCGTATAAATCCGTATCTCTGTACTCAAACACTCTTCCAATCCGTTCATCCTGCGTTGCATGCAATTGATCGAATGTTTTGCAAGCAGTAGATAAACTAATTTCTGGAGCATACAGGAGCATTCTATCAATATTAAAATACCTTTTTCCCGGGTGCGACAGTTTCAGGAGAGTTCTCCGCTTCCAGCTCATGTAGTCATTAATAATGTCTCCGTGATAAGAGCCTGTTCCATCTTCGAACAAGTTAAACTCTTTAAAAGTAGCAGTTGCATAAAGAGCCAAAGCGACATTATCATCGAGATTTGCGGCATAGAAGCAATCATACTCTTGAAAAGCAAAGTCCAAGTTCTTCTTTAACCACTTTCTAGAAAAGACAAGCTTCCCAATGTCCTCTACTTTCGCGAAAATCATACTTCTGGATTGATCAATGGAATACTCGTAAATATTATCGAATAGTCTCTCCTGAATTACCTTGGATACATATTTATGAGAATCTGTAAAGCCGTGCTTGATGACCAAATCAGCATATACTGTTTCATTCGATGTAGTGATGATCGTAATGATTGTATATAGCTGATAAGTTGTATCACAGAAAAACAACCATCGTTTCATCGCATATCAATCCTATATTTCTCCAGGGGTATCCATGAGCCAATCACTTTATCATATTCTTTGTCATATACGTTAACTACACCGCCATTGCTGGAGAACGTCAACTCACCAAAGACAATTCTTCCATCTACATCGTACATATCTACCCGCACGTGTGGAAAAGGTTTACAAAGCTTCTTGACAACGGACACAAGTTCTTCGAAATTCTCTGGAAGCACTACTTCTTCCTGAGGTAACGTGCTTTCTTTCTTGAAATGATAATCAACAGAATTCAATTCCATATCAAACTTATGATTTCTAACCTTATGTTCATACTCTCCGTAAGATACCATGAAGTACTTTGGTTCACCATCAAAACAATAGAATTTATAATCCACCGGAAGATTACCTTTGGAATCTTTCAGACATTCCTCACAAATAATTAGTGGACGAATAGCCTTATAACAGTATTCGCGATGAAAATAGTAAAAATTCATTTTAAGCATCTCTGCATAGAAACGCCTTATATACTCATAGTCTGGTTTTTCACTCTTCCTTACAATCATATTGTTCCCTGAGAGATGATTGCATTTAATAAAGAATTCATCTGGAAGTGCATCAAAATCAATCTGTGTAGCTGATTGATATACTCCATAATTCTTTTTCAAAATATGATCAAGTCCGCAAGCTCTCACATACTCTGCAACATAATACTTGTCTGCGCAAAGTGTCTCTAAAGGATTTCTATAATGAAGATTCAAATAGAGAAGTTTTTCACTAAAAGTTTCAGGGTTATCAAGATTCGGTGCTACCCCCTTCATTTTTGTAAAACGATTTGTAAGAAAAGCTCTATCGCTATAAAAGGGATGAATCAGCCTTCGACCAATTCGTGCAGCCCTTTTTAGCGCAATACTTTTTTTGTTACTCATTGATTCGTCCTCCCTAAAAATGGTCATACGTTGTTTTCTATCAAAAACCTTAGAACTCCATTATGTTCGTTACTACAGGTCTGGAATCTAGCCAATTCTTTGATCTGTTGAACGGCATTTCCCATTGCCACAGAATTCACAAAATTTTCGAAGCAGGTAATGTCATTTTCATCATCTCCAAAAATAAGAACTTCGTCTGGGCTAATTCCTTCCTTCTGAATAGCCACTCTCACACCTGCAGATTTATCAACACCATTGTGAAAGAAATCCACCCTGTGCCCTTCGATTACTCGATAATGTGCTTCTGGAACTTCCGATATACATTTGTCATAATCTGTGCCATTGGATCTTTCAACTCTTACTTTTTCAATATGATCAATTATTTTTTCTACTTCCGAAGGCGTAATGAGCGTTCTTGTATTCCCTCGAATTCTATAATATGAAAATCTAAGCTTATCTATTATAGTTGGCTTCAACGTTATGATATAATCCATTTTTTTGCACACAATCATTGGCTGAACAACTTCATTCTGTCTCAGCAATGCTTCTGTAATCACTCTTGCCTCATGTGAACTAAAAGATGGAAATTCAACGACTTGATCTTCTTCCAAATCCCACAAATACGCACCACTTGAGGATATGATATATCCTTTTCTACCTCTATCCATACCAAGCTGGTGCATATAATCTGTTATTTCAGTAATATCTCTTCCAGAAGCTAGTACGACAATTCCTCCATCTTCCCTATACTGTCTAATCCAGTCAATTGTTTCTTTGGGTATGGTTTTATCATTTCTCAAAAGGGTATCATCAAGATCAAAACTTATTAGTCTGTATTTTCGTTTCATACAGCCTTCTCCCACGCTATAGTCTTCGCCATCCGGCTACCTCCCAACAATCTCCCTATACACAGCTTGATACTGCTGACTCATCTTAGGTGCACTGAAGCTCTTGTGTGCGACTTCATAAGCTACTCGTCCGGCTTCAACTGCCTTTTCTCCATACATCAGCTTCAGTTTCTCAACCAAATCCGTACCGTCACCCTGCCTGTACAGATACCCGATACCATCATCAACTTCGTAGATTTCCTTATGCTGATCGATATCTGAGAGTACTACCGGCACACCTGTTGCCATGGCTTCGAGCACACCGTTGGGGAGGCCTTCAGATTTACTGGTAGAAACGTAAACATCGCAAGCCTTCAAATACTCATTGACATTGCTTACATTGCCACGGAAGTCGATACGTTTATATTCCTTATACTTCTCCCTCAACGGCTCCAGTTCCGGGCCACCACCGAGAAGAAGGAAATAAGCGTGTTCATCTGTACTGAACGCTTTGACATAGTTCTCAAGCAAGAATGGAATGTTCTTCCGCTCAATAAACTGCCCGGTATAAACGTAGATGAAAGCATCAAGGGGTAGTCCCATCTTCCCTCTGATCGCCTTCTTTTCATCCACTGTTGCCGCCGTATACTGATCCACATCCACACCATTGCGGATGAAGTCGTATTCTAACCCCAGCTTCTCTTGATATATCTTGGTAAGGCTCTCCGAGCAGGCGATGGCTTTACTGCTTTTCTTCATGGCGGAGAGCTGAAGTTTGGCAAGGATTGTACCTTTTACCTTGCCGAACTTCGCTGGATAGTCGTCGTAAATATAATTTCGCAGCGTATGAATCTGCTTATATTTCCCTATCTGACTAACCGCATAATCCGGAAATACTCCAACAGTGTGGATGATATCCGGCTTTAGATCCTCCAACTTCTTACGAAGCGCACCATCCTGTCCAAGGACAATCTCTTTCTTCCCGGTTTTTACCAGGTAATGAGCAGTAACATAAGGAAGGTAATCAGCCATCCGGCTGTCGGCTTCTTCATCGTTGATCGTAATAAGAATCGGCTCGAAAACATCCTGGTCGAGGTTCTTTATGATGTTTAGCGTTTGCTGCGTCGGCCCCAGCTTCTTGCAGGATGTCATCAGATAGACAATGCGGATCTTCTTAGCCTTTGCGCCGCGCTCCAACTTTTCTGCTTTCAGTGCCGTCGCGGTTGTCTCTGTGTAGGCAAACCGAATACCGCTCACGTCGACCATATATAGACCTCGATATCCCTCGAATACGGAGTCGAAGAAGACTCTCTTCCCATCGCGGCTCCAGCGAGGATGCAGGTCACAACGGGTATCATTGTCATACTTGAAAGGAGCAAATACCTTAGCTATGACGATATTGAAGTCTTCGTTCAGGATCTTCAGAATCGCCATGCGCTTACGGTTCGGATACGTATCTGTGAGGACAAGCCTTCCGTCAGGGCTGTAGCTGGGATGGCCGTCGCTGCTGATATGCGGCCACAACCTTCTAAACTCCGGGCTCTTATCCTTCATCAGATAGTAGCCAGCACCTTGGCCCTTCTTATTCTCGAAAGCAATGATCTCTTCGTCATTCTTCCAGTAGCAGTGGGAAACCATGTCATCATCAGACAGGTTGTACATCTCCGTACCATCGGTATTCACCGTGACCAGGCGCGTATACTTCCGCTGGCCGTCAAACCAGCGATGCAGTACCATAAACCGTTTTCCGCTCGGACTCAGCATAATGTGATTGACCTTATGCTCCGCTCCCGCCATTTCTTTTCTCGGCTCGAAAGACGAGAACGCCGTATAAGGGAGCACAGGTGTCACGGTGTTGGATGCTATATCCAGCTTCCAGATTGCTGTGCTGTCAGGAATCTTCTGGTCTGCCGTCACCTCTGGTATATTGCTATACCCATATCCCGGACGAAGACGATGAAGCCGAGAGAAATCCAGCGTCAAAGCGTAACTACCATCTGCCGCAACACTATAAATGGGCATGGCAAGTACACGCTCTGCTCCGCTAAACACGTCCAGCACAACAGACACGTACCTGCCGTCTCTAAAGTCGTTATAGATAATCTCATGATTAAAGTCCGGTCCGAGCCACTGCATCATACAGCCCTGCTGGACATTCCAGGTATGGGTCGTAGCTAACACTCTGACGCGGTTTTGATTTTCCGTAGGTAAGGATGTGTCAATCAGCAAAATCTGAGCCGGGAACGCTGGTGCAACATCACTCCATGTATCCTGTGCCTTTAAGCACAGAACATACCGCCCTGTTGCATCTTCCGGGCTTTTATCGTAGTAGCCGAAGAAATACTCGTGCTTAGGATCGTTTGGAGATATACGAACAATATCTCCCTCGTGATCTTTTTTTGATCCAAAGGTATAATTAATTCGCTGATATGCTCTCTTGATTCCCTTCTTGATGCCGGGATACTTATTGAGCTGTTGATTTATCGTTTGTTCTAAACCCATCTATTATTCCGGCCTTCCGTTATGCTTTTCTCAGCACCTTTTTAAACATAAACTCACGTAACCAGTTCGGAGCCATACTGCTCCCAACTCGAAGGATGCAACTCTTCACATATTGACTTGTTGAAATAAATCCCTGGTCCTTCATGTATTTGAACAGATTTAGCTGAATGTCTCTGTACAGTTTTCCACTCCTCCTTTTGAAGAGGTTACTATCTGCTCTCATCCACACAAGCGGCTCTTGAATGTTATAGCCTTTAAAACCGGCTATCAGCATATGCGTCCACAGGTAGTAGTCCTGCATGTAGCGGACATCCTGATAGTTCCCTGCTGCAAGTACGTCGTCTTTCTTGTACATCACAGAAGGATGGTTGAACGGATTGCGCTGCTTGGCAAAGGTGATTATATCTTCGCTCTTCTCGGGAACCACGCGCTTTGCATTAATAGCTGTGGGCACTGTCGCCCCTGCTTCAATCTCTGTAAACTCTTCAATCACAGAACCTACGATTGAGAGTTCAGGATGGTCCGCAAACACAGCCAGTTCTTTCTCGCACCGCTCGGGTCTGGAAATATCGTCACTATCCATCCGGGCGATGAGGTCGTTCTTGCATTCCTTCACACCGACTTGAAGGGCGTGACCGAGGCCACCGTTCTTCTCAAAGCGTATAACGTGCAATTCCGGGTGCTCTGACTGCATCTCTTCTATAACTGCGTCAAGCTCATCGGTCAGTGGTCCGTCACACATCAGGACAAAATCATTAGTCGGAACAGTCTGATTCCACATACTGTTCATGGCGATTCGCAGATACTCTGCTTTCTCGCTCTTATATACGGACATTAAAACAGAGTAATCCATTTACTGTTCCATACCTTCCATGGCTTTATTTTCCCCTCAAACAACACGAAATGCTCTGGAGAAATATCTCATCCTCCGGAGCGATTTCGTCCACACTACCTTTTCATACTGGCCTGCATTACAACCAGCTCCTATCTACAAACTCAACTTGAACCAGTTCCCGTCCGTTGATACTCTCCGAATAGAACACCTGAGTTAATGACACCAGTTTCTATGTCATCCACACGAGCCTCAGAGCTCTCCCGGAGCCGTCATCGTCCTCGCCGAAATCTACATATCCCTGTCCAGCCTCTTATTGCCTGAAACTATCGACGGTTTTTACCCGTCTCCTTAATGTGTCTGTTCTTGCCTGAAACTATCGAAAGCACATAACACATATCGACGACCCAGAATGTATTTGCTACATTGTCCTGCCCTCTTCTATAAGCAGAGTACCGAAGGCAAACATTTCAGTGCCCCTCAGAGGCTAGCTCGTTTTTTTGTTCAATCCGCCCTATTTTGTGACCGTTTCAGCATCATTTTCTGTGCTATCTGCCGCATTTTCATAGTCCATCGCCGTAGTCTGCCCGGCTGCGACGCCCTCGGTGCTTTCAGGCAAGAAGAGGATCTTAACCGTCGCAAATACGATCTTAAAATCCTCAATGATACTCGGATGAGCTATGTACATCAAATCCATCTGCAATTTGTCATACGGCGTAGTATTGTACTTTCCATAAACCTGTGCATAACCTGTCAATCCTGCTTTGGCCTGCAGGCGCAATGCAAATTCCGGCAACTCCTTTTCATACTCCATGGCGATTTCCGGCCGCTCCGGACGCGGGCCAACAATGGACATATCACCAGATAAAATACATATAAGCTGCGGCAGCTCATCAATGCGGCATTTTCGGATAATGCGCCCGATCGGTGTAATGCGGTCATCATTCTCCCCGGTGGAGAGGCGCGCCACACCATCCTTCTCCGCATCTACACGCATGCTTCGGAACTTTAATACGTCAAACAGTTTTCCATCTTTCGTGAGACGGCGCTGCCTGTAAAACACAGGGCCTCCATCAACCGCTTTAATTGCAATTGCTGTTATAACAAAAACAGGAGAAGAAACAATAAGCGCAATCGTTGAAAAGGCAATATCTAACGCACGCTTTATAAACAAGTACTCCGGAGATGCAGCATATCGCTGTAAACGCAGCATCGGCAAATGAAACATATGGAAAGGATGCGCGCCTGACATAAGTGTGTCGCCTACACGAGGGATTACAAAGGCATTGATATCATTTGCAACGCAGTACTTGATAATGATATTCCGTTCATGGCTGTGAATACCACTTAAAAACACCGTGCTCATATTGGCTAACATCTCTATGTTTTCCAGGCATTCGTCTACACTCACGGCATACTGAACATCGTATTTATTTTTCAATCCATGCTCTTCAATTAACCGGCTTATTCCTCTGCGCTCATCATAAATGATTGCCGTAGGCTGTGGTTCGAACGTCCGAAAGTACCATCGTCTTGCTCCGCGTGCCCATAACACTGAAAGAACAAGCTGCCCGGCAATTGCCAAAATGCCTGGGAGCAAATTGGGGAAGCCTTTGGACAGCAAACAAATGATGACATACATGACTCCGTCAGACAGCATTGCCGAAAGTATTTGTGAATACATGATTTCAGCGACAGAGTATATCGATATAAGAAAAGCGTCATATATGCGTCCAAAAGTGATGTAAAAAACAAGGAAAAGCAAAATCACAAGCCAATTCCCCTTCGAATAAAAGGGTGACACCACGTGATCTGCATAATAAAAAAACCAACAAACTGCAAATGGTATTGTTATTAAAACAATATTTATCGATTTTACAATTCTGAGCAGAATATCGTGTTTAAACTTATTCATTGGAATCCCTCTCGTGCACCAATATCAACCCTGCTTACTCGATTGTGCGGTGAGCTCCCAATCACTCACAATCTCACT
>OFOU01001166.1_pt1 | contig 17119 bp, 16 predicted proteins | sample 1542061 | NCBI WGS metagenome assembly OFOU01 (sample SAMN04209239, study PRJEB22552) | human gut metagenome | biome: gut; material: feces | host: Homo sapiens | place: USA: Oklahoma
ATGGTGAACTCCATGTCCTGCATGTCGCGATAGTGGTTCTCAAGCTTGGTGGCGATGGTCACGAACTGGTCGTAGACCTCAGGCATCTGGTCTTTCAGGTGGCTGATGGGGGACGGCGTACGGATGCCGGCCACCACGTCCTCGCCCTGGGCGTTGATGAGGTATTCGCCGAACAGGGCCTTCTCGCCGGTGGCGGGGTTGCGGGTGAACGCCACGCCCGTGCCGGAGTTCTCGCCGGAGTTGCCGAACACCATGGCCTGTACGTTGACGGCGGTGCCCCAGTCGTAGGGGATCTCGTTCATGCGGCGGTAGGTGTTGGCGCGGGGGTTGTCCCAGCTGCGGAACACGGCCTTAACGGCCTCGATGAGCTGCGTCTTCGGGTCGGTGGGGAAGTCCGCGCCCATTTTTTCCTTGTAGAGAGATTTGAATTTGGCAACAAGAGCCTTCATGTCGTCGGCGTCCAGCTCCACGTCCTGGGTGACGCCCTTGGCTTCCTTCATCTCATCGATGATTTTTTCGAATTCGCTTTTGTTCATCTCCATGACAACGTCGCTGAACATCTGCACAAAGCGGCGGTAGCTGTCATAGGCGAAGCGGGGGTTGCCCGTCTTTTTGGCCAGACCCTCAACAACTTCGTCGTTCAGACCCAGGTTGAGGATGGTATCCATCATACCGGGCATGGAAGCGCGCGCGCCCGAACGGACGGAAACCAGCAGGGGGTTGGCGGGGTCGCCGAACTTCTTGCCGACGATCTCCTCCATCTTGCCGATATACTCGTAGATGTCGGCCATGATGCCTTCGTTGATCTGGCGGCCATCGTTGTAATACTGGGTGCAGGCCTCGGTGCTGATGGTGAAGCCCTGGGGAACAGGCATGCCGGCATTGGTCATCTCGGCAAGGTTAGCGCCCTTGCCGCCGAGGATCTCACGCATGTCCTTGTTCCCTTCACTGAACAGGTACAGGTATTTTTTGTCACTCAAATTTCTCTACCTCCAAATTTTTTTGTGCACGGGAAAGCCCAAAACCCATTCCCGTGCACGAATGAACAAAAAACTTGTCCATTTGCACACATCATTATAACAAAAAGCGGCGGGCAATGCTACTGTTATTTCCCTGTTTTTTATTGTATTTTAACGCGCAATTTTGAATTTTTGGTGCAATTTTGCCGATGCCCTTGCAAAACGCCCGGAATATCGTAAAATAGAAGTGTATAGATAAGCGTTATCGAACTCTGCGGACGGGCCTTGCGCGCGCCGCACATCAAACCAGAAACGGGGGCGTTTGTCCATGGAGAACGAAGCAATAACAGCATACCGGCAGCGCCGGGCGGCATTTGAGGCAACGTTTGAGCGGCACCTGGCCGCGGGCGTTGTTTTTTATTCCGCCGACGGCATCCTCATCGACGACACGGTAGAGATCGCGCCGGGCGCGGTCATCCTGCCGGGCACCATCCTGCGGGGGGAGACAAAAATCGGCGCGGGCAGCGTCATCGGCCCGAACAGCCTGCTGGAAAACGTGACGGTGGGCGAGAACGTGAAATTCAACGCCAGCCAGGGTTATGACAGCGTCATCGAGGGCGGCGCGGCCATCGGCCCGTTTGCACATATTCGGCCGGACAGCCGTGTGTGCGAAAATGTGCACATCGGCGATTTTGTGGAGATCAAGAATTCCACTGTGGGCAAGGGCACCAGCGTTTCGCACCTGACCTATGTGGGCGATTCCGACGTGGGCAAATACTGCAATTTCGGCTGCGGCGTGGTCACCGTCAATTACGACGGCGCGGCCAAGCACCGCAACACCATCGGGGATTATGCGTTCATCGGCTGCAATACGAACCTGGTGGCGCCCGTGAGCGTGGGCGACGGCGCGTACACCGCGGCGGGCAGCACCATTACCGACGACGTGCCCGCGGGCGCGCTGGGCATTGCCCGGGCGCGGCAGGTAAACAAGCCGCAGTGGGCGAAGGGCAAGCTGGAAAAGTTCATCGCAAAGCAGCAGGCAAAGGAAGAAGCCGGCTCGAAATAAACTTTGAAAACAGAATAAGGACAGAATGACGGATGATGCGGAAAGGACGTGCGCGGGTATGAATCTTCACGGCAAGGATATCAAGATCTTCGCGGGGAATTCCAACAAGCCACTGGCGGCGGCAATGGCGGAGTGCCTCGGCATCACGCTGGGACGCAGCGAAGTGGGACGCTTCAGCGACGGCGAGATACAGGTCTCCATCCAGGAATCGGTGCGCGGCAGCGACGTTTATGTGGTGCAGAGCACCTCAAGCCCTGTCAACCGCAACCTGATGGAGCTGCTCATCATGATGGACGCTTTCCGGCGCGCGTCGGCCGGGCGCATCACAGCCGTCATTCCGTATTACGGCTACGCCCGGCAGGATCGGAAATCCCGCGCGCGGGACCCCATTACGGCCAAGCTGGTGGCGGACCTGATCGTAACGGCGGGAGCCGACCGCGTGCTGACCATGGACCTGCACGCGTCGCAGATCCAGGGCTTTTTCGACGTACCGGTGGACCATATGTACGGCGCGCCCATTCTGACGCCCTATTTCGCACGCAAAACGGAGCCTTACCATGACAACGTGACGGTCGTCAGCCCGGACCTGGGCAGCGTGGCCCGCGCCCGTGCCTTTGCCGAACGGCTGGACGTTCCGCTGGCCATTGTGGATAAGCGGCGTCCAAGGGCAAATGTTTCTGAGGTGATGAACATCATCGGCGAGGTGGAAGGCCGGGACGTGGTCATCGTGGACGATATGATCGACACCGCGGGCACGCTGTGCAATGCGGCCGGCGCCATTAAGGCGCGCGGAGCCAAGAGCGTGACGGCCTGCGCCACCCACGGCGTGCTCTCCGGTCCGGCCATCGGGCGCATCCGGGACAGCGCGCTGGATGAGGTCGTGCTGCTGGACACCATCGCCCTGCCGCCGGAAAAACAAATTGAAAAGATCAAGGTGCTCAGCGTCGCGCCCGTGCTGGCCGAGGCAGTGGCGCGCATCTATTCCGACAAGCCCGTCTCCACGCTGTTTGTGTGAGCGGCGCGGCTGAAATAATACAATACAAATGCAGCGGCACGGCGCGGTGCGCCGTGCCGCCGTGTTGTGCATTCCACAGGAGAGACCATGTTTTTCAAAAAGCAGACAAGCATTGATACGATCATCGTGGGCCTGGGCAACCCGGGCAAAAAATATGAAGGCACGCGCCATAACGCGGGCTTCGCCGCGCTGGACCATGTGGCGGAAAAATGGGGCGTGAGGGTGACGAAGGCGAAGTTCGACGCGCTGACGGGCACGGGCACGGCGGCGGGCGTGAAGGTGCTGCTGATGAAGCCGCAGACCTTTATGAACCTTTCCGGCGATGCCGTGCGCAAGGCGGCGGATTTTTACAAGGTCCCGCCGGAGCGCATCATCGTTCTGTTCGACGATATCTCGCTGGCGCCGGGACGCCTGCGCATCCGGAAAACGGGCTCGGCGGGCGGGCACAACGGCATCAAAAGCATCATTGGGAACATCGGGCAGGATTTCCCGCGGGTAAAGATCGGCGTGGGGGAAAAGCCGCGTCCGGAGTATGACCTGGCGGACTGGGTGCTGAGCCGACTGACGCAGGCTGAGAAAAAGGCCGTGGAGGCGCGTTACGACGATATCTGCGGCGCGCTGGAGCTTATGATGAAAGGGCAGTTTGACACTGCGATGTCGAGGTACAATGGATAAGAAAAAAGAGAAAATGACGCCGGAGCGCCGGTATGAGCTTGCCTGCCTGATTTTGGGCGGCGTGGTGCTGGGTGGTGCGCTGGGCTGCATTTTGCGGCCCAACGAATGGACGTTTGCCGTTATCCCGCTGCTGGGCGTGTGCCTGACGGCGCTTTTGTGGTGCGCGGCGGCGCGGCTGTGGCTGTGCCGTGACAAGCAGCGCCTGCTGGCAAAAAGCTTTACGCGGCCCGTGCGGTTCGCGCTGGCGGTGCCTGCCTGGGCAGGCGCTACATGGCTTTTGTATCTGCTGCCGGGCAATGTGACGGGCCTGGACGACGTGCTGGCGGAGAGCGTTATCATCTTGACGCTTCTGGCCGGCACCGTGTTCGTGCCCGCGGCTGCGCTGGGCCTGGGTGTGGCTTCCGTTCTGGCGGCCGTGGTGCATCTGCGCCGTACGCCTGCCGCTGAGACGCGGGCCTACCGCGAGGGGCCGTTGGCGCTGGCACTCGTTTTGTGCGTGGGCGTGGCGGCGCTGTGCGTATGTTTTTTTCTTTATTTGACGATATAGCCGCCTTTGGCGCAGAGAGGTTTTTTCATGCTGACTGCTCCCCTGAAACAAACACCTGAATACAAACGGCTGCTGGCGGGCATGGCGGGCGCGAAGCCCGCTGTGGTGGCCCTGTTCGGTATGCCGCCCACGGCCCGCGCCCAGATGCTGGCCGCACTGTGCGAGGATACGGGCCGTTCCGCGCTGGTGGTGTGCGCGGGCGAGGCCGATGCCACGCGCTTTGCGGAGGACACCGCCGTGTTCGGCCGGCGGGCCGAGGTATTCCCCGCGCGGGATTATGTGCTGCGCCCCGTGGAAGGCCAGAGCCATGAATACGAGTACCGGCGCCTTGCCGTGCTGGGCAACCTGGTGGGCGGCCGCACGAGCGTCGCGTGCGCGCCCGTGGAGGCCGTGCTGCAATATACAACGCCCAAACAGGAATTCTGCGGCAACACTCTCACGGTGAAGCAGGGAATGGCTATCTCCATGGACGTGCTCATCGAGCGGCTGTTCGGCGCGGGGTATCTGCGCCGCTTCCAGGTGGACGGCCCGGGCCAGTTTTCGGTGCGCGGCGGTATTGTGGATATTTACGCGCCCGACATGCAGAAGCCCCACCGCCTGGAGTTTTGGGGCGACGAGGTGGACAGCATCCACAGCTTTGACCTTGTTTCCCAGCGGCGGGAAGGGGCGGTGAAAAAAATTTATCTTTCCCCGGCCCGGGAAGTGCTGTTCGGAGACACCGAGGCCGCCGCAAGGCTGCTGCGCACGGCGCTTTCCAAGGCAAAGCCCGCCTATGCGGAAGCTTTGGCCGACGCCATGGACGGCGACCTCAAGGCGCTGGACGCGGGTACGATGCCCGCCGCCATGGACAAATATCTGGCGCTGCGGTACGAAAAGCCGGCGACGATCTTTGAATATTTCGACGCGCCCATCGTGTTCCTCAACGAGCCAAGCGCCGTGCGCGAGGCCGCCAAAGGCGTGGAGTTCCGCTTCGGAGAGGCGTTCAAGGGCCTGTTGGAAGAGGGTGTGCTGGCCCCCGGGCTGGACCGTTTCTACGAGGACACCGCGTATCTGCTGCACGAGACGGAGAAGCGGCATGCCGTGGTGTGTGAAAATTTTGCCCGCACCATCCCGGACCTGAAACTGGCGGATACCGTCAACGCCCAGACCCACAGCCTGCCGCCCTGGGGCGGCGAGGTGAGCGCGCTGGCCGACGACCTGCGCCCGCTCACGGCACAAAAGTATGCCGTGGCAGTGCTGGCGGGCACGCAGCGCGCGGCCGCCGCGCTTGCGCGGGACCTTGCCGCCGCGGGCTTTTCCGCCCAGGCGTATCATAAGGAACCGCCGTCCCTTGCGCCGGGCAGCGTGGGTGTGTTTGAAGGCCACCTGAACGCGGGCGCGGATTACCCCTTCGCCAAGTTCGCCGTGTTCACCAGCCGCCGCCACAACGCGGCCGCGCCGCAGAAGGCCAGGGCAAAGAACAAGGGCCTTTCCAGCCTGTCGGACATCACGCCCGGCGATTATGTGGTGCACCAGAACCACGGCATTGGGGTATATGCGGGCATCCAGAGGCTGGACCTGCAGGGCGTGGTGAAGGATTACATCAAAATCAACTACGACAAAGCGGACACGCTGTATGTGCCCGTTACCCAACTGGACCTTATCAGCCGCTATACAGCTCCCGGCGACGGCGAGCGCGTCAAGCTCTCGAAGCTGGGCGGCGACGCGTGGAACAAAACCAAAAGCCGCGTGCGCAAGGCCACGCAGGAGATGGCAAAAGAGCTGATCGCTTTGTATGCCCGGCGCCAGCAGGCCCAGGGCTATGCGTTCCCCGAGGACAACGAGTGGCAGCGGGATTTTGAAACGCGTTTTGAATACGACGAAACGGCCGACCAGCTCACCAGCGCGGCCGAAATAAAAAAAGACATGGAAAAGCCCCACCCGATGGACCGCCTGCTGTGCGGCGACGTGGGCGTGGGCAAAACGGAGGTGGCGCTGCGCGCCGCGTTCAAGTGCATCATGGGCGGCAAGCAGGTGGCCGTGCTGGTGCCTACCACGATCCTGGCGTGGCAGCACTACACCACCATTCTCTCCCGCATGGAGGCGTTCCCCGTCAAAGCGGGGCTGCTCTCCCGCTTTGCCAGCGCCCGCCAGCAGAAAGAGACCATTAAGGGCCTTGCCGCGGGTACTGTGGATGTGGTGGTGGGCACCCACCGTATGCTGCAGAAGGATGTGAAATTTCACGATCTGGGCCTTGTCATCATCGACGAGGAGCAGCGCTTCGGCGTCAAGCACAAGGAAAAGCTGAAGGAAAATTTCATCGGCGTGGACATGCTGACGCTTTCGGCTACGCCCATCCCGCGCACGCTGAACATGGCGATGAGCGGCCTGCGGGACATGAGCACCATCGAAGAGCCGCCCTTTGAGCGCCGCCCCATCGAGACCTATGTGATGGAATACGACGCGGGCGTGGTGGCCGAGGCCCTGCGGCGCGAGCTGGACCGCGGCGGCCAGGCGTATTATATCCACAACCGCATCGATACCATCGACCAGTGTGCGGCAAAGCTGGCGGAGCTTTTGCCCGGCGCGCACATCGCCACGGCCCACGGCCGTATGGACGAGGCCACGCTTTCGGGGGTATGGCAGAAGCTGCTGGACGGCGAGATCGATGTCCTGGTGTGCACCACGCTCATCGAGACAGGTGTGGACGTGCGCAACTGCAACACGCTCATCATAGAGGACGCGGACCGCATGGGTCTTGCCCAGCTGTACCAGATCCGCGGCCGCGTGGGCCGCTCGGGCCGAAAGGCCTACGCCTATTTCACGTTCCGGCGGGATAAAGTGCTTACGGACATTGCGGCCAAGCGTCTTTCCGCCATCCGGGAGTTCACAAGCTTCGGCTCCGGCTTCCGCATCGCCATGCGCGATCTGCAGATCCGCGGCGCGGGCAACCTGTTGGGGCAGAGCCAGCACGGCCACATGGAGGCTGTGGGCTATGAGATGTATGTCAAGCTGCTGAACCAGGCCATCGCCGCCGAAAAGGGAGAGGCTGTTCAGGCGGATAAGAGCGATTGCCTCATTGACATCACCGTGGACGCCTACATCCCTGAAAAATACATCCCGGACGCCGCCGGACGCATTGAGGCGTACAAGCGCATTGCCGCCATCGACGACCGCCCCGGCGCGGACGACGTGCTGGACGAGCTGGCGGACCGTTACGGTCCTGTGCCCAAAAGCGTGCAGGGGCTTATCGACATCAGCCTGGTGCGGGTGGTGGCTGCAAAGCTTGGCATCTACGAGATCACACAAAACCGGGATACGCTCATTCTGTATTCCGATAAGCTGGACCTCGCCACGCTCAAGCCCCTGCTCAAGGATATGGGCCGCCGCCTGCTGGTGAACGCTTCCGGCAAGCCATACCTTTCGGTGCGCATCCTGCCCGGCGAAAAGCCGCTGGACGTGATGAATGCCGTGTTCGACAAAATGGCGGAGCTGGAGCGGCCGCAGTAACGCGCTCCGGGGCCGAAAGTTTTGCCCGGCACTTGCCAACAGCCGCGCAACGCGGTATAATTTGTTGTATCATTGCGGGTGAAGGCCGCGGCCGAAGCGGCGCCCGCGCGGAGGGAAACACATTGAAGCTGAAAAAATTCACCGGCCTGCTGCTGTGCGCGGCGTTGGCCCTTTCCATGGCTGCCTGTAAGTTCACCACGCCCGCCGTCGTGATGACGGTGGAGGGCGAGGATATCCCCGCGGGCCTGTACCTGATGTACCAGTATCAGGCGTATTCCGGCGCAAAAAGCAAGCTGGAGGATAAAAGCGCCAAGGTACTGAAAAGCGAGATCGAGGGCGTGAAAGCTGAGGAATGGATCCACAACGAGACGGTGGCCTCCGCAAAACGTTATGTCTGGGTGGAAAAAGCCTTTGCGGAAGCGGGCCTTACCTTCACCGAGGAGGAGCAGGCGTCCATCGACAGCCAGCTCGATACCATCTGGGCCAACAACGAAGCCCTGCTGGCGGCCAACGGCATTGGGCGGGAAAACTACCGCCGCTTCTATGAATGCGAAGCGAAGTATGAAAAGCTGCTGGCTGAGTATCAGGACGGCGAATCGGACAAGATCACCGACGCCGAGGCCAAAAAGTACATGGACGAGACCTATTCCCGCATTCAGACGCTGGTGCTGCCAACTACGGATGCGGATTCCGCCGCGCTGCCTGACGAAAAGCTGGAAGAGCTGAACGCACTGGCGGCCCAGCTTGCCGACGACCTGAACGCGGGCGGTTCCATGGATGAGCTTGGCCCCGAAACGCTGGAAAAGGCGTTTGAGATCTGCGGCCGCGAGTATGCCGAGGACACCGCTTCGTCGTATATGTCCAAAAGCTTCCTCACCGCGGAATCCACCAGCTATTCCGAGGAATTCGTGCAGGGGGTCGTCGCCGCTGAGGTGGGCGCCGCCGGCGTGTACGACGGTTACAGTGTTCCGATGATCTATCAGAAGATCGCCAACTACGAGGACAATGACGATTTCACCGCGAATTACAAAACGACCATCCTCAGCGAGATCACTTCGGCCGCGTTCTCGGACAAAGTGGAGGAGGAGACTGCGGCCTATGCCGTGACGGAGGATGCCTCCGCCGTCAAGACATACAGCCCGTCCAAGATTCGGGAATCCGTTTAAACCGCGTTTATCAGCAAAGCCTGTGCGAAGAAGCCGGCGGCAGCCGGCTTCTTTTTTGCGCATATATGTTTTACCACCCCAACGAAACAGGAGGACAAAAACCTATGGCACAATTTAGCATCCGCCCCGCCCGGCCTGAGGACTGCGGCACCATTCTGGAGCTGATCCGCGGCATTGCGGAATACGAAAAGATGAGCGACGAAGTCGTTGCTACCGAAGAGACCATCCGGCATGCGATGTTCGACGAACACGTCACCCGCTGCCTGCTGGCAGAGCTGGACGGCAAGGTCATTGGATACGCGCTGTACTTTTACAACTATTCCACGTTTATCGGTACAAAAGGCCTCTATCTGGAGGATCTTTTCCTGTATCCCGAATACCGTAAGGCCGGTTACGGCAAGCGGCTCATCCGCGAGCTGTTCAAGATCGCCGCGGCGGAAAACTGCGGCCGCATGGAGTGGTGCTGCCTGAACTGGAACACCCCCAGCCAGGAGTTCTATAAGAGCCTTGGCGCAAAGCCGATGGATGAATGGACAACATGGAGGCTGACGAAAGAGGACCTTGCCCGTCTGGCGGCGGAGTAAGGCCGTTCGTCCAAGGCGTAAAGCAAAGCGGCCCGCACCGGTACACCCCAGCGCGGGCCGCTGCATTTCAGCTGTTATGGACGTACATCGTTGGGGTCGTAGGGCGGCTCCGGCATAATGAGCGCGGCTACGATATAGGCCAGCAGGCCCGAGCCCCAGCCGAAGCACAGCAGCACGAACGCCAGCCGTACGATGGTTGGGTCCACGCCGAAATATTCCGCGATGCCGCCGCACACGCCGCATACCATACGGTGGCCGCGGGCTTTATACAAACGTTTCTGGTCCATCAGTCATTTCCTCCTGTTATCAGTTGAATGTGATCGTTACTTCGCCCATGCCGCATTCGATGTCATAAAATGTGGCCGCGCTGCGGTTTACTTCCAGCTCGACGCCCATGCCGGAATGAGAATAGTCGTCGATGGTCACGGAACCCATGCCGCTCTCCAGCGCGTAGCCGTAGTCCGCCGGCCGGGAGACGGCCACCTCGGCGACGCCCATGCCGCAGGATACCTCGTTTTTGCCGTCCAGGCTGCCGCCGTCGATGGTCAGCTTACCCATGCCGACATCCAGGCTGCTCTCCTGTGTGCAGGTGAGATTTTTTACGGTCATCTCGCCCGCGCCCACCTCAAGGTCGGCTGTGCGGCAGGCCAAGCCGTCCGCCTTCAGCGTGCCCGCGCCGATGGAAAGCTCCACCTCGTCAAACACGGTGTCCCGGGGAACCGTGATGAAAAATTTTACGTTTTCCCAGTTGCGCAGCTGCCAGTCGCCGGTCGTCTTAATCGTCCACACCCCGCCTGAGACCCTGGACTCATAACGCGGGCTGCCGGAGACCTGCAGGTCATACGCGTCACCCGGCTGAATGACGACCTCTGCCGTGGAGATATCGATTTCCAGTTCCCGCACGCTGCCGGTGGGGACGGAGCCGGAGCTGGAGGGGGAGGGCGCACCAGGGGCGGAGGGAGCGCCGGAGGCGTCTGCCCGGAACATGCCGAATTCACCGTCGGTAAAAGCGTCGGTGTAATAGACACGGGGGCCGTTGTCCCAGCCGACGCGGATACTGGTAAGCCGTCCGCCCAGGCACAGGCCCACGATAGAGAGTATGATGCCCAATACAAGGCAGCCGCCCGCAATGCTCAGCAGTGTTTTTATGAATTTTGTCATTGCCGTCTTACCTCACTTTCCCAAACAGGGTGCGGCACAGCGAACCGACGGCACGGAAGAGCGCCGGACCGGCCTTGGCCACGACCCATACCGTACCCGCGCCCAGCAGCGCGCCGATGGAGATGCACAGCAGGCTGAGACCCATCGTCAGGATACCACTGGGAACGGATGTGAACAGCAGCCCAACGCCGCCGCCGAAAGCCGCCACGCCCGCGATCATTGTGGCAAAGCCCGCGAACGCAATGCCGCACAGCCCGCCGACGATGCCCACTACGCCGCCGAACAGGCCGCCGATGAGGCCGATCCAGATGGGACAGGTGAGAATGAGCAGGATGACCCAGAGCGTGCGGTTGGAGGCGGAGCGTCCGCCGTTTTCGCGTTGCGCGCCGTCTTGGGGATAGCTGTATGCATAGGCAGGGCCGTGCTGCGCGCCGTCCGCCGCCTGCGCATTCGGGAAACCGTCCGGAGCTTCCTCGTCCGCGCGCTGGCCTTCGGCCCAAGAGCGTTCTGTTTCCTGCGCCGGGACCTGGGACGCCTGCCAGTCCGGGCCGTCCAGTGTAAGCTCCGGAACGGGCGCCTGTTCCGGCTTTTCCGGAGCGGTGCTTTTTTCCGCTGCATCACGCACGGCGGGTACGCCGAAGCCGCAGTTTGCGCGAATGATGCAGGCCACCTTTTGGGGGCTGCCCAGCTCGGCCAGCACAGCGGCCTCGTTCTCCGGGCCTGCTTCATCCAGATATTCGTTGTAGAATTTCAGCGCTTCGTCGCGCTCCTCTGTGGTGATATCGCGCAGCTGGGCTTCCAGGGCCGCCATAAACTCCGCTCTATTCATTACTGATTCCTCCGAACAATACGTTGTCGATCTTCGCTTTATACTCCGTCCACTCACGGCGGTACATTTCCAACTGCTCGCACCCCTTTTCCGTGATGCTGTAATAGCGGCGGTTACGGCCTGCGAATTCACGGTCGTAGGTCTCCAGGCACTCGCTCTTCTGCAGACGCCGCAGCACCGGGTAGAGGGTGCTCTCGGATACCTCCATCACACTGCGCACATCCTGCGTGATCTTGTAGCCGTATGTGCTTTCACTGGCCACGACGCTCAGCACCAGGGCATCCATCAGGGCTGCTCCTGTGTTAAAAGCCATATCGTCTTTCACTCCGTTTCTGTTGCGTGGGCGGCCGGGGTTGCACGGCCCCGGCCGCCCGGCATTCCGGATGATTTATTCCGTTGACAATATTATATTGTGTATAATATTATTTGTCAACACATTATTGAAAATAAATAATTATTATTGGGTGAATTGTTTGAAAAGCGGACGTGCGTTTTGGCTGCATGATAAAAAACACCGGTCTTTGCGACCGGTGTTTTTTTTGAATGTATAGAAGGGCGCCGCGCCATGCGGCAAATTCAGATTTTTTCGCTGCTGCGGTGCGTCGGGCTTTGCCCGGTGGAACTGCGTACGATGAGCTGCGGCGTGTATTCGATTTTATTCACGAAGGGAGTGGGGATGCGCGAAGGCGTGCTCTGTGTGATGACCATATCCACCGCCGCCTGGCAGCGGGTGCGAAGATGATGGTCAATGGTGGTGAGGCCCGGCGTGGTGATGCTGGAAGAAAAAATGTTGTCGAAGCCACACACCGAAAAATCACGCGGTACGCGCAGACCTTGGGCTGCAAGCTCGCTCAGAATGCCGAGCGCCGTCATATCATTCACGCCGATGAGGGCTGTGGCCATGCTCTCACGCCGGATCAGCTCCGCCGTGAGCTGCCGCCCAACCGAATATTCGTAGGGCAGGCCGTCATCCTGGCTGTCTGCCTCGGCCTGGCGGTCGGCCACCAGCACCTCCAGTCCATCCGTCACACCGTGCAGCTCCAACTGCTTGCGGATTCCCTCCAGGCGCTGCTCACGCGCCAGTGTCAGTTGGTTGAACGGCGTGGAGATGAACACCAGCTTGCGGTGGCCCAGCTGATACAAATGCTCGGCCAGCATGGCGCCTGCGTTCACGTTGCTCAGCTCGATGGAGCAGATGGACAGGTCGTCCAGCTTTTCCCCGATGATGACCGTGGGTGTGGACGAGGAGATCTGCTCCACCAGGCGCGGGAAGCTGGGCAGAAAAGTATAGATGATACCGTCCACATGCGCGCCGACAAAAGTGTCGAGATAGAACTTTTCCAGATCCGGCTTGCGGAAGGTGTTGCAGACGATGACGCGGTAATCCAGCGTGTCGGCATAGTCCTCGATGGCCTGGATCAGCTCGGCATAGTACTGGTTGGTGAGCGTGGGCGTCAGAACGAGAAGCATGTTGCTGGCCTTTTTTTCGCGCTGTTTTTTGCGCTGAGGCAGGCGGTAGTTCAGCTTTTGAGCTGCTGCGAGCACGCGCTCCTTGGTCTCGTTGCTGAAGGTGATCTTATCGCTGTTGTTTAAAATAAGAGACACGGTCGCCTGCGAAACGCCCGCAAGTTCCGCAACATCCTGCGAGGTGGCCTTTTTCATGGTCCAGACGCTCCTTTTTAATAATATCTTACTAATATTATAGCAGAAAAATTCTTCAAGTCAAACATAGTGACCAAAAGCAGGGAAAATCTTTTGGCGCTTTGAGGGCTTGATATCTCTTGACATCGGGCTGCAGGTCGGATATACTGAAAGTGCAAAATATTATTTATATTGAAATATTATTACTAATATTTTACACAGGCAAAAGAAAGCGGTGCAGTAGGAATGGAAAAGGGCGGAAACAGCGGAAATATAGGAGCGCGCAAGCCGATCCTGGCTTTGGGGGAGCTGCTTGTGGACCTTGTACCCGGGCGTGAGGGCATGCGTATCGAGGACGCGGGCCCTGTTGTAAAAACGGCCAGCGGCTCGGCGGGCATTTTCGCCTGCGCCGCCACGCTGCTGGGCGGACGGGGCGGCTTCATCGGCAAAGTGGGGCGCGACAGCCTCAGCCGGATGGTAGCAGGCACACTGCGCGGCCAGGGGGTGGATCTCTCCCGTCTCATCGTCTCGGACGAGGGGCAGATGGGCCTTGCGTTTTTGGAATATCTGCCGGAAGGGCGGAATTATCAGTATTACCGTAAAAATTCAGTGGGCAGCCTGCTGCGGGCCAGTGAGCTGGACGCGGAGTACATCAGCGGCGCCTATGCGGTGCATTTCCCCGGCATGCTGCTGGAGCTGACGGAAGAAATGCGCGGTGCATGTGAACGTCTGGTGGAGATCGCGCGGGAGAAGGGGATTCTGGTTTCGTTCGACCCAAACATCCGCCGCGAGCTTTCAGCGGATGCGGCCGCACGGGCGCGCCTGCTGTGGGCGGTGCGCCATGCGGACGTAGTGGCGCCCACATTGAGCGAGGGGCAGATGATTACGGGTGAAACGAGCATCGGCGGCGTGCTGCGCGCGCTGCATGCAATGGGGCCGCGGGTCGTGGCGCTCACGCGTGACAAAGACGGCGCCGTGCTGAGCCGCGGCGGTGAGGTGGCTGTTGCGGCGGGCATCGACGAAGAGCCGGTCGACCCCACGGGCGCGGGCGATACGCTTGCCGCGGCACTGTGCGTAGGCCTGCAGGAGGATATGCCCCTGGCACGGCTGGCGGCGTTCTGCAACTGTGCGGGCACGCTGGTCATCAAGAAAAAAGGTGCCATCGGGATGGCGCTGCCCGAACGCGGACAGGTGGATGCGATGGTGGCCTCCGGCGTGTGCCGTGTGGAATGCATGCCGCTGGAAAGCCTGGTATGACGGCAAGGAAATCTGAGCCCGCCGCGTACCGGCGAAAGGCATACCGCGCCCGCGGCGGGGGCGGCGGGCGCGGTATGCCGGTGCGCTGAACGGAGGCCCCGCATAGGAGAGAACGCGCGCCGCACGGCGCGCTGCTGAAAAAAGGAGAAGAGAGACATGGCATTGTTAAAAGAACGCCTGAAAAACGGCGAGCAGGTACTGGGGACCATGGTGACGGCATTTGCAAGCCCGGATATGGCGAAAATACTGCAGAGCTGTGGGTTTGACTTCTTCATCGTGGACTGCGAGCACGGCGCGTTCACTACGCGCGAGGCGGCGAACATCATTGCGGTGGCGCGCGGCATCGGTATGCCCGCGTTGGTGCGTATCCCGGAGATGCGCCGGGAGCACGCGCTCAAATTCATGGAGATGGGTGCGTCCGGGCTGCTTCTGCCCAATACGGAAACAGCCGAACAGGCGCGTATGCTGGTGGACTGCACCAAATACGCGCCCATGGGACACCGGGGCGTTTCGCTTTCGCGTCCGCATACGGATTTTAAAAGAGTAGACGGACGGGAATATATGCGCCGGGCCAATGAAGAAACCATCCTGATGTGCCAGATCGAATCCCGCAAGGGTGTGGAGAACATCGGCGAGATCATGGCGGTGGAAGGTATCGACGTGGGCTTCATCGGCCCGAACGATATGACGCAGGATTACGGTATCCTGAACCAGTTCGGCCATCCCGATATCGTGGCGGCGTTTGAAAAGGTCATCGCGGCGGCCGAGGAAAACGGAAAGTGGGCCGGCGTACATTTCGGCGCGGCGGAGCCGCTGAAACCGTGGCTTGCCCGCGGGATGCAGATGAATATGTGGAACAGCGACAATGGGCTTTTGGCCCTGGGCGCCTCGGAAATAGCCGGGCTGCGCGGGAAGGAGCAGGCATGAAAATCGTAATTCTGGACGGATACACGGAAAACCCCGGAGATTTGAGCTGGAACGGCTTTGAGGCGCTGGGAGAGGTAACGGTATACGACCGCACACCCTTTGCCGACGGCAGCGGCGAGATCGTGCGGCGGGCGAAGGGGGCGGATATCCTCATCGTGAACAAAACGCCGCTTTCCGCTGAAACGCTGGCGGAACTTGCGCCGGAACTGCGGTATATCGGCGTACTGGCCACAGGCTACAATGTGGTGGATACCGCCGCGGCCAAAGCGCAGGGCGTGCCCGTGTGCAATATCCCAACCTACGGCACTGCGGCGGTGGCCCAGTTTGTGATGGCGTTGCTGCTGGAGCTGTGCCACCATGTGGGGGACCACAGCCGCTCGGTAAAAGAGGGCGGCTGGAGCAGCTGTCCGGACTTTTGCTACTGGAATACGTCTCTCATCGAGCTGGCGGGCAAGACGTTCGGCGTTATCGGCTACGGGCGCATCGGCAGGGCGGCGGCGAAGCTGGCCGCGGCCTTCGGCATGGAGGTGCTTGCTTTCGATAAGTTCGCGCAGGACGACGGCGTGGCGCGCATGGTGACACTGGACGAACTGCTGGCGCAAAGCGATGTGATCAGCCTGCACTGCCCGCTGTTTCCGGACACGCAGGGCATCATCAACCGGGAGAGCATTGCAAAGATGAAGGATGGCGTACTGCTCATCAATACCTCCCGCGGGCCCCTGATCGTGGAGGAGGACCTGGCTGCGGCGCTGCACAGCGGCAAGGTGGCGGGCGCGGGCCTGGATGTTCTGGCTGTGGAGCCTGCGCGCATGGATAACCCGCTGCTGAAGGAAGAAAACTGCCTGGTGACCCCGCACATTGCCTGGGCGCCGAAGGAAAGCCGCCAGCGGCTGATGGACATTGCGGTGGAAAACCTGAAAGCTTTTTTGGCGGGCGCGCCGCAGAATGTGGTGAATGCCTGAATCGTAGACATCATAAGAAAAGCGGGAACCCGCCTGTTGCGGGTTCCCGCTTTCTGCCTATTTGCTGGAATTGCCGCGGCTTTCTTTTTGCGCCTCGACGTGGAGGCGCAAATCGGCATAACAGTCTGCGCCGCCGCATAGAATTTTTGTATCGAATTTCAGTGCGGGGCAGGCGCCGCAAAAAGCGCGAGTCTTTTGGTATTCTTCGAAAATTAGCTGTCTGTCCTGCCAATGCACAAACGATAAAGAACCAGCGTCAAAGCCGGGGATTTTACATATTTCTTTGGGAATCACAATGCGTCCTGGAGAATCCGCTTTACGAATAAATCCAACATTTTTCATTTGCACACCTGCTGTATTTTCATTATGCGTCATATTGACGCGCATGACGATGCGTCGATATGAAACAATTTATAACGGAAAGGGTGGTGATGCCAATGGAATATCCGAATGTTTGCGCGTTGTGTGAGGAGGGGGGATTTAAGCCGGCAGGAACTTGCGGGCTATCTGCAAATTTCGCGCGGCAGCTATACAAACTATGAAATTGGAGCACGCGGCATCCCAGCTGAAGTTTTTATCAAGCTGGCGGACTATTATAACGTTAGCGTTGATTATTTGATGGGAAGAACAAAAAATCCAAAAAAGGAATAAGTAAAACCGGACAGGGGTAAAACCTGTCCGGTTTAGGCTATCGAAAAAGTAGAAACGCAAAAGATATCGCCAGGAAAAGCTTGAAAAAGGGGTGGTGAACTCCTTTTTTCATTTAAAATAACCCCGCGACACCCCGCAGGGCTAGTGCCGAGGCGTGTAGAGCGAAGCGCCCGCCGAAGGCCGCCGTGCG
>OFOU01001169.1_pt1 | contig 17078 bp, 9 predicted proteins | sample 1542061 | NCBI WGS metagenome assembly OFOU01 (sample SAMN04209239, study PRJEB22552) | human gut metagenome | biome: gut; material: feces | host: Homo sapiens | place: USA: Oklahoma
AGAAAAGTCCGATGAGACCGAGAATCAGCGGCATGCAATAGAATACATTGTGCCCCTTGTTCTCCTTCAGGTCGTCTGGCAATTTGCTCTGGTCGCCATAGAGTGAATCATCAATGAATGAGAAACCGGTAATCCAGTTGCCGTGCTCTGGCTCACCATTGCCCTGGATGTCGTTCTGACGGCCGGCAAAGTTCCACATGAAGTAGCGCCAGTACATGAAGTTGCACTGGTAAGAGAGGAAGAAGCGGATGTTGTCAAACTGTGACGGCATCTTCACCATGATACTTTCTCCGCAGCGGTCGTAAGGAATCTCTGTGCCTTCTACACCGCCCATCCAGTCTTCGTATGCCTGGGCATGATCCGAACTGTACATACGAGGGAAGAGCATGTTCTGGGCATAGATATACTTATTCTTGTGACTTACTACGAAGTAAGAGTCCTTCTCATCAGCCGAAGCTTTCTCCTTGCGCTGGTAAACCGGTGCGCCTTCTTTCATGACAGGCTTGCACATGTTGCCGTCTACTTCGAGGGCTACCTGTGATGTATAAGCCTGGCCATAGAACAGAGGGCGGTCGCCATACTGGTCGCGGCTCAGATAACTTCCCAGGGTAAAGATGTCCTCAGGAGAGTTCTGGTCCATAGGAGGGTTGGCAGAAGAACGGATCACGATGAGTGCGTAGCTGGAATAACCAATCATCAGCATCAGCATGCAGAGCAAGGCTGTATTCTTGACGCGTGCTGAGATGAGCGGCAGGAACTGCATCTTCTTCTTGGCGATGCCTGTAGATTCGTCAACGCCTGTTACTACCTCCTGCTTGCGCTTGTAGCCGAGTACGAACCAGAGAATAACCAGCACGATGATGCCGGTAATGGCAGCAGTCCAGCCATATCCGTAGAATGGGATGCCGAGCATGCCGAAGCCGAGAACGAAGGCGATATTCTGCTTCTTCTCGTTCTTCTCAGAAGCATGGCAGGTTTCGTAGATACCCCAGATAACTGAGGCTACGAGACAGATGATGTATACGATTTCACCGGTATTGAACGGACAGCCGAGAGTGTTGACAAAGAACAGTTCGAACCAGCCGCCTACGGTGATGATACCTGGAACCACACCATACAGTACGGCTACCACTACGAGGAATGAAAGGAACAGCGCCAGGAGCGAGCCCTTGAGGTTGGCATGTGGCACCTTCTTGTAGTAATAAACCAATACGATGGCTGGGATACAGAGCAGGTTGAGCAGGTGGACACCGATACTCAAACCGGTCATATAGGCGATGAGCACAAGCCAACGATCGCTATGAGGCTCGTCAGCATGGTCTTCCCACTTCAGGATGAGCCAGAATACCACAGCGGTAAAGGCAGAAGAGAACGCATAAACCTCACCCTCGACAGCTGAGAACCAGAAGGTATCGCTGAAGGTGTAGATGAGTGCGCCCACCATACCGGATGCCTCGATGGCAATCAGCTTGCTGGTAGTCAGTTCTTTCCAGTCGCTGATGACGAGTCGGCGAGCCAGGTGGGTGATGGTCCAGAAGAGGAACATGATACAGACGGCGCTCAGCAGGGCGCTCATCGTATTTACCATCTTGGCTACCTGGGTAGTGTCGCTGGCGAAATGTGTGAAGAAATTGCCTAAAAGCATGAAGAATGGTGCCCCAGGTGGGTGACCGATCTCCTGCTTGTAAGCAGTCGTAATAAACTCAGGACAGTCCCAGAAGCTGGCTGTCGGTTCAATTGTGGAACAATAAGTGAACGCCGCAATGATGAATGCGACCCATCCGAAGATATTGTCCACTAATCTGTACTGTTTCATTATTGTTTAAACTTTAATGTATTATATTTCTTTCTGAATGCTTTCTCTGTTTCTGAATGCTTTCTCTGTGCCTTTCAAAAAGGCACATTCCAATTGCAAAGATAATAAAAAGATGAGATAATATGGATTTTTGCACCTGTTTTTTAGGCATTATTATATAATAAGCCTATACATTTAAGAAATGCTCTTCCAGTTTCTCTCTCGGCATATCTGCCGTATCGTGGTAGTGGAGATGATGATTTACGCAGGCGATGTGCTTTACGTTATTGAGCACTTCGGCTACATCATGGCTTACGATGATAATGGCGCACTCCCGGTTGATCTGTTCCAGCATCTCGTACATCTGCTTCTGGAAACGGCGGTCGATGTAGGTGTTGGGCTCATCCAGTATCACTACATCGGGTTTCGAAACAATGGCGCGGGCGAGGAGTACTCGCTGCAGTTGTCCGCCGCTCAAGGCTGCGATATGGCGGTCTTTCAACTCCGTGAGCTGCATCTGTTCCAGACAGTCGAGTACCTGCTGGTGCTGTGCCTGGGTGTATCTGGAAAAGAGGCTCTTGGTCTTGCTGAGGCCGGAGAGTACCACTTCATAGACGGAGATAGGAAACTGTTTGTCGAGATGATTGTATTGGGGCAGATATCCCATGCTGATTTCCCTTACTTCCTCTCCGTCTTTATAAAAGCGGATGCTGCCGTCTGTGGGTTTCATCAGTCCCAGAATAAGGCGCATGAGGGTTGTCTTGCCACCACCGTTGGGCCCGATGATGCCAAGATAATCGTCTTTGTAGACGGTGAGGTTGATATCGTGGAGCACCTCCTTGCCTTCATAGCCTGCAGAAAGATACTCGATTTTTATGATTGGAGTCATATTATTGTAGTTTTTACTTCCCAACAACGATTTTCTTGCCTTGTACCGCTGCTGCAGCTTCCTGCATCGCCCAGTTCCAATCGCCTTGCAATGGGTTGATATTCATTGGCTTGGTGTGGCTCTCGTTGATGAAGGTTGTGGTGTTGCGGTTGGCAAATTCTGCTTGAATCAGGCAGAACTTGATCTTTTCTTTTCTGGCTCTCTCGATGAGGCTCTTCAGCTGGGCGGCACTCGGCTCCCTGCCTTCTTCCTCTATGGCAAGCTGCTCCAGCTGGTAATCACGGGCAAAGTATGTGAGGATAGGGTGATAGATCACAAACTTGCGTACCATCTCCGGATTATCCTTGAAACTCTTTCTGATGATGCTGTCCTGCCTGTCGATGCTGCAGAGCAACTGCTGATAGTTTTTCTGGAAGAAAGTCTTGTTTTCCGGTTCCAGTTGGCAGAGTGCCTTGAAGATGTTGCTGGAGATGATGCGGGCGTTTTTGCAACTCATCCATACATGCGGGTCGGTATTGCCGCCTGGTGTCTTGGCAGGCGTGATGCCTGTGGAGGTATCTATCACCTTCATGTCAGGAGCGTTGTCCTGCAGCTTCTTCATCCAGGTCTGTTCGAAACCGATGCTTCCCACTTTCAGATAGAGGGCACTCCTGGAGAGTTCCATCATCTGCTGGGCATAAGGCTCGTAAGTTTCAGGATTGTTGCCGTTGGATACCATCACGTTGACATCCACCTTATCTCCGGCAATCTTATCAACGAAAAACTTGTAGGGAGGGATAGTTACGGTAACAGCAGGTTTGCCATCGCTGTTGGCGACAGATTCCTTTCCGTTACTTTCTGCGGTGTGGCCTTTCTGCTGGCTGCCTTTACAGCCCGCGAAAGCCACGCATAATATAATAAGGTATAAATACTTTCTCATAAGCAGTCAATCTATATGAATCAATTCTTTGTTTTCTTTGCAGCTTGTTTAAAAGATGAAACTGAGTCCGTAAACCAGCAGTACATATCTCAACACCTTTCCGATGGTGATGCTGATGACAGAAAGCACGATGTTGGCTCTCGTCAGTCCCAAAACGATGGTGATGGCACTGCCCAACAGGGGCAGGAAGGCAAAGAATCCCATCCAGGCTCCTCTGTCGGCCATGAAATGCTGAGCCTTGTCAAGACTCTCTTTCTTTACATGCAGATATTTCTCTATCCATTCCAGCTTGCCCATCCGTCCTACGCCATAGTTGAACATAGAACCGAGCACATTGCCGATGCTTCCATACAGTACGAGCTGGATAGGTTCCAGTCCGGCAGCCTGTAAGCCCGACATGACCACCTCGCTGCTGAAGGGAAAGAAACTGCCGGCAAGGAAGGCTGATACCAGCATGCCCCAGTAGCCCCAGCTCATTAAGAAATCTATAATCCAACTCATAGTAATATGCTCTCTGGTACGAGTATGTTGTAAGCCATGATAAGTACCAGCATGATGAGCAGCAGGATGAAGGATATGTTGGTAAACTTACCTCTGGTGAATGTGATGAAATGGGCGATAAGCGGTGCTGTATTCACAATCAGGATGCCGCCCAGTTCCTGTATATATTGAGGCTGGAGGACGATGAAGATGATGCAGGCAACCGATATCATGATAAACGTTTCGTAAATCATGCGGGTTCGTATCTTATCGCCGTAGCTGGTGCGTATGAAGTGGATGGAACCGATGATGGTGAGCAGGATAACGAAACTCAGGTCCAGTACCTGATGGTCGGTAACCTGCGAATAATCAAAGAGTTCGCTGTAGTTGATGAATTCGCAGAAATGGTCAGCCAGCCCCTGTATGTTGTCGGTATAGAAGAAATAACCGGCTGCAAACCAATAGGGCACGATGAGACCTACTAGTGTTGCAAAGAATGTCTTTACGCTAAACGAGAGGGTAAACACCATCATCATAATCCACAGGATAGGCATGAAATAGCCTATCTGCACGAAAACCATCGATGCCAGACCGATGCAGGTAAAGGCGTAGAAAGTCCAGCCTGTTGAGCGTTTATCCTGATAGCAATTCCAGATAATGAGATAAAAGGCGATGAAACACATCGTCACAATACTGCTTTTTAAAGAGGGGTGGGAGAGTCCTGTCATCGTCAGTAATGCCAGAAAACTGCAGGATACCATTCGGCTGTAGGTACGCATCAGGGCATTACGGTTGTTCAGTTCCACCATCAGCAGGGTAGACATGGCTGTAAAAGCAAATTCTACCCAGATATTGGATACCAATAAACCTACTGCAACCCAAACCAGCGTGGCAAGGGTTGCAGTAATAGGTAAAGAGTAGCGGCTAGCCGCTACTTTATTTTGAAAAGTTTTCTTTCTTAACATCTAATTCAACATTAAAAAACTAAAGGTCCTGTCCGATATCAGAACGGAAGTACTTGTCGGTGAACTGGATCTTCTGTGCCTCAGCAAAGCTCTTCTTCAAGGCTTCTTCCTTGTCCTTGCCGTAGCTGCTTACGCAGATGACACGACCACCGTTGGTTACTACCTGACCATCCTTCATGGCTGTACCGGAGTGGAATACTACTGAACCTTCTACATCGTCGATGCCCTGGATAGGATAACCCTTCTTGTAAGCCTCAGGATAACCGCCGCTTACGAGCATCACGCAGACTGCAGCACGCTCATCAAACTCGATGCTGCGCTTGTCCAAATCGCCTGCTGCTACACCTTCGAAGAGATCCACGATGTCGCTCTTCAGACGGAGCATCACGCTCTCAGTCTCTGGATCACCCATACGGCAGTTGTACTCGATGACCATAGGCTCGCCTTCAACGTTGATCAGACCGAAGAAGATGAATCCCTTATAGTCGATGTTCTCCTCAGCAAGTCCCTCTACAGTAGGACGGATGATGCGCTCGTCAACCTTCTGCATCCACTCCTTGGTAGCGAATGGTACAGGGGTAACGCTACCCATACCGCCGGTGTTCAGACCGGTATCGTGCTCGCCGATGCGCTTGTAATCCTTAGCCTCAGGCAGAATCTTGTAGTTCTTGCCGTCGGTCAATACGAATACAGAGCACTCAATGCCGCTGAGGAATTCCTCGATGACTACGCGTGCAGAAGCGTTGCCGAACATACCGCCGAGCATCTCCTTGAACTCTTTCTTAGCCTCTTCCAGGGTAGGGAGGATGAGAACGCCCTTACCGGCGCACAAACCGTCAGCTTTCAGTACGTATGGAGCCTTCAGAGTCTCCAGGAATTTCAAGCCTTCCTCTACGTGCTCGCCGTCGAAAGTCTCATACTGGGCAGTAGGGATGTTGTGGCGCTTCATGAACTTCTTGGCGAAGTCCTTGCTGCCTTCCAATACGGCGCCAGCCTTTGATGGACCGATGACAGGGATGTTCTGGGTGCGAGGATCGTTCTTGAAGTCATCGTAAACACCCTTTACCAATGGGTCTTCCGGACCAACTACCACCATATCAACGCCATTTTCTACTGTGAAGTTCTTGAGCGCCTCAAAGTCGTCTGCCTTGATATCTACGTTCTCGCCGACATTCTGAGTACCGGCATTACCAGGAGCGATGAAGAGTTTCTCACACTTCTCGCTCTGAGCGATTTTCCATGCTAAGGCGTGCTCGCGGCCACCGCCTCCTAACAATAAAATTTTCATTTGCTGTAAGTTATTGTTTGTTATTTGATGTAGAAGTAAACTCCCCTTTTTCGGGGGATGTTTACTCCTAGATATTTACTTGAGATAATCGAAGAAATAATTGCTGATGCGCTCATGCAGATGAGTGCTCTGATGACCTCTCATGTTGTGAGGCTCGCCAGGATAGACGAAGAAGTCTGGCTGGGTGCCTGCTGCGATGCAAGCCTTGAGGAAGGTGAGGCAGTGCTGTGGCACTACGGTCACATCGTTCAAGCCCTGGATAATCTGCAGCTTGCCCTTCAGGTTCTTTGCCTGATAGAGCAGAGAGGTCTTCCTGTAACCCTCTGGGTTGGTCTGTGGGGTGTCCATATAGCGCTCGCCATACATCACCTCGTACCAGTGCCAGTCGATAACCGGACCGCCTGCTACGCCTACCTTGAACACATCAGGGTGGTTGGTCATCAGCGAGATGGTCATGAATCCGCCGAAGCTCCAGCCGTGAACGCCAATCTTGTCAGCATCTACGTAAGGAAGCGTCTTCAGATATTCTACGCCCTTCATCTGGTCTTGCATCTCAATCTGTCCGAGTTGGCGGAAGGTAGCCTGCTCGAAAGCCTTGCCACGGTTCTCGCTTCCACGGTTGTCGAGGATGAAGAGCAGATAGCCCTTTTCTGCCATGTAGGTTTCCCAACCACGGCTAGAGTAGTTCCAGCGGGCATCTACGTTGTGGGCATGAGGTCCACCATATACATATATAATGGTAGGATACTTCTTGTTTGGATCGAAGTTTACCGGTTTCACCATTCTCCAGTAGAGGTCTGTTTCGCCATCGGCAGCCTTGATGGTACCGCAGCTGTACTCAGGCACATTGTAGCCCTTCCAAGGGTTCTCGGCAGTGAAGTAAGCGGTGCGCTTGCCGGTCTCGGTATTCACGAGGGAAATCTTGCGAGGCACGGTAGGAGTAGAGTAGTTGTCGAAGACATACTGTCCGTTCTCGCTCAAAGTGGCGCTGTGCCATCCCTTGCCGCAATCATCTACCAGCGTACGCTTGCCGGTTTTTGTATCTACGGCAAAGATGTTTCTCTGGATAGGCGATTTCTCGTTGGATGCGATGATGATACTCTTGCGCTTGCTGTTGAAACCGAGCACTTCCATCACCTCCCATTTACCGGAAGTCAACTGCTTGATTTCGAGCGATTCTGTGTTGCTTGCCATGCGGCTTCCGTGCTTGCCCAGGGTGCAGAGATAGAGGTGGTTGTAGCCATCCTTGCGGCTCTGCATGATGAAACTGCTGCTGTCCCAAGGCAGGAACTGGATAGGGTGGCAAGGCTCCACGTATTTCTCATCGGTCTCGCGATAGAGTTCGCCTGTCTTCTCGCCGGTTTCTGCATTGTAGGCAGTCAGACGGCAGTCGTTCTGGTCGCGGTTCAGTTCGAACATATAGATGGTCTTGCTGTCCGGACTCCATGCGATGTTGGTGAAGTAGCGGTCGGTTGGATCGCCAGCCTTCAGATAGACGGTCTTGCCGGTCATGCAGTCGAACACGCCTACGGTTACCTTGTGTGATGTCTCGCCTGTCATCGGATACTTGTCTGGTGCAGGAGTAGCAATGCAACTCTGTGTTTCAGGATGATTGAAACCGATTTCCGGGATGTCGACCTGCGGATAGTCGGTTACCATACTCTGGTCCATACGATAGAAGGCGAGCAGTTCGCCGTTCGGACTCCAGAAGGTTCCCTTGCTGATACCGAACTCATCGCGGTGAACACTCTGTCCATAAACAATTTCGCGGCTTCCGTCCTTTGAGAGCTGGAAATCGTGAGATTTCTTCTCTTTTGTCAAGGCGTTGCTGGTTACATCGAAGGTACGCACATAGAGGTTGCTGCCCTTCAGATAGGCGAAGGCGTTCTGCTGGGCATTAGCCTCCAGGAGGTTCTCGCCGTCAGCAAAATCCATCTCGCTCAGCAGCTTATGCTTCTTGAAGTCTATGGTATAAGTCTTGCTGCCGTTGCTCACCATCACGATGTTCTTGCCTGCAAACGGGAACAGAGCATTGTAGAGGGCTCTTACCTTGATGTCTTTGGTAGGAGCAATCCACTGGTTGATGTCATTGATGCCGAAGAGTCTGGTCTCCTTGCCTGTCGTCTTGTTGACGAGATAGCAGGCATCCACATCCTGGCGAACGAGTTCATTGCCCCACCAGGTGCACCCGCGGTTCTTAGCTACCATGTTACGATAGTTGTTGCCGCCGAAGTTCAGGTCTTCCAAAGTAAAGGTTTTCTCGCCTTTCTGAGCAGGAACCACGCCCTGAGCCTGTAAGTCGGTTGCATTCATAGCCATCATAATCATAGCAGCAAAAGATAATTTATAAATTGAATTCTTCAGATTCATTATATTCTTTACTTTACTTTATCGGGTTTACCACCCATGCGTCGTGAAACACGACGTATGGGTCGATATGTCTTTAATCCTCGTCGTCGAAGTCACCGCTGAAGTTCTTCTTGCCTCCGCGCTTGCCTCCGAAATCACGGCCACCACGTTTGTCGCCCTTGAAGCCACCACGCTTGTCGCCTTTCTCGAAACGCTTTCCGTCGCGCTTGCTACCGAAGTCACGGCCACCCTTGCGGTCGCTCTTGAAGCTGCGGCTGCCACGCTTCTCATCGTCGTCATCATTGCGTCGACCGCCACCGATACGTGAACGGCCGCCCTTATGGAACTCAGCACGCTTCTTCTCGAAGTCTTCCAGACGGTGAGTATGGAACTTGAAAGAACGGATATCGTCCTCCTCGTTTTCAGTCTCCTCGCTTACACGCTTCTTGAATTCACGCTCCTTCTTGAAACGGTGCTTCTGAGCCATCTCGCTCTTCTCGCGCTCAGTCTTCACAATACCGCCTTCAGAACGGAAGTCCTTCATCTTGCCGTCGAACATCACATACTTGCGGAATTCGCACTCCAAGCTTCCGTTGAATACAGGAATCTTGATAGATGGTTTCAGACCAATCTGCTCGAAGCACTCCTCGCGGTAGCTCAATACCCAAGCCTCGTTGCCGGCAAAAGCCTTCTTGAAGCGCTCACCTATCATCTTGTAGGTGTTCAGGAGGTTAGGGGTAGAGATGCGCTCACCGTATGGAGGGTTCATCACGATGATGCTCTTCTCGGCTGGCTGGGTGAAGTCCTTGAAATCAGCCTGTGAGATGGTGATGTCCTTGCTGAGACCGGCAGCACGAACGTTGAGATTAGCTGTATTGACAGCCTTCATGTCAACATCGTAACCATAGATATGGTGCTCGAACTCGCGCTCCTGAGAGTCGTCGTTATAAATCGTATCGAAGAGATCCTGGTCGAAATCGTTCCACTTCTCGAAGGCAAACTCCTTGCGGAATACACCTGGAGAGATGTTTCGGGCGATGAGGGCAGCTTCGATGGCGATGGTACCTGAACCACACATCGGGTCGATGAAATCGCATTCGCCCTTCCAGCCGGTCATCAGAATCATACCTGCAGCGAGAACCTCGTTCAGAGGAGCCTCTACCTGCTCCTGGCGGTAGCCACGGCGGTGCAGACTCTCACCACTCGAATCGAGACTCAAGGTGGCATTGTCTTCTGCAATGTGGATGTTGAGGCGGATATCCGGGTTAGATACGCTGATATTTGGACGTGTACCCTGCTTCTCGCGGAACCAGTCAACAATCGCATCCTTTACCTTGTAGGTTACGAAGCGTGAGTTGCGAAACTCCTCTGAGTAGACTACTGAGTCAACAGAGAAAGTCTTCTTCACGTCTAAGATGTCATCCCACTTGATCTTCTGAATCTGATCATACACCTCTTCAGCGCTTCTAGCCTTGAAGTGCTTGATAGGCTTTAAGATACGGATGGCTGTGTGCAACTGGAAGTTAGCACGATACATCATTTCCTTGTCGCCTGTGAAAGACACCATGCGGCGACCGATCTGTACATTATTGGCACCCAACTGGGTGAGCTCTTCAGCCAAGACAGGCTCGAGGCCCATGAAGGTCTTGGCAATGAGTTCAAATTCCTGTTCCATTATTGAATTCTATATCTAATAAACTTTGTTTTTCTTTTTTATATTTCTTTGTTTTCGGTTTCATATCCTTGGTAACCCATACGTTGGCTCCCACTACGCAGCCTTCTCCGATGGTGATGCGACCGAGGATGGTGGCATTGGCGTAGACGATGACATCATTTTCGAGGATAGGGTGGCGAGGGATTCCCTTGATAGGATTGCCGTCCTTATCGAGAGGGAAACTCTTGGCTCCGAGGGTTACACCCTGGTAGAGTTTCACATTGTCGCCGATGATGCAGGTAGCTCCAATCACCACACCCGTACCGTGGTCGATGGTGAAGTGCTTGCCGATGGTAGCCTCCGGGTTGATATCAATACCGGTTTCCGAATGCGCCAGTTCGGTCATCATTCTCGGAATGAGCGGCACTCCCAGTTCGTGCAGTACGTGAGCGATGCGGTAGTTGGTAATCGCCTTGATGACCGGGTAGCAGGAGATGATTTCTCCGTGGCTCATGGCAGCCGGGTCGCCCTCGTAGGCAGCCTCTACATCAGTAGCCAGAATCTTGCGCAGTCTCGGGAATTCCATGATTGCCTTGGCTGCAATCACGCCTGCCTTGGCACGCTGGTGCTGCAGTTCAGCCTGGGTTTCCGTTTCGCAGTCGTTGGCGAAGCAGAGACCGGCGAGAATCTGCTCTGACAGCATCTCATAGAGTTTCTCTACTCTTACTCCAATATGATATTTGATGGTTGAGATATTTACCGAAGAATTGCCGAAATATCCCGGAAAGAGGATAGAACGGGACAAACTGATGATTTCTTCGAGCGCCTTGCCCGAAGGAAGTGGATTCCCGTCTCGATGCTGATGAAAGAGACCCTTCAAAGATTCAGCGCTCGAAAGCTCCTCGATGGTCTCTGTCAGCTGATGAGTTAATGTATCTTTACTCATTTTCTTAATGTCTCAATAAAATTTGAGTGCAAAGATACGATTATTTTCTTGAATGACAAAGAAATAGCTACGGTTTTTTGTATTTTTTAGAGTGATTTTTTGAGGGATGAAAGACGGAAAGACCCATGTACGGTGTTTTACCGTACATGGGTCTGGCTTGTCTTATTTTGCGATGCTGTCCAGGAAGAGGAGCAGTCGGTTGGTGACGTTTACCTCTGAAACACCGGAATCGAAGTCGAGCGATACGAGGTTGAGCATTGGGAAACGGTCGTGGAGACGTTTCTCGATGCCCTTGGAAATCACGTGGTTAGCGATGCAACCGAAAGGCTGGAGCGAGATGATGTTGTTCACGCCATCACGGATGTAACCTACGATGTCGGCAGGCAGAAGCCAGCCTTCGCCAAACTGGGCTGCGAGCGAAACCAGTCCCTGTACGTCCTTCGCATCATCATAGATATTGGTGAACGGACGGAAGTAGCGGAACTTGCCGGCTGCCTTGTTTACCTGGCGCAATCTTCTGCCTATCAGCGCCTGATAAGCGCCCTTGATGATGAAATCGGGCACTTTGGTGCAACTCAGCCGCATGTGTTTCTGTATCTCCACGTTCACAAATTCCTGCAGGAAGAAAGGAGCAAGCAGAGGCGGAACCACCTCTATGCCGCGCGAGATGATGTTCTGCTCCAGGAACTGGTGGGCGAAAGGATTGAACTTCAGGAAGATTTCGCCTACGATTCCTACCTTCGGCAGTTCTCTGTCGAGGGTCATCTGGTTGAATTCTTCGGCTGCCTGTTCCAGGAGTCGGATGAGTTCTTTGGCTGAATTCTGGGCGATAGGTCCGTCTATCAGCTGCATGTATTTATCGCGCAACTCTCTGGCAATGCCCGGTTTACGCTCTCTTACGATGCAGGCATTGTACATCTCGTTGATTGCATCGCCATAGAAAATGGCGGTAACGATAATCTGACTGTATTTCAGCCAAGGCACATTGAAACCGTCCTGCTCGTTATAGTCTTGCTTGTCGTCTGTTGAGCCTGATGCTTCGCCTGTTGAGGCTGTTACACCGAGTGTGAGCAGCGGAATGTCCTGGAATCCATTGGAAATCATCGCACGCTTGATGAGACCAGCGTAGTTGGTTGCGCGACACTGGCCGCCCGTTTGACTCATCACTACTGCTGTATTGTTCAGGTCGTATCTGCCTGATTTCAAGGCTTTGATGATGTCGCCGACGATGAGTGTAGCCGGATAGCAGACTTCGTTGTTGGCAAACTTCAAGCCGAGTTCGGCGCTTACCTCATTGCTCATCGGAAGAACCTCAACATCATAGCCTATCAGTTTCAGGATAGGCGGAATGATAGGGGTGAGGTATTCGGTCATGAAAGGAGCGAGAATCTTGCGATGAATGTCCTGCTTGGTGAATACCTTGGTCTGTTGTAAATGTTGAGTGTTGAGTGTTGAATTGGCTTTCCCTTCGGCCGCCGAACATTGTTTCTTCACTCTTCGTTCTTCACTCTTCACTTCCTTTACTCCCTTCAGGCTTTCTATGAGCGAGCGGACACGGAGTTTCAGTGAGCCGATATTGCTCACATCATCTATCTTCAACAGCGTGAAAGGCTTGTTGTGGCGCTTCATGATGTCGCGAATCTCGTCCTGGATAAAACTGTCAGGACCGCAGCCGAAGCTGGTCATCTGGACGAAATGAACCTCATCGCCCTGTTCTGCAGCCCATTGCGCTGCCTTCAGAATGCGGTTCATATATGCCCATTGCTTCACGAGATAAGTCTCTGGCTGACAGTTGTATGCTTCGTTGTTGTCCTGGCTGGCTAATGCTGCCTCATTTCTTTCTGCCGCCAGATCCTCCAAATTGAAGTCTTTGAAATCTGCAAAGAGATTACCCCGGGCGATGTCTTCGCTGATGACGTTGACTCCCAGATTGGCTATCATCTCGCTCAGCTTGTGCTGAATCAGCGGGTCTGTATGATAAGGACGGCCCGCCAGCAGAATCGTAAGTCCCTTGTTTGACTTCAGAATCTCCCAGCCCTGTTTCTTAATCTCAGCTGCATATACTGCCTGAGCATAGAGGGCCTCTCTCAGCGCTTTACGGGCAGTCTTCTTGCTTACTCCCAGTTGCTTGAGATAATCGGTAATCTGCTTTTCCAGCGCCTTAGGCTGGGCAAAGTTGATGACGGGCGTATCGATCGGTTTCTTCAGATTGATGACCGACTTGATGACATCGCTGTAGCCCGAAACGACCGGACAGTTGAAACTGTTCAGCGTATTCTTCGGGTCGTCATTATGTTCATAAACCACGTATGGCATGAGGATGCGGTCTACTTTCGGGTTCTCGTTGAGTTCCTTCAGATGACTGTGAGCCAGTTTAGCCGGGAAGCAGATATTGTCGCTCATCACCGTATTCAAGGCTCCTTCATACTGGCTGAAAGTGGAATCGGAAGAGAGAATCACGCCCAATCCTGCTGCCCGGAGCAGCGCATTCCAGAACGGATATTCCTCGTACATGTTGAGGATGCGAGGAATGCCTACTTTGACGTTGTGTTTTGCAACTTCAAGTGGGTTAACTTCTTCTCTATCAAATAGTAAACTATATTTGTATTCGTAGATGTTTTTGCCTTTTATCCCGTTTGCTCCCTTGTTGTTAAACACACGCTCACACTTGTTTCCGGAGTAGAATCGGTTGCCGCCGGCAAAGGTGTAGCGGGAAACATAACAATGGTTTTCGCAGCCTTTGCATTGCAGTTGTTTGGTTTCAAAATGAGCCAGATTCTGGAGATCATCGATGGATCTTGATGAGGCAGGGTGCTCGTCTTCTGCAGATGTGCGATGCTTGTAATCTGCCGCCGCATGAAGGGCACAACCGTAGGCGCCCATCAGTTCCGGCATGTTGCTTCGTGCCACTTCGGTATGGGTGAGCAACTCAAATGCTCTTACCACCGCATCGTTTCTCATCGTACCTCCCTGCACAACGATTTTGCCTCCAAGGTTCTCATTACCATGGAGTTTCAATACCTTATAAAGACAGTTCTTGATGACCGAATAAGAGATTCCGGCAGAAATATCAGCTACAGATGCGCCCTCTCTGAGCACCTGTTTTACCTTCGAGTTCATGAAGACGGTGCAGCGGGTTCCCAGGTCGCAGGGAGCCTTCGACTGGCAGGCGAGTTGGGCAAAATCGCCTACAGAATAACCCATATTGTTGGCAAAGGTCTGGATGAATGTTCCGCAGCCCGAACTGCACGCCTCGTTGAGTTCCATGCGCACCACAGCCCCTTTCTCCACGAAGATAGCCTTCATGTCCTGTCCGCCGATGTCCAGGATAAAACTCACGTCGGGCATGAGTGATGCAGCCGCTCTTTCGTGCGCCATTGTTTCGATAATGCCGCTGTCGAGCCCGAAAGCCGCCTTGATAAGTTCTTCGCCGTAGCCTGTAGAGCAGGAGCCTACGATTTCCAGTTCAGCGCCTCGCAATGCAGCTTCCTGCTTCAGGGCGTTCAGTCCATCCGCTACAGCCTTGATCGGATTTCCCAGATTCAGGCGGTAATTTGTAAAGACAATATCTCCCGTAGGCGTCTCCGCATTCACCCTTACCGCAACAATCTTCGTCGTAGTAGAGCCCGAGTCAATACCAATCACAACCTGCTGTTTTCCTTTATTCAGCGGTTGGGTTTCGGTAGCGAATTTCGCCTTTGATTTGAGCCATTCCTGGTGCTCTTTCTCGTTTTTGAACAGAGGCAGCAGACTGCTGGTCCATTCCGTTTGTATTTCTTTTTTCATCCGGCTTCTGAGAACAGATACTGAGGCTGCAGAATCTGCCGATTTAGCCCGGTAAGCACAGCCCAGAGCCGGAATGAGATTGCTGTTTTCTGATACGATGAAATCGTTTGGTGAGAGATGGAGATAATCGCAGAAAGCCTTGCGGAGAGCCGGAAGAAAGGTCAGCGGACCGCCGCAGAGCAGGATAGGAGCCTCGAAGCTGATGCCGTGAGAAAGCGTTACCACCGTCTGTACGGCGATGGAATGGAAGATGCTGGCTGCAATATTTGCTTCGGGCAGATTGCGTGCCATCAGGTTCTGGATGTCGGTCTTGGCGAACACGCCGCAGCGGGCAGCCATCGGATAAACGTGCTCTGCCTTCATCGCCAACTCGCTCATCTTCTGGTTCTCTACGCCCATCAGCACACTCATCTGGTCGATGAAAGCGCCCGTTCCGCCGGCACAGTTGCCGTTCATGCGCAGTTCCATATTTCCGTTTTTCTTGAAGAAGATAACCTTCGCGTCCTCGCCACCAATATCGATGAGCGCCTTCGCCTCAGGATGGGCAGTACGGGCATAGACTGATGCAGCCACCACCTCCTGTACAAACTCCGCCTGGAGCTGTTCGGTCGTAGCCATTCCTACGCTTCCCGTTACGCAGATTCTAGCCTCTGCATCGCCCGTGAGGGCTAAAATCTCATCGAAATATTGCGACACAAGTTCGTTGACACGAGCGTTGTGGCGTTCGTATTTTGAGTAAATTACCCGGTTATCGCTGTCGATAACGGCTATTTTGGCTGTCGTAGAGCCAACGTCCAATCCTATGTAATATGTCTTCTCCATTTCTCTTATCTCAAGTATTTTCTCTTATCTTCTAGTATCTTCTTATCTTCTAGTGGCTTTTCCCAAGTTCCATCTTCTCTCTTCTCATATCCCTGAAAGCGCTCCAGGCTATCGGAACCGCAACGGCAAACGAACAGCAATCTGCCCACATCTGACACATCTCCACGCCCAGCAGTCCGAAGAAATAGGGGAGGATGAAGATGAGCGGAATGAAGAAAAGTCCGCTTCGTGCTGCCGCTACGATGTTGGCTCTCACCGGTTTACGGATGGTCTGCATCAGCATGTTGGTGAGCACGATGCTGGCTACGAGCGGAAAACTGAGCACCTGCCATCGCAAAGCCACCGAACCTACGGCTACAACCGCTGCATCATCGCGGAAGATGCTGATGATGGAAGTTGAGAAGATGAAGCCGAGAAGGGCACAGACGCTGAGGAAAACCGTGCCGCATTTGATGCAGAAAAAGAAGGCTTCCTTTACGCGCCCATAGAGTTTGGCGCCGTAGCAGAATCCGCAGAGCGGCTGGAATCCCTGACCCAGACCGATGACCATCGCATAGGTAAAGAAGGAGATGCGGGTAACGATGCTCATGCCCGCAATGGCTGCATCGCCAAACGCACCTGCTGCCACATTGAGCATCAGCGTAGCGATACTTCCCAGTCCTTGTCTTGACAGCGAAGGGGTTCCGCCGAAGATAATCTCCTTGGCAAAGGCGCGGGTAGGGGTGAAATTGCTGAGATGGATGCGGATGTTCTCGCCTTTATGCGTCATCCAAAAGAGCATGGCGCAGCCGAAACACTGGCTGATGAGGGTGGCTACGGCGGCTCCGGTAATGCCCAGCTGGAAGTAGAGGATGAGCAGAGGAGCCAGAATCAGATTGAGCAGCACACCCGACATGATGCCCTTCATCGCATACATCGTATTGCCCTGAAAGCGCATCAGATTATTCAGCGTAAGCGATGTGGTCATAAAGGGAGCACCCAGCAGGATAATGCCCAGATAACGCTCCGTATAAGGAAGAATGGTGGGCGTAGAACCCATCAGAAGACAGAGCGGTGTGAGGAACACATGACCCAGGATGGCGATGAGAAGACCGGTAAGAAAACTCAGCACAAAGCCCGTGGTTGCCATCTTCTGTGCCTCTTCCGTATGCTTGGCGCCCAACTGTCGCGAAACATAATTGCCCG
>OFOU01001174.1_pt1 | contig 17028 bp, 12 predicted proteins | sample 1542061 | NCBI WGS metagenome assembly OFOU01 (sample SAMN04209239, study PRJEB22552) | human gut metagenome | biome: gut; material: feces | host: Homo sapiens | place: USA: Oklahoma
ATACATTAGAAGAAAAAGAAAATAATAGAAAAAATGAGCATTTAGATACAATATACTGGTGTACAATAGCAACTATATATTTAGCATATAGTTTCTATACATTTAACTGGCATATAAGTTGGGTAATTTGGCCTTGTGCAGGTGTGTTCTATGCTGTAGTAGAAGCTATAACAAAAGTGGTAAGAAAAGTATAAATATAAAAAAAGGATGTTCTCAAAGTATAATTGAGACATCCTTTTTTTTATAATTGTAGCTGCATAGATATTTCATCGTCGTATTTTCCGTCTATGCAAATATAGTCCTTTTTTATTCCTACAGTCTTAAATCCATATTTTTTATAAAGATTTATTGCAGCGCTATTTTCCCGTCTTACAGATAGAACTATATTTTTAATATTTTTTTCTTCTGCAAACTCTATAATTTCTTTTGTTATAGCATTTCCAATCCCTATTCCCCAAAATTCTTTAAGGACGGTTATAGAATATTCTACGTTGTGAGATAATCTTAATTCAGCAGAAGAATTAAGCTCTGCAATGCAACAAAGAACTTCATCTATAAAACCAAGAATCATTATAGTCTTGCTATTTCTATTGATGTTTGAGATGACTATTTTTTCTTCATACGGTGTTACAAAATATTCATCTGATGAAAAAGATAGATTATCGCTTTCATCTGAAGTTACTTTAAAGAAATTAACCACAGTTTCTGCATCAGCTGTGATAGCATTTCTTAATGATAATATATCACCATTTAAAAGTTTTATGTCTTTCTCAAAATAAAAGGGATTGTTATTCCCTAAAAATTCACTCATACAAACTCACTCCTTACAGAGTTCATAATATCAGAGAGAATATACTATGTCTACAATAGATATATAGTTAACATTAATACAATTATAGATATTTCAAATATAAATATAAATTTAAAGAATTAATCTAAAATAACTTTCCAATTAGGATCATTATATGCATCAAAGCACATTTTAACTTGTTCCTTAGTACACTTGGCTTCATCTAACTCTGGAAGTTCATTCAATCCAAAGAATTTAGCTTCAGTAGTTTCTATATTTTCTACAAATCCACCATCAATTAATTCACATTGTACAAATATTTTACAGATACCATAAACATAAAGTGGTTTATTTCTTTTATTTCTATCGTGAAGCGCGATAACTCTATCACATTTTACATTATATCCAGACTCTTCTCTAACTTCTTTTACTGTATTAGAAGCGACTGATTCTAACACATCACACCAACCTCCAGGAAGCGACCATTTACCAGTATTTTCATGAACAAGTAGTATTTTACCGTCTTTAAAAACAGCTCCTCTAGTATCTATCTTTGGAGTTTGGTAACCTTTTTCATTACAGAAAAGATTGTAAACTTTGTCTTTTGGTATTTCAGTCTTAAAAGAAATCATTTCTGCGGCGATATCTCTAAGCATTTCATATCTTTCTTTATCGTAAATATCTTTTGTGTATTCAATTCCAGCCTGGGCTATACTCTGAATATCTATTGCCCATTTAAGCCAAGGTTCATTTAAAAAAGTATTATTTTTCATGTTTCCTCCTATATCTCAAAAAATGAGAAATATGTTATAATATTAAAATATGATAATAAAAAACTTATCAAGGCAATTATAACACATTGTATTCACAATAAAGTGTTAATACGATATAATATATACTATATGCAATTTATTAAAATGTAAAAGAACAATTGCTAACTTAATAGCTTGATGTTCAGTAAATTGGAAAGAATACTCGGACTTTTGTCAAGGGAGATTCAATATAGTCAAAATGAGGACGGAGGTAATAAGTTTGGAAACAATAAAAGGTCTAAAAAGAAGCTGCTATTGTGGCGAATTAAGAGCTGAAAATATAGGACAGGAAGTTGTACTTATGGGATGGGTACAGAAAAAGAGAAATCTTGGAGGTCTTGTATTCGTTGATTTAAGAGATAGAGGCGGAATATGCCAGATAGTATTCGATACAGATGTAGATAAAGAAGCTTTTGAAAAAGCAGAAAAATTAGGATCAGAATATGTAATAGCTGTTAAAGGGGAAGTTAGAGAAAGACAGTCTAAAAACCCTAACATGCCAACAGGAGATGTTGAAGTATTCGCAAATGAATTAAGATTACTAAACAAATCAGAAACACCACCAATATACATAAAAGATGACGATGATGTTTCAGAAGCATTAAGATTAAAATACAGATATCTTGATCTTAGAAAACCAAAAATGCAGAGAAACTTAATGTTAAGACAGCAGGTTACTAACATAGTAAGAAGATACTTAACAGAACAGAACTTCTGTGAAATAGAAACACCATTCTTAGTTAAACCAACTCCAGAAGGTGCAAGAGACTACTTAGTACCAAGTAGAGTTAATGAAGGTAAATTCTATGCATTACCACAGTCACCACAGTTATTAAAACAGTTATTAATGGTTTCTGGTATGGATAGATACTTCCAGATAGTAAAATGTTTCAGAGATGAAGATTTAAGAGCTGATAGACAGCCAGAATTCACTCAGATAGATACAGAAATGTCTTTCGTTGAAGCAGAAGATGTTATGACAATAATGGAAAAAATGGTTCAGGAAATATTCAAAGAAACTATAAATGTTGATATAGAACTTCCTCTACCAAGAATGACTTACGCAGAAGCTATGGACAGATACGGTTCAGACAAACCAGATACTAGATTTGGATATGAATTTGTAAACATAACTGATTTAGTTGAAGGATGTGGATTCAAAGTATTCGCTGACTGTGCTGAAAAAGGTAAGAGTGTTAGAGGGATAAATGTTGAAGGAATGGCTGAAAAATTCCCAAGAAAACAGATATCTCATTTAGAAGACTGCGCTAAAACATACAAAGCTAAAGGTCTTGCATGGATGAAAATAACTGAAGAAGGAGTAACATCTCCAATAGCTAAATTCTTCAGTGAAGAAGACTTAAATGCAATAGTTGAAAGAATGAATGGTAAAGTAGGAGATTTACTTCTATTCGTTGCTGACAAAGATGCTATAGTTTACGATGCATTAGGACAGGTAAGACTTGCTGTTGCAGAAAAACTAGGAATATTAGAAGAAAAGAAAAATCAGTTCAACTTCTTATGGGTAACAGAATTCCCACTATTTGAAGAAGATGAAGAAAATGGAAGATATGTTGCTAAACACCATCCATTCACTTCTCCATTAGATGAAGATATAGACAGACTTGACACTGATGAAAAAGATACATTAAGAGCAAAAGCATACGATATAGTATTAAATGGATACGAAGTAGGTGGAGGATCTGTGAGAATATCTGACTCTGAAGTTCAGAAAAAAATGTTCGCAGCTCTAGGGTTAAGTGAAGAAGAAGCTTATAACAAATTCGGATTCTTACTAGATGCTTTCAAATACGGTGCACCACCACACGCTGGTATGGCATTTGGACTTGATAGATTAGTTATGCTACTTGCAGGAGTGGACAACATAAGAGAAGTTATAGCATTCCCTAAAAACCAGAACGCTATATGTCCAATGACAAATGCTCCAGCTCCAGCAGAAGATGCTCAGCTTGAAGAATTAAGCATAAAAGTAGATATAAAAGAAGAAAACTAAATTGTAAATATTAAAATAAATATAGACAAATTTAGCTAAAAGATATATAATACTTATTACAAAATAATAATACTTCTCGAAGGGGAGTAGCTTACACAGATAAGTGCAGTTGGTCGTCAATACAGCATATACGCTCGGTCAACTGGCGAGGATAGAATGTTAACCTTGATAGCGAGACCTTCAAAATAGACAACGGTTTATTTTGAAGGTTCGTATCAAGGTTTTTTTATTACTCAAAATAAATCAAAAAGGAATCATATCTATTAGAGAAGAAAAGGAGGAATACTTATGTTTTATCAGAAAAATTATGAAGAAGTTTTAACTGACTTAGAATCAAGTGAAAATGGTTTGAGTCAAGAAAAAGCAAAACAGCTTTTAGAAAAACATGGCTACAACGAATTACAGGAAAAAGACAAAGTACCTGTATGGAAACTATTTTTAGAAAGCTTTAAAGATCCACTAGTTATAATACTTCTTATAGCTGCAATAGTTCAGATTGCACTAGGAGAAACTATGGAATCTTTAATAATATTTGCAGTTATAATACTTAACAGTATACTTGGTGTTGTTCAGACAAAGAAAGCAGAAAGCTCATTAGACAGTTTAAAAGCATTATCTGCACCAAACGCAAAGGTTATAAGAGATGGAAACAAATTAACTATACCTGCTAAAGAATTAGTACCAGGGGATGTAGTAATACTTGAAGCAGGGGACTATGTACCAGCAGATGGTAGATTAATAGAAGCACAGACATTAAAATGTGTTGAAGGAATGCTTACAGGTGAATCAGAACCAGTATTAAAACACACGGATGTTATAGCAGATGAATCTCCTTTAGGAGACCAGAAAAATATGGTATTTAGTGGTTCAATGGTAGTTTATGGTAGAGGAACATTTGTAACAACTGGAACTGGTATGAACAGTGAAATGGGTAAAATAGCAGGACTACTTGAAAATGCAGACTCAAAACTTACTCCACTTCAGCAGAATATAGAATCATTTAGTAAAAAATTAGGTGTTGGTATAACATTACTTGCATTACTAATATTCGGAATACAGGTTGGTAAAGCATTCATAATGGGAACAGGAAATATGGGTGAGGTAGTTCTTAGCTCATTTATGTTCGCAGTAGCAATAGCAGTTGCTGCAATACCAGAAGCATTATCATCAATAATGACTATAGTTTTAGCAGTTGGAACAAATAATATGGCTAAAAAACAGGCTATAATAAGAAAACTTCCTGCAGTTGAAACACTAGGTTCAGCAAAAGTTATATGTACAGATAAAACTGGTACACTTACTCAGAACAAGATGACAGTAGTAGATTTATACATGAATGGAACTGAACCAGAAGTTATGAATTCAACAGAAAGCTACGAATCTAATACACACAGCAGATTACTTACATTATGTTCAGTATTATGTAATGACTCTGCAATAGGTAGTGAAGGTCAGGAAATAGGTGACCCAACAGAAACGGCTTTAATCAATTTTGCAAATAAAAATGGATTAAACTATGAAGATATAAGAAATGAAAATCCTAGAGTTGAAGAATTACCATTCGACTCTGATAGAAAATTAATGACAACTGTAAATAAAACTAGAGATGGATACTTTATGTTTACTAAAGGTGCTCCAGATATAATCTTCTCTAGATCAAAATACGTTTTAATAAACGGAGAAAAGAAAGAACTTACAGATGAAATAAAACAGCAGTTTAGAACTCAGAACGAAGGATTCTCAAATAGAGCGCTAAGAGTTTTAGCATTTACATATAAAGAAGTAGAAGAAGGATTTGCTCCTTCGATAGAAGATGAAGACGATTTAACTTTAATAGGTCTACTTGCAATGATAGACCCTCCAAGAGCAGAAGTAATAGATGCAGTTGCAGAAGCTAAAGAAGCTGGAATAAAAACAGTTATGATAACTGGTGACCACAAAACAACAGCAGCTGCAATAGCTAGAGAAATAGGAATAATGGAAGATGGTGACCTTGCTTTAACAGGTCAGGAATTAGACGCACTTACAGAAGAAGAACTAGATGAAAAACTAGAAAAAATAACTGTATATGCAAGGGTTTCTCCAGAAAACAAAATAAGAATAGTAAGAGCTTGGCAGAAAAAAGACTGTGTATCAGCTATGACAGGTGATGGTGTAAATGATGCACCAGCTTTAAAACAGGCAGATATAGGTATAGGTATGGGTAGTGGTACAGATGTTGCAAAGGATGCCAGTGATATGGTACTAGTTGACGACAACTTTGCAAGTATAGTAAATGCAGTTGAAGTTGGTAGAACAGTTTATAGCAATATCAAAAAATCTATAACATACTTATTTGCAGGTAACTTTGGTGCGATAATAGCTATACTATTTGCGGTATTTGCTAACTGGACAAATCCATTTACAGCATTACAGCTTCTATTCATAAACCTTGTAAATGACTCACTTCCAGCAATAGCACTAGGATTTGAACCAACAGAAAGAGGAACAATGAAGAGAGCCCCAAGACCAGCAAATGAAGGTATATTAGCTGATGGAACAATGCAGCGTGTAGTATTTAGAGGTATTGTAATAGGTATAGTTACAATAATAGCTCAGTACATAGGAATGCAGGTATCTCCAGAATTTGGTGTAGCAATGGCATTCACAACATTAATATTTGCAAGAACATTACAGACAATAGCAAGCCGTTCAAACGTAGATCCTGCAGTTAAAATAGGATTCTTCTCAAATAAATACGTTATAGGTGCTATGGTAGTATGCTTCTTATTATATTCAATAGTATTAATACCAGCAGTAAGACCAATATTCTCAATACCACTAGCATTTGGTATGCAGGAACTTGGAATATGTATAGGACTTGCATTAATATCAACTCTTGTAATGGAAGTTGGTAAAATATTTATAAGAAAATCAGTTAAATAATTTAGTAAATAGAAAAATCCACAACGAAAAAATAGGAAGTATTTGACTTCCTATTTTTTTGTTAAATAAAACAGTTTGCTTAAGTTTATTGAAGTATTTTAGATAATAAGATATAATGGTAGGAGTAAAAAATATGTATATAGGTGAGGGGAAAAATGAACAGAAAAGATTTACTTCAAAAAATATTAGTATTCAAAAGAAATCTATCATTTACTTATTACAAATTTCTTTCGACTCCACATGAATATTATCCAGGTGAAAAAATGCATATGAGGGAAGTGCATGTAATCACAGAAATAGGTGAAAATGGATTAGATAATATCAGTGAACTAAGCGACAGACTAAAAATAACTAAAGGAGCAGTATCTCAGTACCTAAAAAAATTAGAGAAAAAAGGGTTCATAGAAAGGGTACAAGAAAGCGAAGATAAAAGACAGTATTCTGTTAGATTGACTGAAAAAGGAAAAGAACTCGACAAAATACATACTAAATACGATGAAGAACAATACGCAAAAGCATGTCCTTTCTTTAATGAATTTACAGAAGAAGAACTAGAACTTATCTGTAGATTTGAAGCAAGATTTGCTGAATTTGGTGAAGAAATGCTAAAATACGAAAAAGATGAAAATTCTGATTGGGGAAAGAACTACATCTAAATTAGTAGTATTGACAAAAGAATAGTAAAAGATTATTATAAAGATAGTTTAGTGACTAAATGATATAGTTGTAATTTACAATATCGTAGTACTGAACTATTTTTTTGAAATATAGTTTAGTAACTAAAATAAAAATAGAGGTGATAATTTTGGTATATTCAATATACTTTAGTCCAACAGGTGGAACAGAAAAAGTTGTAGAAACACTAGCTTCTGTTTGGGAAAGTCATGAAAAAATAGATTTAACTCCACTTAAAGCTAAATCTAATAAAGAGTTTAAAGAAGAAGACGTATGTTTAATAGCTGTACCTTCTTATGGAGGAAGAGTGCCAGCAGTTGCAGTGGAAAGAATTTCTAAATTAAAAGGAAATAATGCAAAAGCAGTTGCAGTTGTTGTATATGGTAATAGAGATTACGAAGATACTATGTTAGAGCTACAGGAAGTATTAGAAAATTGTGGCTTTAGAGTAGGTGCTATGGTTACAGCAATAGCAGAACATTCTGTAGAAAGAACTGTTGCTGCAAATAGACCGGATTCAAAGGATATAGATGAATTAACAAAATTTGCAAAAGAAATAAAAGAAAAATTTAATTCAGGTGATATAAACACAGAATTAAAACCAAAGGGAAATAAACCATACAGAGAATATAATGGTATACCTTTAAAACCAAAAGGATCTAGTGCATGTAATGGATGTGGAGTATGTGCCACAGTTTGTCCCGTGGGGGCAATTTCTAAGGAAAATCCTAAAAAAGTAGATAAATCAAAATGTATTTCTTGTATGAGATGTATAAAAGCATGTCCATCTAATGCTAGAAAGGTAAATCCTGTAATGAAAGCAGTAGCTGGTAAAAAACTTAAAAAATCATGCTTTGATAGAAAAGAAAATACTCTTTTAATATAAATTATATTTAATAAAGGCAAGATAATAACTTGTAAGTATGATGATAAAATAATTTGTCATATAAAATTAGTTATTTATTTTGCCTTTATTTTTTTGATTTACAATAGAAATAAAATGTAATATAATTAAATTTATATAGTTTAACGAAAATTGAGAAAATTTAAATTAAAAGTTAGACTAATTAATAAAATAAAAATACCAATTTAAACGAATAAAGTAGAAAAAACTAAACCGAAATTTATCAAAATAGGAGGAGATTTTTATGAAATTATGGGGAGGACGCTTTAGAAAGTCTGAAAACAAATTAATGGAAGAATTTAACCAGTCTTTTGGATACGACAATGTTCTTTACAAAAAAGACATTGAAGGAAGTTTAGCACATGTATATATGCAGGTGAAATGCGGACTTTTAACAGAAGAAGAAGGAAAGGCTATAACTGATGGACTTGTTGGAATACTTGAGGACATAGAGAGTGGAAAACTACCACTTGATGGAAACTACGAAGATATTCATACATTCACAGAGGCTAATCTTATAGAAAGAATTGGAGAAACAGGTAAGAAATTACACACAGCAAGAAGTAGAAATGACCAGGTAGCTGTAGATATGAGATTATATGCAAAAGAAAAAGGTGCAGAAATAGCAGATCTTACAGCTATGTTAAAAGATACAATAAAAGCAAAAGCTGATGAAAATCCATGCATAATGCCTGGATACACTCATTTACAGAGAGCGCAGGTTGTGACATTTAAACATCATCTAATGGCATACCACAGTATGTTCTCAAGAGATGAAAAAAGACTTAGAAATGCTCTTGAAATATTAGATGAATGTCCATTAGGATGTGGTGCATTAGCAGGAACAACTCACGATATAAATAGAGAAATAACTTCAGAAAAATTAGGATTCAAAAAACCAGTAGATAACTTTATGGATGGTGTAAGTGATAGAGATTATTTACTTGAACTTATGTCAGATTTCTCAATAATAATGATGCACCTAAGTAGATTAAGTGAAGAATTAATACTTTGGAGCTCACAGGAATTCAAATTTGTTGAAATAGACGATTTATATTCAACAGGAAGCTCAATAATGCCTCAGAAGAAAAATCCAGATGGTGCAGAACTTATAAGAGGTAAAACAGGAAGAGTATATGGAAACTTATTCTCACTATTTACAGTAATGAAAGGAATACCTCTAGCATACAACAAAGATATGCAGGAAGATAAAGAAGGATTCTTTGATAGTGTAAGAACTCTTGAAATGTGCTTAGAAATAATGGCTAGAATGATAGAAACTCTAAAAGTTAGAGATGATAACATGAAAAAAGCTGTAAAAGGTGGATTCCTAAATGCTACAGAAGTTGCAGATTATCTAGTTAAAAAAGGAACTGCATTTAGAGATGCACATGGAATCGTTGGAAACATAGTAATCTACTGTGAAGACCACGATAAAGCAATAGAAGAATTAACATTAGAAGAATTAAGTCAGTTCTCAGACGTATTTGACGAAGAAATATATGACTTCATAGATTACGAAAATATACTAAACAAAGGAATTAAAAAGAATTTAAAATAAAAAAATGGCTGTTGCATATTTTGCGACAGCCATTTTAAATTTTATGATTTATTTTTTTCTTGTTTTTCCTGTATCTTTTTTTATAGTTTTACTTTTAGAACCACTTGATTTCTTCTTTTTCTTCATCTGAGCCTTTTGTTTTCTCTTATATTTTTTATAGTATTTTCTAATCAGCTTATAAATAAAGAAAATTAAAAATGCCACGATAGCAACTTTTAGAATAGTTAAAATAACTTTAAATAAAGTATTTTCAGTTATAACAGCAAACTTGCTAGTAACATCATTCTTAGCAACTAAATCAATAGTTTTAAACTTTTCTCCGTTCTTATATATATAAAACTCTCCAACCTTATCTCCGGCGCTTATTGGAAGAGAAGTATCCTGTAGATCTGTTTTGAATGTAAATTCGTCTGTAACAGTTTGCCCTTTAGGAAGAACTACTGAGTAGCTTTCTTTTGGCTGATACATAAGTTTTTTCTGAGTAGAGAACCACTTTCTCTTAGTATCTACGTAGTCAGCTTTATCCATTATTGTAAATGAATCGTAGTTTTCAAATCCATAGTCTATTAATGTTCTAGAATCTACATAAATTCCATCATTAGTTGAATTAAATACCGCAGATATAACTCTCTGATTATCTTTAACAGCACTTGTTAAAAGACATTTCCCTGCAGCATTTGTAAATCCTGTCTTTATACCATCTACAATATCGTATTTTATATCTATTCTCTTACCTTTATATATTATTTTCTGATGAGAAGTAAGGAATTTGTTAGAGTTTGTATAAACTCTTTCGTGAGGATACTGTTTAGTAGGCTTGAATTTTACTGATTTAGTAGCTACGATTTCTCTAAATACTGAATCAGACATACATTTTCTAGCTATTAAAGCCATATCCTTTGCAGTTGTGTAGTGGTTATCGTCAGGCAATCCATTTGGATTGTTGAAGTGTGTACCAGTACAACCTATAGCTTCTGCCTCTTTGTTCATTAAATCGGCGAATTTTGGAATTGATCCACTTACATACTCAGCTAAAACATAAGCTACATCATTACAAGAATGAACCATTAGAGCTGTAAGTAGTTCTTTTACTGTGAAAGTTTCCCCTTTTTTAAGGAACATACTAGACGGCTCTATGTAAGGAAGGTTGCCAATAGTTATTTTTTCGTTTAAATCTGGAACATGTTTTATCACCAAATAAGCAGTCCATGCCTTTGTAGTAGAGGCTGGATAAATTTTTACATTTCCATTTTTCTGATAAAGAACTTTACCAGTTTCATAATCCATTAAAACAGCACTTTTAGCTTCTAAATTTACTACCTTTTGATCAGCAAATACACTTCCTATTGATGTAAAAACTGATGCAAATACTAGTAAGAAGGCTATTAATACTGAAGATATTTTTTTCATTTAAAAAACCTCCGAAAATTTCAAATATACTTTTTTAGTATAACACAGTTGTGTCAATAATAGAAATGAAAGGAGTGATAAGAATGGAAAAAAATAAAAAAACATTCGTATTCGCAGCTATTGTGATAGGACTTTGTGCAATAGCTGGAGTAAAAATTTTTGAAAGTGAGGGAAATGCAAGATATGAGATTGCTCAGAGTGAAGATATTCAAAAAGAAAGTACAGATTCAAAACAGAGTAACGACACTTCTCAGAACACAAACAATTCTCCAACTACAGAGGTAACTGTATATATAAGTGGTGCAGTAAAAACAGAGGGAGTTGTGACTATGAGCTCTGAAGATAGATTATCTGATGCTATAAAGGTAATGGGAGGAATTGTAGAAGGTGCAGATATGAATGCTATAAACCTTGCAGAAAAGTTAGTGGATGGAAAACATTATGTAATACCAAAACAAGGAGAGCAAATTCCTGTGGATGTAAATGCTGGAGGAAGTACTAGTGGAGCTACACAAACATCAGGAGGAAATGCACAGGGACAAGGTGGACTTGTGAATATAAACACTGCAACACTTGAACAATTGGATACACTTCCAGGAGTGGGTGAGGCTACTGCAAACAAAATAATAACCTATAGAGAAGAAAATGGAGGATTTAAAAGTATAGAAGACTTAAAGAATGTGAAGGGAATAGGAGATAAAAAATTTGAGGATATGAAGAGTAGTATATGCGTATAAAGGATTAAAACCAAAATAGACTATTGTAAATATATAATAAGTCTATAGTTTTTTTATTCAAATATGAAGATTTTATCTATTATAAGAGATGTAAAAAGTATTGTGAGAAAAAGATATTTGTTAAAAATATAAGATAAATCAAAAATAAAATTAAAAAAATAAATTTATTAAAAAATTCAAAAAAGCTAGTTTGATTAAAAAAATCAAGCTAGCCTTTTATTTTGGGGAGAAACGTTAATTAATTATATATAAAACGTAAAAAATATGTTAATATAAGAGTGCACAGTTATTAAAAAAAACGATAGATATAAATAAAAAAACAATAGATGCCTTAAATAGAATTTGAAGAAAAGAAAAATATAAATAACGAAAAAATTTACAAACAGGGGGAATTAAAAATGGCAAAAGAATATAAAAGACTAACAGAAATGACATCAGCAGGAGGGTGAGCTGCTAAAATAGGGCCAGAGGTTCTGGCTGACGTATTATCTCAGCTACCAAAAAATGACAACGAAAAAGTAGGAAACTTATTAGTAGGATTAGATACAGCAGATGACGCTGCAATATACAAATTAGATGATGAAAAAGCTCTAATACAGACATTAGACTTCTTCACTCCAATGGTAGACGATCCATACATATTTGGACAGATAGCAGCAGCAAACTCATTATCAGACATATATGCAATGGGTGGGGAACCAATAGTTGCAATGAACATAGTTTGCTTCCCATCTTGCCACGATATGCAGATACTTGCAGAAATATTAAAAGGTGGATTTAGTAAAGTTAAAGAAAGTGGTGCATTACTAGTTGGTGGACACACAGTAGATGATAAAGAACCAAAATACGGATTATCTGTATCAGGATTAGTTCATCCAGACAGAGTACAGGCTAACTCAACTGCTAGACCAGGAGATAAATTAATACTTACTAAACCAGTAGGAACAGGAATACTTTCAACAGCAATGAAAGAAGACTTAGTATCTCAGGAAGTAGTAGACAAAGTAATAGAAACAATGGTACATCTAAACAAATATGCTGCTATGAGTGTTAATAAATTTGAAGTACATTCAATAACAGATATAACAGGATTCGGATTATTAGGACATGCTATGGAAATGGCTAAAGCATCAGATGTAACAATAGAGATAGATTCTAAAAATGTACCTATATTAGATGGTGCAATAGAAATGGCTGAAATGGGTATAGTTCCATCAGGAGCATACAACAATATGGGATACATACAGGACGATGTTATGAAGGATGAAAGTGTACCAGAAAGCATAGAAGACTGTTTATACGACCCTCAGACATCAGGTGGATTACTTGTTGCAGTTAGAGCTGACCAGGCAGATGATATAGTAAAAGACATGCTTGCAAATGGATCAATAGTTGCAGAAGTAATAGGTGAAGTTAAAGAAAAATATGAAAACGGAAAATACATACATGTGATATAATCAAATAAGGGAAAACAATATCTAATAAATATTAAAAAGAAAGAGTGGTCAGGTTGAATAAAAAAGAATTATTTAAAATGCTTCCTTCAGTAGATGAAGTATTATCACAGAAAGAAATAGAAGAATTAATAGAAAAATATCCAAGAAGTATAGTTCTTGAATCTATAAGGGAAGTAATAGATATAAATAGAAAGACAATAGTCGCTATAAAAACAGAAGAAGAAGCTGAAAAATTCTCTCTTACTATGGAAAAAGTAATAGAAGAAACAGAAAGAAAAGCAAGAGATAATTACGCTCTTTCTTTAAAGAAGGTAATAAACGGAACAGGAACTGTTCTTCACACAAACTTAGGTAGATCTTTAATAAGTGAAAAAATTAAAGATGAAATATGGACAGCGGCTTCAAGATACTCAAACCTTGAATACGATTTAGAAAAAGGTGAAAGAGGATCAAGATATGTTCACTTAACAGATATGATAAAAAGATTAACTGGAGCAGAAGATGTTTTAGTAGTAAACAACAATGCTGCAGCAGTTATGCTTGTTCTTAGCACAATGGCTAAAGGTGGAGAAGCTATCGTATCAAGAGGGGAACTTGTTGAAGTTGGTGGATCATTTAGAATACCAAGTGTTATGGCTCTTAGTGGGGCTGACCTAGTTGAAATAGGTGCCACAAATAAAACACATCTAAAAGACTACGAAGAAGCTATAACAGAAAACACAAGAGCACTTATGAAAGTTCATACAAGTAACTACAGAATAATGGGATTCACAGAATCAATATCTGTTGCAGAGCTTGTTGAATTAGGTAAAAAATACAACCTACCAGTAATAGAAGACTTAGGTAGTGGTGTATTTATAGACTTATCTAAATACGGTTTAGAATATGAGCCAACTGTACTTGACTCAATACACCGGGGTGCTGATATAGTAACATTCAGTGGAGATAAAATGCTTGGTGGAGCACAGGCAGGTATAATAGTAGGTAAAAAGAAATACATATCTGCAATGAAGAAAAACCAGCTAACAAGAGCGCTAAGAGTAGACAAACTTACAATATGTGCACTTGAAGCAACACTTAGAATGTACTTAGATGAAGAAGAAGCAGTTAAAAACATACCTACATTAAATATGATAACAATGCCTATGGAAGAATTAGAAAGAAAAGCTAACCTTCTATACGCAGAAATAGAAAAATTAAACCTAGATGCAGATGTTCATATAGAAGAATGTCTATCTCAGGTTGGTGGAGGATCTATGCCTCTTGAAACAATGAAATCTAGAGGAATAGCGATAACTCCAAATAATATGAACGTATCTACATTAGAAAGAAAATTAAGACTTAGCGATTCTCATATAATAGCTAGAGTTTATGATAATAAATACGTTCTTGATGTTAGAACTATATTCGAAGACGAGTTTGTAGATGTGGCAAATGAACTAAAATTAGCTTTTATGTAATTTAGTTGTAGCTTGGATTCGAAATTAGGAGGAAATAAATATGAAACACATTATAGTAGGGACTGCTGGTCATATAGACCATGGTAAGACAACACTTATAAAGGCATTGACTGGTAGAGAAACAGATACCCTTGATGAAGAGAAAAAAAGAGGTATTTCCATAAATCTAGGATTTACTTTCTTCGACTTACCTAGTGGAAAGAGAGTAGGTATAGTAGACGTTCCTGGGCATGAAAAATTTATAAAAAACATGCTAGCAGGAGCATCTGGTCTAGATATGGTAATGCTTGTTGTTGCAGCTGATGAGGGTGTAATGCCACAGACAGTAGAGCATATAGATATACTATCATTCTTAAATATCAAAAATGGTCTAATTGTATTAACTAAGAGCGATATGGTAGAAGAAGAATTCAGAGAATTAGTTAAAGAAGATATAAAAGAAAGAATGAAAGGTACATTCCTTGAAGATGCAGAAATACTAGAAGTAGACTCTGTATCTAAGAGAGGTATTCCTGAGCTTATTCAGAAATTAGACGATATGAGTGAGCAGATAGAAGAAAAGAACGAAAACTCACCAGCAAGACTTAATATAGATAGAGTATTTACAATAAAAGGTCATGGTACTGTTGTTACAGGTACTCTTCTTGAAGGTAAGATAAGCGTTGATGATGATTTAGTTGTATATCCAGAAAACCTAAAAGCTAAAATAAGAAGTATTCAGGTTCATGGTGAAGATGAAAATACTGCTTATGCTGGACAGAGAACAGCTATAAATATTTCTAATGTTAAAAAAGATGAGATTGGAAGAGGAGATGTTCTTGCAGCTCCAGATTCACTAGAAGAGTCTATGATGTTAGATGTTAAGATGAACATAATCAAACATGTAGATAGGACTTTAAAACATTGGGATAGATTAAGATTATACCACGGAACAAGAGAAATTCTTTGTAGAGCAGTTCCTCTTGATAAGGAAGAGATTGCTCCAGGAGAAAATGGATTTGTTCAGTTAAGACTTGAAGAAAGTATAGTATCTAAAAAAGGAGATACTTTTGTTGTAAGAAGTTATTCACCAATGGCTACAATAGGTGGTGGTGTTATAATAGATGCTTCACCTAAAAAACATAAGAGATTTGATGAAGATGTAATCGAAGCTCTAAAAGTTAAAGAAAAAGGTGAACTTCACGATATTCTTGAAGAATATTTAAAACACAACTCTAAAAATTATCCTACAGTTAAGGATATGATGAGTTATAGTGGTGCTCACGAAGAGGATATAAGAAAAGCTTTAGATAAATTATCTGAAGATGGTAAGATATTTGTGATTGGAAATATGTACATACATACTAATCACTACAAAAAATTATTTGAAAAGGTAAATGAACTTCTTGCAGATTACCATAAACACAATAGATTAAAACCAGGTATTTTAAAGGAAGAGTTAAAATCTAAGGTTGAAAGTAAATTTAAACCTAAGGAATTTGATATAGTGCTTGCTGCATTTGAAGGTGATGGACTTATCAAAATCGCTGGAAATATTGTTTCGCTTAAAGATTTCGAAGTTGTTTTCAATGAAAAACAGAAAGAAAACAGAAACAGAATGCAGAAGATGCTTAAGAAATGTGGATTTGAGTCTGTTCCAACTATAGAGGAAATTACAGGAAAAGATGTTAGAGCTAAAGAGGTTCTTGATGCTATGATAGGTGATTCTGTTGCTATGCTTGGTGATGGATATATTATGGATATGGAAACTTATGATAAGGCTAAGAAGATGCTTGTTGATTATATTAATGAGCATGGAGAGATTACTCTTGGAGAGTATAGAGATTTAATAGGATCAAGTAGAAAGAACTGCATGATAATATTAGAAAGTTTTGATAGAAATAGAATAACAAAGAGAATCGAAAATAAAAGGGTTCTTATGTAAAAGAGGAAGGGTATGCTTTTGCTCCAGGCAGTCGAGCTGCATTGTCGCTGCAAGCATACATTCTTCCTCTTTTTTGTGTTGGAAACCCTTTTTAAATAGTTTTTCGATAACAAATATTTAAAAAAGTAAATAAGAGTATTTTTATTGGAAGAATTTTTATTTTGAAAATTTAATAGTTTGTTTTATAAAGTTTGATATAGCGATTATGGTAAAAAATATTTTAAGATAAATATGAAATTATTATGAAAAAGGAAAGTATATACATGGATTTATATAGAATAAATGTGTATATATGTGAAGTTCTTTACTTTCTAAGGAGTTTATTAAAAACGTTTGATTTATTTTATTAATTTGATATA
>OFOU01001182.1_pt1 | contig 16903 bp, 16 predicted proteins | sample 1542061 | NCBI WGS metagenome assembly OFOU01 (sample SAMN04209239, study PRJEB22552) | human gut metagenome | biome: gut; material: feces | host: Homo sapiens | place: USA: Oklahoma
AAGAGGGTGGCTCTGATGAGTAAACGCGCCAACGGTGAGGGCTCTATTACCTTTTATAGCTCCCGTAATTGCTACAGAGGACAATTGACTATTGGAATTGATGAAAAAGGAAAAGCGAAAAGAAAATCGTTTTATGGAAAAACCAAAAAAGAAGTCAAAGAAAAAATGGATAATTACAAGCTTTTAAATCCTATTGGTGCAGCTGCAATCAATGAATATACAGTTGCGACCTGGTTCAACTATTGGATGTGGAATATTAAAAAAAGAGATATTAAGCCGACTACATTCGCCCGTTATGAGTCCGTTTATAGAACACATATTGAAGGCTCTGAAATCGCTAATATCCCGTTATACAAGCTAAAATTAAATAATATACAAGCCTATTATAACAAACTTTTAGATAGTGGAACACCTATTGCAACTATCAAACAAATTAACAGTAAATTAAAAACGTGTCTTGATAGTGCCGAAAAAAATAACTACATAGAGAAAAATTATTGTAAGTTGGTTGAGATACCGACCGACACAAAAGATAAAAAAATAGAAGTCTTTTCTATGGATCAGCAAAAACAATTCGCCGAAGCTGTAAAAGGTCATAAATTAGAATTATTATTTTTAACTGCTCTTTGTACGGGGTTACGTATTGGCGAAATATCGGGGTTAAAATGGTCGGATATAGACTTTGATAATCATACATTAACAGTTAATAGAACCGTTGAACGTGTGGCTCTATTCGATAAGGACGGGAAAAGACACTATGAAACAATAGAACAAACACCTAAAACTTCAAACGGCTTTCGTACTGTTCCAATTGTTAGCTATATATTTAATAGTCTATTAGAACATAAAGTGCAGCAAGACGCAATCAAAAGAGAAATACCTAATTTCAACGAATATGATTTGGTTTTCTGTGATAAAAAAGGGTATTATCTTAACCCCAATTCTATTGGTGGGGCATTTCATCGCATACAAAATAAAATGAATATACCAAAAGATGAACATATAAAATTTCACGGACTAAGAAAAACATTTGCGACTAGATTATTTGAAAAAGGTGTACCACCAAAAACGGTTCAAACCTTGCTTGGTCATTCTGATATTGAAATCACATTGAATATATATACTCAAGTTATGGAAAATAAAAAAGTAGAAGCTATTAACGAACTTGAAAGCATATTCTAGCTTCTACCTTGTAACTCAATTGTAACTCAATTATTTTCAAAACGTATCTGTTTTTATACTTTTTGAAACATTTATTTTAATTATGTTTATTGAAATTTCAACGTTTTATAATTTTATAATTTCGGGGTTTCTATAGTGTGTAGACTACCCCGAGCTTCTTTTTTCATGCCTATTTTTAAATTTTTAATTATATTAATTCATCTCTATTTTTTAATACATTTAAGAATTTTTTAGTTCTTTCATTCTGATATATACAAAAAGAAGGGCAGTATCTTTGATACTGTCCTCCTAGCTGATTTTATATAATTAACTCAAGAGAGTAATTAACTGATCATTAAGATAATACTTTTGCAAAGAACTCTTTTGTTCTTTCATGTGTTGGGTTGTTAAATACCTCTTCTGGAGTATTATCTTCTATTATTTTTCCTTCATCTACAAATATAACTCTATCTGCTACTTCTTTAGCAAATCCCATTTCGTGAGTTACTATTGCCATTGTCATACCATCCTGTGCTAGCTCTTTTATAACTTCAAGAACTTCTTTAACCATTTCTGGGTCAAGTGCTGATGTAGGTTCGTCAAATAACATCATATCTGGTTCCATAGCAAGTGCTCTTGCTATAGCAATTCTCTGTTTCTGACCACCTGATAACTGTGCTGGATAAGTATCTTTTTTGTCGTAAAGTCCAACTCTTTTTAAAAGAGTTTCAGCTTTCTTTTCAGCCTCTTCTTTACTCATCTTTTTCAGAGTTATAGGAGCTAAAGTTACATTTTCTAATATTGTTTTGTGTGGGAAAAGATTGAAGTGCTGGAACACCATTCCTATGTTCTGTCTTACTTCATCTATATTTGTATTTTTATCTACTAAGCTTTTTCCTTCAAATATTATATCCCCTGATGTAGGAGTTTCTAAAAGGTTCATACATCTTAATATTGTACTTTTACCAGATCCAGATGGACCTATTATAACTAGTATTTCACCTTTTTCAATTTCTAAATCTATACCTTTTAGTACCTCGTGGTCACCAAAAGATTTATGTAAATCTTTTATCGTAATCATAATTCTCACTTTCCTTTATCTATAATTAATTTGATGCTGCCATCTTCTTTTCAAGAAGGCCAACTAGTTTTGATAGAGTAAATGTTAATACGAAGTAGATTGCCGCTGCGAATAGATATGGGCCAAAACTATCGTATGTAGCATTTTTAACTGTATTAGCAGTAAACATTATATCGATTACTCCTATGAATGATAGTATTGCTGATTCTTTTACTAATGAAACAAATTCATTCGCTAATGATGGAAGTATATTTTTAACTGCCTGAGGAACTATTACGTGTCTCATAGTTGCCCAGTAACTAAGTCCTAAAGATCTACTTGCTTCCATCTGACCTTTATCTACTGACTGTATTCCAGATCTCATTATCTCTGCTACGTATGCACCAGAGTTTATAGATAATGCAAAAGCACCTGCTATAAAGTCACTTGGTATTCCAAATAAACTTGGGAAATTAATTCCTATCTGTGGAAGTCCGTAATATATGATTGATAACTGTACTAAAAGTGGTGTATCACGAATTACTTCTATATATATTGTTGATAATGCTTTGAATATGCCGTTTTTTGACATTTTAGCTAAGCAAAGTATAAGCCCTATTATAAAACCGAAGAATAATGCTATAAATGATATTTCTATAGTTGTTAATGTTGATTTTATAAAGGTTGGTAAATATGGTCCTACAAAATCAAAACTCATGTTATATCTCTCCTATCCCCTTACAAAAGAATTCTTATTCTTTATCGTATTTATTTCTTATTATTCCTGAGCAGCTAAAGCTGAGTTATCTTCTAATGATTTCTGAAGATCGTTAGCTACGAAATCTTTTACTGCTTTGTTTATTGCTTCTAAGTATGCTGTGTTGTTTCCTTTTTTAACTGCTATAGCCATACTTTCTTCTGCGTCACCTTCTGGTAAGTTGAAGCTAGATAATGCTATACCATCTATCTGATTTACATTTATTAAACCAACTGTATCATTAACTATTACTGCATCTACATTTCCATTTTTAAGTTCCATCATTAAATCTGGCACTGATTCAAGAGATTTTAATCCTGTACATCCTATTTTATTAGCGTATGTTTCCTGTATAGAACCTTTCTGAGTTGCTACTTTCATTGATTTAACCTGATCTTCAGAAGTTATTTTATCTTCTTCACCTTCTCTTACTATAAGTACGTTTTTACCAGTGTAGTATACATCTGAGAAGTCAACATTTTCTTTTCTTTCTGGAGATGGTGACATTCCTGATATAACCATATCAACTTTGTCTGCTTTTAATGCTCCTACTAATCCATCAAATGTCATTTCTTTTACTTCTACATCTACACCTATTTCTTTTGCTACTGCATTTGCTAAGTCAACATCAACACCTGCAACTTTGTCTGCTCCGTCTTTTGTTGAATGGAATTCAAATGGTGGATAGTCAGCTGACATAGCCACTACTAATTTACCACTTTCTTTTACTGCATCTAGTTTGTCTGCTGCTTCAGAAGATTCTTTTTCTCCTCCACCACAAGCTACTAAACCTAAAGATAATACCATTGCCATTCCTAAACTTACTAATTTTTTCATTTTCATAATAATTACTCTCCTTCACGTTATAAATTTTTTTATTATTTTTTTATTTTAGTTATTATTTAAAATCAGCTTTTGTATATTACTATTTATTTTCCTGTGTTGCTAAATCTGTATTTTCTTTTAATGATTTTTCAAACTCATTAGTTTTGAAGTTACTTACTGCTTTGTTTACTGCTTCTAAGAAAGCTTTGTTGTTGTCGTCCTGTTTTACAGCTGCTGCCATACCTTCTTCAGAATCTCCTGCTGGAAGTTCTAAGTTAGCCTGAACAAGTCCACCCATTTCCTGCATGTTTAGTATACCAACTGTGTCGTTTACTACTACTGCATCTACATTTCCATTTTTAAGTTCTGTCATAACATCTGGTATAGCTTCAAGAGATTTTATAGAAGTACATCCAAGTTTTGTTACATATGCTTCCTGTATTGAACCTTTCTGAACTGCTATCTTAAGATTTTTTAATTCATCTACTGATTTTATTTTATCTTCTTCTCCTTCTTTAACTGCTACTATGTTTTTACCAGTGTAGTATAAATCTGTAAAGTCTACGCTTTTATCACGTTCTGGTGTTGGAGACATTCCTGAAAGTATGATATCGATTTTATCTGCTTTTAATGCTCCTATAAGTCCATCAAATGTTATTTCTTTGAATTCTGCCTCTACACCTAATTCTTTAGCGATTGCTTCTCCTAGATCTTTATCAACTCCTGCTATTTCATCTGAGCCATTAGCTGTTGAGTGGAACTCAAATGGTGGGTAGTCTGGATATATACCTACAACTAATTTTCCACTTTCTTTTACCTGTTCTAATTTGTCTGATGTCGATGAAGTTGAAGCTTCTTTATCTTCTCCTCCACCACAGGCTACTAAGCCTAAAGATAATACCATTGCCATTCCTAAGCTGATTAATTTTTTCATTTTCATATGAAACCACTCCTTTTTTTAATTTTTCCTTTTTTGTTTTTTAGTTTTTTAGTTTTGGTATTTTGTCGCCAATCTGAATTGGTAGTTCAGATACAACTGTCCAGTTTTGAGTAATAAAAAAGTCCCTTAGCTAATTTTACTTAGCTAAGAGACGAATCAACCGCGTTACCACTCTTATTGATAGGTTTAAATACTCTGTAGCAATTAGTAAATTCTTTTATATTTCAGTCTTTCGAATTTTGGAAATAAAAAAATCTCTTAGTCCGAAGACTAAGAGACGAATTAACCGCGTTACCACTCTTATTGATAAGTATTTCTACCTACCCTCTCAAACCCTTAAGGCGGGCGACCTAATTCCATACTACTATTTCTGGAATTCTCCTCAAAAGTTCTCTTCACTCTATACTTCATTATCGGACTCACACCAAACACCGACTCGCTGAAAATCCATTATAGGTTACTCTCTTTGTCACTGGATTTATATATTTTTCAGTTGTTGATTATTATTATACTTTTACTATTTCTTTTTGTCAACAATTTTTTGAAAATTTTTTTACTTCTTTATTTTTACTCTTTTATTTGTATCTTCCATTTCTTTTACAAATCTAGAAACTTGAATTTTTTTTGAGTATCTATTTTTAGGAGAGCTTATACAAACATTATTCTTTGCTCTAGTAACAGCTACGTACATAAGTCTTCTTTCTTCCTCTATCTGAGATTCTTTTTTATCATCATCTTCAATATCACATGTCTTTTCATGCGGAGAAATTCCTTCACTTGCTCCAATTACATATACATTTTCAAATTCAAGCCCTTTTGCACTGTGCATTGTAGTAAATATTACTCCATCCTGCTGTGAATTTAGAGTATTTTCTTCTGCCTTTTTCTTTATCATTTCAATATGATCTAAAAATTCTTTTATAGTTTTGAAATTTACAGCAGAACTTTCGAACTCATTCATTATCTCTATAATTCCAGCTGGCTTAATTTTTCTATTTTGACAATAATCTAGAATATATCTATCGTAGTCCAATGTAGATCTTATATACGATATAGCATATTTAGGCCGTAAAGTCTTTATATATCCCATATCTATATCCAGTTCTTCTAAGGTCCTAATCTGTATCTTTTTTAAATCACACTCAGACATAAGGCATCCGATAAAGTTTTTAGACGCTTTTGCCTTCGATATAGCTACTTTTGGAATATATCTAAGAGGTCTATTTATTATTCTCTCCCAATCCATATTCCTATTAGGATCTAATGCCAATTTTAAATATGATATAATGTCACAAATTGCCCAATGACTGTATATAGTTACCACAGAGTCCTTTACACTAAATGGAATTCTCATATTCATAAAAACGTCTACAAGAGCTCTAGACTGAATATTAGTCCTATATATGACCGCATATTCGCTGTACTCATCGTCGTTTTCTTGTACTTTTTTCTGTATTTCCTTAGCTATAAATGTAGCCTCTTCTTCCGGGTCATAAGGCTCTATATACCTAACAGATGCACCCTCTCCAGATGCACATTTTATAGTTTTTTCAAATCTATTTAAGTTGTTTTTAATTAAGCTGTTTGATATACCTATAATCTCTTTTTTAGAGCGATAATTTACATCAAGAAAAATCTTCTCAGTACCTCCAAAGTACTTTTCAAATTCTAAAAGAAAATCTGGTCTAGCACCTCTAAATCCGTAAATACTCTGGTCTTCATCTCCAACAGCAAATATATTATTTAAAGGATTCGCAATCATTCTTATAATCTCAAACTGTACTCTATTTATATCCTGAAACTCATCTATAAGTATATATTTATACACATTTCTTACAAAATCCAATCTATTTGGATATTCTTTAAGCATATAATACGTTCTAATAAGCATATCATCAAAGTCTATTTTTCTTACATTTTCCTTATAACCTTCATACATAGAGTATACTCTTGTAAAATCATCCCTTGTGAGTACATCAGAATTAAAATCAGAAGGATTCATTAGCTCATTTTTTATATAAGAAATCTCAGTCATTATTTGAGTAATTGTATCATCGTCATCAGTATTTTCTATTTTAAGATTTTTTATTATATTCTTTATAGCATATCTTTTTTCTTTATCATCTACTATACTTTTTAGCTGCAGATTTTCAAAATATCTCAACATCCTAAAGAACACCGAATGGAAAGTACCGCAAGTCACCTTTGATAATCTAATATCATTAGATATTGCCATTAATCTATTTTTCATTTCCATAGATGAAGCCTTAGTAAAACTTATCGCCAAAATTCTAGCTCCAGGAATATTTTTATTAAGAACCATATTTGCAATTCTATATGTTATAACTCTTGTCTTTCCAGAACCAGGACCTGCAAGAACCATACAAGGCCCCTCTATATGCTCTACAGCCTTTAATTGGTTTTCATTTAAACTATCTAAATTCATACTTTTCTCCTCCTTTCTCAAAAGTCTTATCTATTGTAAGTATCAACATATATTTTCATTTTTATATCTATTCATTGACAGTTGTCAAAGTTGATATTGTTTTTAACTCTTCTAGTACATAAGGAGAATTATCTTGAGAAGTCATTACAGTTATTAAATCGCCATGTATAAGCGTTAAATCACCTTTTGGAATTATTTCCTTTTCTCCCCTATTTACAGCAACTATTAAAGATGTTTCTGGCCATTTTATTTCTTTTATCTTTTTACCATCTGCCATACAATCCATATCTATTGAAACTTCAAGCAATGTTTTCTGTTTAGACGCACCTTTATATTCGTTTGCACTGTGTTCTCTAGCAAGAAGTCTATCAAGTAGGCTTTCATATATAGGCTCTCCTTTTAATACATCTGCTGTCAACTGCGCAACTACACTAACTATTGCAAGTGGTAGTAGATGAGCAAGAGATCCTGTCATTTCAGAAATTAGTATTATACCTGTTATAGGTGCCTTTACTATTGCAGCAAAATGTCCTGCCATAGCTAGTACGACAAAGTTCATTATATATATACTAGGTATTCCAAGATATCTTATTGATATAAGTCCAACTATATTTCCTACAAGTGCACCAAGTACTAAAAGTGGGAAGAATATCCCTCCTGGCACTCCTGATCCAAAACATACAAATGTAAAGATAAATTTAATCACTAAAAATACAACTAATGTCATAAGCATAAAATCTGTGCTCTGAAGCTCCATTATTAGCTCATGTCCCCCACCTGTAAGTATTGGAGAAATCATACCTATAATACCTGTAACAAAGAACGGTATCATTATCTTTACATATCTATTTAATTTACTTTCTTTGAACATTTTCTGAGTTTTTAATATTCCACTGTTAAATATAACACCACTAATTCCTACTGCTATTCCTAATATTATAAGTACCCAATAATATTTTATCGGCATTATATTTAACTGATTGAATTTTAAAGATGGGATTATCCCAAAAAATTGCTTTGCAACACAGTCCGCAGTAAGTGATGCAATCATAGCAGATAATAAAATCATTGGAGAAAAGTTTTTATGTGCTTCCTCAAGTGCAAACATAACACCAGACATAGGTGCATTAAATGCTGCTGAAAGACCTGCACTAGCACCACAAGTAGTTAGATACACTTCTTCATAGTCTGGCTTCTTCCCTTTTTTAGAGAATTCTTCACCTATACATCCACCCATCTGAACAGAAGGACCCTCTCTACCCACAGAAAGACCTGCTCCTAAGCAGATTACTCCCCCTACAAACTTATAAAATAATACCTTCATCCGGTTTATGCTTAATTTTCTTGAAAGTATTCCCTCTAACTGTGGTATACCACTTCCTGAAATCATAGGCTCTTTCTTTACAAATTCTGCAACTATAAAAGCCGATGCCGCAAGTAATATAAATACCGCTGGTATCATAAGTATATTTTTATCCGCATATCCATAAAGATAATTAAAAAATACAGCTAATTTTGATGCTAATATTCTATAAACAACTATAACAACACCTGTTATTATTCCGACCATAAGTGAGTCCAAAATAAGCCTATTTTTTATAGTTCTAGTTCTCTGAAATATATCAGAAATCTTTAATCCTTTTCCGTCCATAATTCACCTCTCGCATTAATATCCTTTTTTATTTTTATTTCAATTTTTATTATTACTTTACTTGAAATTTTCACACTCTATTAGTATATCATAAATTTTCTTAAAAAAAGATTTTGCCATTATTCCGAAAGTTTTTATTTGTATCTTTATAATATAAAAATAATAAAAAAGGGAGATTTATATCGATAAAGTACCGATATAATATCTCCCTATAGTTTCTATAATGATTTTTTAATCAATTATATATTATTCTTCTCTCTGTTTTATTGTAACTGTAGCATTTTCAGGTTTAACTGGATCACCAACTGTTAATCCTTCTATTTCTGAATCAGGGCAAACATCTTTCCATGCTTTAGCCATTACATCTTCAACAGATAAGTTTTTGTCTTCTATTATTCCTAATCTTAAATAATCTTCAGCTATTTCTTCAAGAGCCTGTTTTGTGAATTCATCAGATAATCCGAAATGTAAAGTATTCCAGAATTCTAACTGATCTTCTTCTTTACCAGTCATTTTATCTGTATCGTACATTATCTGCACTGCATCATTTGGCTGTAAACGAGCAAATTCACCAGCACGTTTTATAGCTTTAACAACATATTTAGCATGAACTGGGTTATCTTTTATAAAGTCATTGTTCATTGCTGTTACACAACAAGCTTCATCCTGGAATTCAGGGCTGTGAGTTATAGAGCATATCATACGCATGCTATCTTTGTAGTTAGCTATTACGAAGTAATCAGAGAATATAGAAGCATCAACTTCTCCATTTTCCATAGCTGCAACTGTAGCTGCACTATCTTCTATATTTTTGAATTTAACATCTTTAGTTGGGTCTATTCCGTATTCATCTAATAAACGGTAGCTTATATTCTGGTCAGAGTTACCTATACCATCGTGTATAGCTATAGTTTTTCCTCTTAAATCTTCTACTGATTTTATAGGGCTATCTTTTGGTACGAATATTGATTTACATCCTATATGTGCACCTGCAACGAATGTCATATTAACACCTTTTGTTACTGGTACAAGCATAGTTGCTATATGGTCAGTTCCCCATAAAGCTTTACCATTACCTACAGTTTCAACAACTGAACTACCCTGAACGTATTTAGCATTGATTCCGTATTCTTTGTAGTATCCAAGCTGTTCAGCTAAGTATTTAGCAGAAACACACTGTCCACCGTTGAATAAGTAGTTTAATTCTGTTCCGAAAGCTGGTTCTTTTTTCATTGCTTCCCAATCTTCTTCTGAAACCGCTTCTGGTTTTTCCATGTTTACATTTGCTTCCTGTTTTGCAGGTTCTTTTGATTCTTCTGCAGCTTCTTTTTTACCACAAGCAACAGTAGAGATCATCATAGCAGAAACTAAAGCTAATGCCATAAATTTTTTAAATCCTTTGTTCATAAAATATATCCTCCTCTAAAAATATATAACCAAATTTAAATGGTTTTTGGTACTAAGTTATAGATTTTGGTAAATTATCTTTTACCTGCGAAATGAAGTTTATTTAATATATCATTTCTATATTTAACGAATTTTTCTGATGCTCTATCTCTAGGATAGCTATCATCTATTTTTATATCTGCAACAACACGTCCTGGATTTGCTTCTAGAACTATTACTCTAGTTCCCATATATATTGCTTCGTCTACATCGTGTGTTACCATTATTGCAAGCTGACCTTTTTCCTGCCACATTCTTATAATCTCGTCCTGCATATTCATACGTGTAAATGCATCAAGTGCTCCTAGTGGTTCGTCAAGAAGTAAAACATCTGGTTCATTTATAAGAGAACGAACTAGAGCAACCCTCTGTGCCATACCTCCTGATAACTGCCCTGGATAATCATCTTTAAATGCTTCAAGTCCGATTACTTTAAGCATACGTTCAACTTTAGGTTCATTTCCTTTTAATTTTCCCTGCATTTTTAAACTAAATGCTATATTATCTTCAACTGTAAGCCATGGGAATAATGTTGGTTTCTGGAATACCATACCTCTTTCTGGAGATGGCTCTAAAACTTCTTTCCCATCCATAGTTACTTTTCCTGTTGTAGGGTTTATAAGACCTGCTATAAGACGAAGAATAGTCGATTTACCACATCCTGATGGCCCAACAAGACTTATAAATTCTCCACTTTTCATTGTTAAATCTACGTTGTTAAGTGCATGAGTTACCTCATCAGTTTCTATCTTTGCGAAACTTTTAGATACTTTTTCTAATTTTAATACTACTTCTTTTTCTGCCATTATTTCACAACTCCATTCTGCCATCTTAATACACGTTTTTTGATTAAATCAAGTATTTTAGTAACAACTGTGAATATGAAACAAATTACAAATAGTGCTGCGAACATCTTGTCGTAACTTGCCCATGATTTAGCCCAAGTCATATACCATCCAAGACCGGCTTCAACCCCCATCATTTCTGCTACCATTATTGCTGTACATGCAGAACTCATCGCCTGTGTACATCCCTGAAGTATAGAAGGCATAGCGTGTGGAATTGCAACTTTAAATACAAGCTGTCTTTCACTCGCACCTAATGTACGTGCTGCTTCAAAGAATGACTTATCTACGTTAGATATACCTGTCATAGATGCAACTGTTACTGCAAACCAAGATCCTAGTGCTATTATAAAAACAGCTCCTCCGAATAATGATGTTGCAACAACCATTATTATAGGTATCCAAGTAGATGTTGGTATTGGTCCTAAGAATTTTATAATAGGGTTTATCCAGTAACGTGCTTTTTCTGAGTATCCACAAGCTATACCAGTTACTAGTCCAAGAGCTACCCCTATTGTGTATCCTAAGAATAATAGTCTTAAAGTATGTAATGTAGACTCTATTAAATATCCTCTATCTATCCATGCTATATTTAATACATAGTTTAGACATGGAACGAAAGGCTGTGTTAATACACCTGTTTTTAGTGTAAGGTAATCGTACATTCCTAATAGTAAGAATAATGCTGAATATAACGGCGCTTTATAACGTATCTTTTCTAAAACCGTTTTATCATTTCTCACATTTTTAATTCCTGCATATGCTAAATATAGTACATATGCACCGATTAATATTATAAGTAATCCCAGATATGTATTTGGATTTTCATTTGGACTGTTATCTGGAATGAACTTGTATTCACAAATAGCTATTATTCCACAAACTACAGGTAAAATCATGATTAATAAATCCAAAGTTTTCTGTAGTTTACTCTTATCTCTTGCTTCTAAGTCTTTTAACTGCTGACGTGTAAGATTTCCTAATTTAGCATCAGCGTTCTTTTTAGAAATTTCTTCATTACTTGCTCCCATAAATCAATTCTCCCTTTCATTTTTTATAATTTTTTCACTTAAAATTTTGACTTACATTTATTTTTCATACTTATTTCTTTCGTTTTTCATATTTATTTCTATAACATTTTACAATATCCCTCAACATTTGTTAAATACTTGTTTTTTATAAGTAAATAAGATTTTTTTATAAAAAATTTTCTGTACATTTATTTTTTCTATAGCAGCATAGATTAAATCTATAATCAAAACTTTATTTACTTTCATTCAAATTTACTTTATTTAACTTTACTTTATTAATTTTATTTTTAAATTCTTAGTTTTAAGACTTATTCACCTTATATATTATATTTCTATACATAAATATATTGACTAATTTAATTTTATAAGGTAGAATATAATAAGTATTTGGAGAAGTACTCAAGAGGCTATAAGAGGAGCCCCTGCTAAGGGTTTAGGCTGGGTAACACCGGTGCGAGGGTTCGAATCCCTCCTTCTCCGCCAGTAAAAAAAGACCTTTTTTCAAAGGTCTTTTTTTTATATCTTTTTATAAAATTTTTTAATATTAATTTTCTCTATTTTATCTAGTAAATTTTTCGTACTCTTCTCTACTCACTATTGTTTCAGCTGTATGTGAATCAGATCCTAAAACAGTTTTTATATCGTATTTATCAGCTAATTCTTTTAAATATCCTGAAACATATACCTCTCCACAATATGGCTTTCTAATTCCAGATACATTTAAATCAAGCTCAAATCCGTTTTCTTTTAATACTTTCATTATATCCTCTAAAATATCTTGTTCAATATAATCATACTCAAACACCTTGCAGAACTTTCTTATTAGGTTTAGATGCCCAAATCTCTTTGGTTTATACTCTCCTAAATCAGATTCTATAGCTTTTTTAACAGTTTCATAGTATTTACCATAAAGCTTATCTACTCCTCCAGATAAATCAGCGATTCTTTTAAATTCTTCTGGGCTATAGTCTATACATACAAATTCACCACAAACCTTCATATTATGTACAGAAAGCAAAGCATCATCCAATCTCTTTCCATATTTTTCTAAATTATTTTTTATCTGTTCTTCATAGCCTTCAAGATAATCCACTTCAGTACCAACATTTATCTTTATTCTGTCCCGATATTTATACTTCATTTCCTCAGCTTCATCTAAATACCGTTCAAATGCTTCAACAGAGGGTGTACTATCCTGCTCTGGAGAAGGATCTACAAATCCCTCAGGTAATGGAAAATGCTCGGTAAAACTTATTTCATCATATCCGTTTTTTATAGCATTTTCTATGTACATTTCAAAAGAATCACTTGTCCCATGAGGACAATAATGTGAATGTATATGACCATCTTTCATAAAAATCACCTCTATAAAAATATTTTATCTATCTTTCAATTCCAGCCATTTTTATAATTTCAGGAATATTTTTTTCTGCTCCAACAGACATTATATGAACACCGTCACATAATTTTTCTTCTTTTAATTGCTTAATAAATTCTGCTGCTATTTTCATTCCTTCTTCTCTATAATTTTCTTTTCCAACAGATTCCATTCTTTCTATTATATTTTCTGGAACATCCACACCAGGAATATTTCTATTTAAAAATCTAGCCATTCCAGGTGATTTTAATGGAATAATACCTATTAAAACCTTACATTCAAAATTTTTAGTTCTTCTTCTAAATTCTCTAACAGTTTCTATATCAAAAACAGCCTGTGTTTGGAAAAATTTTGCTCCTGCTGCTATTTTCTTTATCATTTTTATAATTTGAATTTCTATAGGAACAAATCCCGGAGATACAGCAGCTCCCATATAAAATTTTGGATGTCCTTTTAATTCATTGTGATTCATATCTCTTCCAAATGAAATATATTCAGCAGCCTTTAATATATTTATACTATCTAGGTCGAATACATTTTTTGCTTGAGGATGATCTCCCTTGCTTGTATGATCTCCCGTTATAGCAAATAAATTTTCTATCCCAAAAATTCCTGCTGATAAAAGCTCTCCTTGTATTGCAATTCTATTTCTATCTCTACCTGTCATCTGTAAAACCGGCTCTATTCCATTATCTTTTAATATTTTACAAGTTACAAGTGATGTAGAGCGTACAACAGCTGATTGAAAATCTGTCACATTTACGGCATCTACTTTTCCTTTTAATACATCTATACACTCCATAATATGAGAAATATCAGTTCCTTTTGGAGGTGCTATTTCACATGTTACAGTAAATTTCCCACTTTCTAGAGAGTCTTTTAATCTACCCATTAGCGTTTCCTCCTATCATTCAATTCCTTCATAGTTATATCTCTTTTTCTATTTAGTTTTGAGTAATCTCTTTCATCTCTGACTTTTAATAGATTTTCAAGTTGGTTTAATCTTTCTAATCTTTTATATATTTTTACCCATGCACATCTATATTCTGGATTTACCTCACATCTTCCATCTTTATCAGCCCCTCCACATGCTCCATTTAACAATCCTTTAGAACAAGATGTTACTGGACAAATTCCTCCTGTCCAAGCGAGCTGACAATCTCCACATGCTCTACATGCCTCCTCATATCTACCCAACATCTGAACCTCACCAATAAACAGCGTGTCATTTGCTGGATAAACCGGCTTATATTCCATAACTTTTGCTATAGTCTGCGTTCCATCGCCACAAGCCATAGATAAAATAGAGTCTGTGTCTTGAATAATATCCATAAATTCCTCTAAATCTCTTTTAGTTTTTGAAAGTGTGCATGCTGGATCTAAAATCGTAGTTCCTGTTATTACTTTACCTTCCCGCTCAAGAAGATGCTTCATAGCCTGAACTTGCTCCTCTCCACCACTTTTACAAACTGTCGCACATTTTCCACAGCCGATTATAAATACAGTCTTATCATCTTTTAAAAACTCTTTTATCTCATCAAATGGCTTATTTCCTGAAATAATCATATTTTACAACCCCCTTTTTAAATTATATTTTTTTGTTTTTTAACTTTAATTTTTTATCTATTTAATAATTCTAATATGTTTAATTTTTTTGTATATGTCTTTATAAAAAATCAACCTGCGTAAAATACACGCAGGTTTTTATTTTATTATTAAATTTATACATTAAATATTATTTTGTTTTTTACAAGCTCTTATAACATGTTCAGCAAGTACAGATGTAGTGACAGATCCTACACCAGCTGGAACTGGAGTAACCATGTTAGCAATTCCTAAAACAGATTCAGTATCCACATCTCCACATAGATTTCCACATTCATCTACATTTATACCTACATCTATAACTGTTGCTCCTTCTTTTACATAAGAGTTATCCACCATTTTTGCTCTACCTATAGCTGCAATAAGTACATCAGCTTTTTTAGCCTCATCTGATAAATTTTCTGTCTTAGAATGACATACTGTAACAGTTGCATTTTGTGCCATAAGCATCATAGATACTGGCTTACCAACTATTAAAGATCTTCCTAAAACAACAGCTCTTTTGCCTGATAATTCCACATTATAATGTTTTAAAATCTTCATAACTGCTTCAGGAGTACATGGAGCATATCCATCAGTATCTCCTTCAAAAAGTTTAGCTGAATTTATAGGATTAAAACAATCCACATCTTTTTCAGCATCTATAGCATATTTTACTTTGTTTTCATCTATATGTTTAGGAAGTGGTCTTAGACAAAGTATCCCACTTACAGATTTGTCTTTATTTAAATCTTCTATAGCATTTATGTAATCCTCTTCTGATACGTCTGATTTTAGAATAATATTTTTAACATCTATGCCTATCTTGCCACATCTATTCATAGCTCCTCTTTCATAAGACATATCATCTGGATTTTCTCCTACTCTAACTATAGCTAGACTTGGTTCTATTCCATCATTTTTTAAATTTTTAACTTCTTCTATTAAATTTTCGGTTATATTGTCGGCAACCGGCTTTCCTTTTATTATATTAGTTTCCATACTATTCCTCCATAATTTCTACTACTCTTTCAAAGACTTGATCACATATAGCAATCCCTTCTTCTACTATTTCGTTTACTTCTTTAGAAATCTTGTCGGCGTATTCTCTATCCTTCATAGATTTTGTATTAATCTTTACATTCAGCTTTGATCCAAGTAAACATGCTCTTAAACACTGAACTCCTACTCCTATATCACTTATAACTATTCTAGAAGATTTGTCCACTATATTCTCATGTATTTTTATAGCCTTAAAACAAACTTTAGCTGCTTTATAAGGTATTTCACAAGCTTGTTTTAATACTACTTCCATTCTTTTTGTTTTATATTCTCTTTCTTCTTCTGTCGATGTTGGCAAACCATAAGTCTGAGATAGTGGCATAAAGCACTCTGCATCTCTATCAACCATTGATAATAGTTCTGCTTCTATTTCTTTTGCCTCTTTTAATAGTTCTTTTATCTCTTCTTCATATTCTGCGTATTTTTTCTTACCTATTGTAAGATTTGCCACCATATTTCCAAGTGCCACACCTATCGCTCCGACAAAAGCAGCAGCGCCACCACCACCAGGAACTGGCTCTCTTGAAGAAAGAACTTCTATAAATTCTACGCAGCTTTTATCTACTATATTCAATAATCAGCACCTCTTTTCTTTCTCAATTTTCTAACTTTTTAATCTTGTATTCTATTATATCAATTTAGACACTATACTTAAATATTTTTTATATAAATTTATAATTTTTTCATTTTAATGTTATTTTTCAAAAATAAAAACAG
>OFOU01001191.1_pt1 | contig 16832 bp, 22 predicted proteins | sample 1542061 | NCBI WGS metagenome assembly OFOU01 (sample SAMN04209239, study PRJEB22552) | human gut metagenome | biome: gut; material: feces | host: Homo sapiens | place: USA: Oklahoma
ATCGGATTTTTGAAATTTTCTTCAAAAAACACTTGACTTTTTATTAGCAGGCTTTCATTGATTTGTCAAAAAATATCGTTTTATTTATATAAATGCTCCACATTAGAAACATCTACTTTAGAAGGTATCTTATTGTTTGTTGAAGCTATTCTGGTGTACATGATGCTGCTAGTGTCAGTATCACGGTGATCCAATCCCAGTATATGTCCTAATTCATGTGCTACCGTACCAGCAGTTACATCTGCTTCGTTTATTTCATTAAAATAAATTGTACCCCCATCCCAATCATCCTTTTCATTTCTGGGATCGTTTTTCTCCACACCATTATATACAAACTTTGTAACTGCAATATAATTATTGTCCAATGTAGAACCATAAAAATAAAGTACACCTGAGTTCATCACTTCAACCAATTCAACAACATCTGTTGCATTATTCCATACAGAAACACCCTCATCAATTCTTTCCCGATAAGTATTTCCCCAATATACATAATTTAATGGCTTAACGGATGCTTTAAATTTATAATCTAAATATGTAGTTTTTCCATGCTCACATCCCTTGGAAAATTGACCCTTTACTTCACATATCCCAGAAGAAATATTAAAAAAGCCCATTCTGGTTTTGTACTATTTCCAAAATTTCTCCATCCAACTTGACGAGCTCCTTGTGGAATAGAAGAGTTTTCATCTATTTCCGTATAATATTCATTATCGTTTACCGTGAACCACCCTTTTGCCATAGCTCCATATGGATGTCCATTAGTTTCAACCGTATAAAAATAATACCAATAAGAATTTATTTCCTGCCATCCTGATACCATTGCTCCAAACGGCTCTTGTGCAGTAGATGAATCCTGTAAAAAAACCACTCATTGTCTATTTCTTGCCAGCCTACAAGCATATATCCATCTTCATTAAAATAGTACCAATTATCATTAATCTGCTCCCATGTATTTGTAGGGTAACCTCCTCCAGAGTACTCAAACCACCATCCAATAGAATCTTGATGCCATGTTCCTTGAGCGTTACTCCTATTAAAAAAATCAAGAGCATAAGGAATATTGGAAGCCGCCATCACAATTTCTGCATTAAAAATACAAAGAATCAAACCAATTAATAGCGTAATTTTCACTTTTTTTGTCATATTTTTCCTCCTCATTTGTTATATTGCTTTTCTTCTCGACACTAGAACAACAGATTCACCCTCCCCTCGTATTTACTTATTATACGAATATAAAAGCCAGAATATAACAATCTAAAAGTAGTTTTAACATTTTTCTGGCAATAACCAAACCAGAGTAAGTACATCACATGCATGTTTGACACACTTATCCTATTTTAAATTCGCTATTTGCAATACTCATCCAATTTAACAACGCCTAAATAATACTAAATTTTCTTTACACTCTAAGGTCAAATTATATCGCAATACGATACAAAACTTTAGCAGTATATCTAATTCCTCTAAGAATTTGTACTTGGTTCATTTACCTGTTTCCGTTTTACTTTTCAATTTTTTAATAAAAATTATTTTCCCTGGGTGATCCTTTCAAACAAAAGTCCGGCCACGAACCAGAGCGGGGCAAAATCCAGCCGTATGAGGCCGTCCACGCTGAACCGGCAGCCGGTGTAATCCCAGGGGCAGGCCCTAAGGGAGCGGAGGAGCCTCCCTGTCACATATTCCGCAGTAAAAATAAGCGCCATGTCCCTCAGTCCATGGCGCAGGAGCCGGTCTGCCGGATCCGTTTTTCCCGGCCGGAGAAGATGCCGGTCCAGACTCCGGCAGAAAGGGCCCAGAAAGGCCCCCATGCCGTAAATGGGGAACATAAAAAGGGAGGTCTTCCCCACAAGCCTCCGGTCGCCGGAGGCCAGGGAGACCAGGGACGTAAATATGATCTCCATGCACCACCCGGCGGCGCCGCATTTTAAAAAATCCTTCATTTTGTTTTCCATAGGAACAGTGTGGCAGAAAATGCCGCCGGATATGCAGAAAGACGTGCTTTACAGATACTGGTTCTTATCCCTGTCGTAAAAATAATCAATGGACGAAAGGGTCTCATCCAGGGTTTCCCGATCCAGGGAAAGGGCGCTGCAAAGCTCTTCGAGGCTGGGATAAAAGTCTCTCAGCTGGGTATTGATGTAGCTTAAAAGCATCACAGGATCTCTGGGGATTCCAGTCATGGCGGTCACCTCCTTTTTCTCATTTTCTTCTCCATACAGTTGAACCTCCCGTCGATTTTTGGTATGATTGGTAAAAAGCGATCACCAGTATCTATGATATCTACGAAAGGGGATACATCTATGAAACATATTCTTCTTTTAGGGACCGGAGGCACCATCGCCTGCAAGCACGGAGACTCCGGACTGACGCCGCTCCTCACGGGAGACGAGCTTCTGTCCTACGTTCCGGCGGCCCGTTCCTTTTGTGAAGTGGAAGCCATCCAGGTCTTAAATATCGACAGCACCAATATCCATCCGAAGCACTGGCAGCTTTTATGCCAGGTACTGGAGGAAAACTACGATAATTACGACGGCTTTGTGATCTGCCACGGCACCGACACCATGGCCTATACCGCCGCCGCCATGTCCTATCTGGTCCAGCACTCCAAAAAGCCCATCGTCATCACCGGCGCACAGAAGCCCATCGACCTGGATGTGACCGACGCCCGCACCAACCTGCTGGACAGCCTGCGGTTCGCCTCCTGTGAACGGGCCCACGGCGTAAATATCGTCTTTGACGGAAAGGTCATCGCCGGCACCCGCGGAAAGAAGGAGCGCACCAAGAGCTACAATGCCTTTTCCAGCATCAACTTCCCCTATCTGGCAGTGATCCAGGACGAGCACATCCTGTTCTACATCGACGACAAATGGCAGGACCGGGAAAATGTCCGATTCTACCATGACCTGGACGACCGGGTGGCTCTCTTAAAGCTGATCCCGTCCATGGAGTCTTCCATCCTGGACTATATGGGAGAGCATTACGACGCCGTGGTCATCGAGTCCTTTGGAGTCGGCGGTCTTCCCTCCTATGAGTCCGGTGATTTCTACCACTCCATCGAAAAAATGACCCAGGCTGGAAAGATCGTGGTGATGACCACCCAGGTGACCCAGGAGGGCAGCAACATGTCCGTTTATGAAGTGGGCCAGAAGATCAAAAACGCCTTCGGCCTCATCGAATCCTACGATATGACCCTGGAAGCCACGGTTACCAAGCTCATGTGGATCCTGGGCCAGACAAAGGAGCCGGAGCAGGTAAAGGAAATGTTCTACCAGACCGTGGGCCACGATATTTTATGGAAGGCCGTGACGAAATAGCCCCATACCAGAGGATCATCCGCAGACCCCGGTCAGAAATGACCGGGTCTCTTCTTTTTCCGGGGCTGTGAACAGAGTCTCTGCCTTTCCGTATTCCACAAGACGCCCCTCGGAGAAAAAAGCCGCGTCGTCGGCGATCCGCCTGGCCTGGGCAATGTTGTGGGTGACGATGACGATGGTATAGCGTTCCTTAAGGCCGAGAAGGGTCTCCTCGATCACCGCTGATGCCTTCACATCCAGGGCAGAGCAGGGCTCGTCCAGGAGCAGCACCTCCGGCTCCGCCGTCAGCGCTCTGGCGATACAAAGCCGCTGCTTCTGCCCGCCGGAAAGTTTCAGTGCGCTTTTGGAAAGTTCACCCTTTACTTCCTCATACAGGCCCGCCATCATAAGCTTCTCCCTTACGATCTCCTCCAGCTGCTCCTTCTTCCGGATCCCATAGTATCTGGGAGCATAGGTCATATTTTTATAAATGGAAAACGGAAACGGCTGGGGCGTCTGGAATACCAGCCCCACCCTCCGGCGCAGCTCCTCCCGGTCCATGGTGCGGGTGTCCCGTCCCAGAAGACAGATCTCCCCCTTCATCTCTGCCTCCGGCTCTTCCCACAAAAGACCGTTCAGCGCCCGCAGGAGCGTGGTCTTTCCGCTTCCGGACGGTCCCATGACCGCCAGGATCCGGCCCGGCCGGATCCCCATGTTCACATCCTTTAATACGGGATGCTCCCCGTAAAAAACACTGACATTTTTAAGCATCAGGATTTCTTCCATCGGTTCTGACTCCTCCTTGCGTAAGCTGTGGCCAGCAGACTGCTCAAAAGTATCATGGCCATCATCACAAAGGCCGTGCCGTAGGCTGTATCCATGGATGTGGATCCCTGGGCCACCAGAAGATACAGGTGCAGCGGCAGGGCCATGGCCGGAGAAAAGATACTGTCCGGCACCACCGCATAGGCTACGGCTCCCGTAAAGATCATGGGCGCCGTGGCTCCCATGGCATAGCAGCCGCCCAGGATGATCCCGGATACCAGTTCCCCCCGGCACGCCGGCAGCACGATCCGCGTGATCGTATAGAGCTTCGAGCAGCCCAGGCTGTATGAGGACCTGACCAGCTCCGCCGGTACCTCCCGGAACGCCTTTTCAGCCCGTACCTCAATAAAGGGCAGGATCATCACCGCCAGGGCCACTCCGGCGGAAAAGATGCATCGGCCCAGATTCAGATCCCGTACCAGAAAGCTGTATGCAAAAAGCCCCAGCACAATGGACGGGATCCCGGAAATACACTGGATCACCAGGCGTATGGCCTGGTAGAGCCTCCGGCTCCTGCAATAAAACACCAGATAGAGGGCTGAGGCTGCCGCCGGAACAGAAGCGAGAACCATGGCCGTTCCGGTAAAGCACAGGCTTCCGGCAATGGCAGGCCAGATCCCCCCTTCTTCTCCCAGTACCAGTCCTTTGGGGGCCTCCGTCAGAAATTCCACGCTGATGGTCCCGGCCCCCTGGAAAAAAACGTATCCAAAAAGAAACAGGACCGCTGCACAGACAGCGCTGATGCCTGCATACGCCCATATTTTCGTAAAGGTTCCGATCCATCTCATAGCGTCTCCCCCTCTATCCGGCTGCGGATCAGGCCAATGAGCCCGTTGATGAGGAACAACAGGAGCATGAGCACCATCCCCGCCGCATAAAGCGCATGGTAGTGGGTGCTCCCATAAACGGCCGTCCCCATTTCCAGGGCGATCACCGAGGCAATGCTCTCGCTTTTTCCCAGGAGCCTTGGGAACAGATTGGCGTTTCCCATGACCATCATCACCGCCATGGTCTCCCCCATGGCCCGGCCGATGGCCAGGATCATGGAAAGAAGGATGTTCCTCCCCGATGCAGGAAGGATCACGGTTGCAGCCGCATACCATCGTGAAACGCCCAGGGCACAGGCCGCCAGCTCATATTTTTCCTTTTCCTTCAGCATGGTCTCGCAGCAGGAGGACACCAGGAAGGGAAGGAGCATCACCGCCAGCAGGATCCCTGCCGCCAGAACGCAGGAGCCGGTGGGCACTCCGGCCTTTAAAAACAGCTTCACTAACACCTGCAGGCCAACAAACCCATAGATCACCGAAGGGATACCAGCCAGAAGGTCCACAAAGGGATACAAAAAGCTCCGCAGCCGTTCCGTTGCAACAAACGCCAGGAATACCGCCGCTCCCAGCCCTGCTCCCAGAGCCAGGGCCAGGGCAGTAAAGGAGACTGCTATCGTAGCGGCAATGAAGTTGAAGATCCCAAACGAGACCGTCCCGGTATAGTCCACAGGCATCCACCTGCTTCCAAACAGAAAGTCCAGGACGCTTACCTCAGAAAACAGGGGCAGGGCTTCCCGGACGATAAAATAAATGACAAATCCCAGTACCAGAATGGAAAAGACCGTCATCCCGCAGATAAAAAACGCAAAAATCTTATCCAGCTTCTTTCTCATCGCACCTCTCCATCAACAGGACAGCCCTGCAAAGGGCTTTCTTTCTGTCTCTTACATACAGATACTGGGGGCGGCAGAATTCCCGGCATCCCCGGTCCTCTGCCATTCCCCCAGCTTTGATCCTATTGGACTTTTTTCGATTGTCAGAGTTTATTCTCCCACAGTAAAGGCCGGGATATATCCGTTGGCCTCTGTCACATCGTAGCCAGTCTGGGAGAAGATGTAATCAATGAACGCCTGCTCAGAGGGGCTGACCACATCACCGGTCACGAACATAACGGGACGCTGGATCTTATAGGTATCCCCAACGATATTCTCCACTGTGGGCTCAACGCCGTCTACCTTCATAGCCTGAAGGACCTGCTTCTCAGCATTGGCCTTATTGTACGCACCGAAGCCTGCGTAGCCGATCCCCCACGGATCATTGGCAATGTTTGTAGCCAGTTCCGTCATGGATGCGGACTGGGTCGCAGATGCGGTCACCTCGCTGTCGCCCATGACAGATTTCTGGAATACCTCATAGGCTCCGCCGGACAGATCGCGGATATATACGTTGATCGTCTCCGCCGGAAGGGAAGCATCCACCTGATCCCAGGTGGTGATCTCTCCTGCGAAGATCTGGCGGATCTGATCGGTGGTCAGATCGTCCGTTACTCCGCAGATGGGATTCTCTGCATTGACGGAAACCGTCAGGGCATCCCTGGCAACGATAAAGGACTGGTAATCGGCTCCCAGTTCCTCCACCTCTTTATCCTTCATGGCTCTCGCCACCATACCAAAGTCCGCAGTCTTATCAACAGCTGCGCTGACTCCCACGCCGGAGCCGCCCGGAGCCACATAAATGGAAATATTCTCAGCCGGGAAGGACGGATCCACCTTATCCCAGGTCACGAATTCCTCTGTAAAAGAAGAGGCCAGTGAGGACATGATCGGATAAAGGGAGGTGGAGCCGCAGAACAGCACGGAGGCCTGGAATTTCTCTTCTTCCTTTTCCGCTGCTGTGGTCTCAGTTTCCTTCGTCTCCTCCGCTTTTGTCTCTGCCGCCGTAGTCTCAGCTGCCTTTGTCTCTGCCGCCGTGGTCTCTGTCTTCCCGCCGTTTCCTCCGCATGCCGTCAACATTCCCATGGATACGGACACAGCCAGAAGCTTCGCAAGATTCTTTTTCATTCTCTTTTCCTCCTTAGATAATATTGGGATAAAATCTCAAACATATCAAGTATAGTCTCGGAAGCTGTAAAAAGCTAATTGAATTTTTCTATATGGCATCTGAGGCTTTTACAGAAAATCTATCCTGGGTCTCCTGGCATCCCTGGAAGCTCCGTGTTATAATAGAAACGCTTCATAAAAATATACATAGGGAGAGCAATCATGAACATCCAGATCCCAGGCTATAAAACCTTAGACCTGTCCTTTCTCGTTTTAGATTATAACGGCACCATCGCCGTGGACGGCCAGATCCCTCCTGAGGTAAGGGAGGCCCTGGTCCGCCTTTCAAAGGATTTCCAGATCCATGTCCTCACCGTGGATACCCACGGGACCGCCAGGGCCATGTGCCAGGGACTTCCTCTGACCATCCAGACCTTTCCGGCCGGCTCTGCCATGGATTCCAAGCTGGCCATCGTCCGCTCCCTGGGGCCGGAGCGCTGCGTTTCCATCGGCAATGGCCGCAACGACTGCCTTATGTGCAAAGAAAGCGCCCTTTCCATCTCCGTTATCGGAGAAGAAGGCGCTTATTCAAAGCTCTTAAGCTGTACGGACCTGTGTACCACATCCATCCTGGATGCCCTGGCCCTTCTGGAAAAACCAAAGCGGCTGGTGGCTGACCTGCGGGGCTAGGCCCGCGCCTGGCCCCCGCCCGGAAGCCGCCAAAGGCGCTTTCTGCAATAAAAAAATGCATCTGATAGGAATCGAACCTACGCACACGGCTCCGGAGGCCATTGCTCTATCCACTGAGCTACAGATGCATCTTTTATATAATACAACACTTTTTCAAAACTTGCAAGGGGTTCCTGCAAATTTTTATATATTTTTTTGCGAATCCCCATTCCCGTCCCCTGCTCCCGGACATTGGTATCTGGGTTTTCCCAGGCTGGCCTTCCCGTATTCGATGGCCTGTTCCGGACACCGGCAGATGCAGGCCATACAGTGGGTACAGTCTGATCCCCACACAGGGCTCCCGTCCTCCAGACGGATATTGGACAGGGGACAGAGCCTTACACAGGCCCCGCAGCCTGTACACCTTTCCGTGGTCCTGAATTTTCCCGCATGGACGAACAGCTTGTAAAACACAGGATTCACCACAGTGCTGAGGAACCGGTCCAGAAGCGAGATCTCCGCCTTCGGAAGCGGATTCCCTTTTCTGATGTGCTCTGCGATCTGGTCCGCCTGGGGGATAGCCTTCCCGATGATCCGTTCTGCCTCCGTCCTGTCCGGCACCGGAAACATGGCCACATAGTTTTCCGGCATCACTACTTTTCCGCAGCCCATATATTCCATGCCCTTTTTCTCACAGAACCGTTTTGCATACCCTCCGGCATTTCCGATCCCGTCGCCGCAGGTCATTACAAAGTACAACTTCCGGCTTCCGGAAAGCCTCGTTCTCTTCAGCCAGTTTCCCAGCACATGGGGGATCTGCCAGCCATAGGTAGGGCAGACCACCACAAACGGCCGGCTGGAGCTGAGCTTCCCATAATCGTTCTCCCTTATCATGGGAAACACATCCACAGCCGTATCTCCCGTTTTTTCTGCGATCCGCTTTGCAATAAAAGCACTGTTTCCCGTTCCTGTAAAATATAAGATCATATGCCTTCCTCCATTGGTTTTATTATACTTCCAATTTTGAAAAATTACCAGTTTTTCCTCTATGTGTTGCTAAATTTTTGCTTCCTATTTATTTTTCGCGAAAAATGTATTAAAATACAGTGAAAATGGGAACTATAATGAATTTAAATAAAATGAGCTATATTGTACAATAGATTTGAGGTGACTAGCTATGCAGGAATTTTCCCAGCCCCTGGGCGATGCGGTAAAAAAGGCACGCGGTGAACTGGGGCTCACACAAAACCAGGTTGCAGACCAGATCGACGTCGATGTGCGTACAGTAATGAATATTGAAAATTATAAAGGGAATCCCAAAATGGAGATCTTATTCCCTCTGATCCGTGCGCTCAAAATAGATTCCAGAGAGATCTTCCATCCGGAGATCCGCCTGGATAATCCGGCTGTCAGTAAGCTGCACCTTCTGATCGAGCAGTGCAGCGAGGATGAGGCTGCTGCCCTGATCCCTATTATTGAATCCATTCTGTCCGCCCTCCGGACCGGCCATCCATCCCGCCCCGGCCGTTTATAATATTCCGGAGACTATTTCTGTCCAGTACCGGATCTTGTGAACAAAAGCGTATCTCTTTGCTCTTTTCATATGTATTACAATTCACCCTTGATTTAAAAACCAGCCTGTACTATAATGAAGGTGCCTGATGCACGCCAAAGTACCGCGGACCGATGCTTCTGCGGGAGTGCAGCAGGTCCTACATTCAGAAAGCCCGCCCTCCTGCACCGGAGAACGGGCCTGATCCCACTCTGTATCCCAGATCCTGTCCGGAAGCTGTGACCAGAGGTTTCCGGACCTTCAGAATCCGCACAGTATGATTCCTTCTGAATCCCAATAAGGCCGGGACCCGGAGTGGGATCTTTTTCTTTTCTATCCTATTTGATCGTGATCCTCCCCTGTCCCCTGGGATCTTTGTATTCTTCTCCCACGGTTCCTCCCAGATATTCACTGATATAGGAAGTGATGGTATCCACATCCACCATGGTCTCATCCTTTAAAATTGGACAGCCCATGAGCATGGACATGCCGTCTCCGCCGGATTTTAACCAGTAGTTGTGGGAGGCCAGCGTATAGGTCCGGTTCACATCCAGGGGCTCTTCTCCCACATAGATATCCCGCACCCGGTACTCGCCGTCCACAGACACGAAATTTCTCTTTTCATCCAGCACCACGCTGGAGGGCACAGAGGAGTCCACCGTATACGTAAGCCCGGAAACGTGGATAAAGCCGCCGCTTTCCTCGGGATAATTCTTCACGCCCATCTCCAGGGCGTCCTTGATCTTCTGCCCGGAGACCTCTGCCATGCAGATCATATTCCCATAAGGGAATACACTTAAAGCGTCCTCATAGGTGATATCTCCGGCTTCGATCCCGGCACGGATGCCGCCTCCGTTCATAAAGCCGATATCCGCGCCCATCATATAGCGGCTGGCGTCGGCGCAGAGGTCGCCCAGGTTGGTCTCTGCCTTCCGGACTGCCCGCAGCCCGGTCTCCGGATCCTTGTCCATCAGGTCCACGTCTGTGCGGCCCAGGACCACCTTCAGAGACTCCTCATACTGGGACTTGATCCCGTTGATGAAGCTCTCCATCTCCGCGTCCTTTGCCGGATTTCCCTCCGCGTCCGTTACGGCGCTCACATGGGAAGCCTGGATCTGTCCGTCGGCGGTAATGGTCAGCTTTCCGATATTGGCAAACTTGGTGCCGGTCTGGGTCAGTACCACCATCTCTCCGTTCTCGTTGGGAACGTTTTCCACACAGACCTCGTGGGAGTGGCCGTCAATGGCGGCGTCGATGCCGGTGGTGTTGGCGATCACGCTTCTGGAGCTCCACTTCTCCGTGATCCCGTTATCGCCCAGATGGCCCACCATGATCACATAGTCGGCGCCTTCGCCCCTGGCCTGGTCCACGGCGCTCTGTACCTGGCTGTATAAGGCCTCTCCCGTCTCATCCTCACAAAAGCTGAAGCGGTATCTTCCAAACTGGTCCTGGAAGTAGGCCGGCGTGGATTTGGTGATGCTCTCCGGTGTGGCAACGCCTACAAAGGCTACCTGGATATCGTCGTACTCCATGATCCTGTAAGGCGCAAACACCTGGGTCTTTGACGGCAGGTTTACAAAGTTGCAGGCAGAATAGCCGCAGTCCAGTCTGGCGGAAAGTCCCAGGAGCTTTTCCATCCCGTAGTCGAATTCATGGTTTCCGGGAACGGCAAAATCGTATCCGGCCTTATTCATGATCTGCACCAGGTATTCACCCTCGGACAGGGTCCCCACCGGCGCGCCCTGAATGGCGTCTCCGGCATCCACCAGGGTCACATACGGAGTCTCCTCCTTCATCTGATTTTCATACCAGACAAGTCCGGCGTAGCCCATGTTTTCCTCGATGCCGCAATGGGTATCGTTGGTGTGGAGGATCACCACATCGTGATCCAGGGCAAACGCCGTCTGGCACGTGAGGGCCGTCATAAAAGCGGCTGCTGAGAGGGTCAGGATCTGCTTTTTCATTTCACAACCTCCTTAAAATATAGTTTTCCCCATAAAAAACAAAGAAGTCCCATGAACCTGTCACGGGACTCCTGTTTTCAATGTTCTCTTTTCTGTTCCGGATCTTATGCTCTGGACAGATACTCGCCTGTACGGGTATCGATCTTAACGCGGTCTCCGGTGCTTACGAATAACGGAACATTGATCTGTGCGCCAGTTTCAACGGTTGCCGGCTTTGTAGCGCCAGTGGCTGTATCGCCCTTGAAGCCCGGCTCTGTATCTGTGATCTCCAGCTCAACGAATAAGGGAGCCTCTACGGAGAATACGCTTCCGTTATAGGAACATACCTTAACAACTTCGTTTTCCTTCACGAACTTTAAGGCATCGCCAACGATATCCTTGTTTAAGGCAACCTGCTCGTAGGTGTTGTTGTCCATGAAGTTGTAAAGATCGCCGTCTGCATATAAATACTGCATGTCCACGCGGTCGATCCTTGCTGCCGGGAATTTCTCAGTGGGGCGGAAGGTTCTCTCAACTACACCGCCGTTGATAACGTTCTTTAATTTAGTTCTAACGAAAGCGGCGCCCTTGCCCGGCTTTACGTGCTGGAATTCCATGATCTGTACTACCTGACCGTCAATCTCAAGTGTCACGCCATTTCTAAAATCGCCTGCTGATACCATAAATGATATTCCTCCTTAAAATCTGATTCTCTCATTTCACGCTTATGGCTGATTCTATCCTATTTTATACTATAATGCCTATGTTTTCAACCATTTTTTACAAAAATCAGGCAGCAGTTCAGCTGCGCAAAGATCCCGGCAGGAAAAAGCGTTGAAAACCTGATTTCATAAGCATTTTCTGTCTGGATCCCCATAGGGCTGAACTGTTTTAAAATCAAACATCCGGCTTCTGCCTTTGTTTCTTATAGGCCCGGAGCACCACCGCCTCCAGATACCGTTTGAAAACGATCTGGATCTCCTCATGGGGATCCATGGGCTTTGTGAGGATACTGTAAAGGCCTGTGCGCCTGGCCCCCCACACGTCGGTAAAAAGCTGGTCCCCGATAAAGAGGGTGTTCTCCCGGCCTGTCCCCATGACCTCCATGGCCCGCTCATAGCCCTTCACCGACGGCTTTCCCCCTTTAAATATATAGGAGCTCTTTACCTGGCCGGCAAAGGGAGCCACCCGCGGCTCCTTATTATTGGAAAGGATGCAGGTGGAAAAGCCCATGGCCCTCAAGCGCTCAAACAGGCTGATGGAACGGGCGTCCGCCGGAGCGCCGTGGGGGACCAGAGTGTTGTCCACGTCAAAGATGATCCCCCGGTAGCCCTTCCGGTACAGCTCCTCAAAGGGGATCCCGTAGGCGCTGTCCACATATTCGTCTGGAAAAAATCGTTCTAACATATGCGCCTCTGCTTATTACTTATTATTAAGGAACTTGGCCAGCTCCTCCATGAACGCGTTCACGTCCTTGAACTCCCTGTAAACAGAGGCGAACCGCACGTAGGCCACCTCGTCCACATCCTTCAGCTTCTTCATCACCAGCTCTCCGATCAGAGACGCCGGGATCTCCCGCTCCCCCATATTGAAGATCTGGTTTTCGATGCCGTCGATCATGGTGCTGATCTCCTGGGAAGAGACCGGCCGCTTGTGGCAGGAAAGGAGGATCCCCTTCTCCAGCTTGGAACGGTCATAGGTCTCCCTGGAATCGTCCTTTTTTATGACCATGAGAGGCATGGTCTCCAGCTTTTCGTATGTGGTGAACCGGCGGCCGCACTGCTCACACTGTCTTCTCCGCCTGATGGAGCTGTTATCATCCGCCGGCCTGGAGTCGATGACCTTGGTGTCCGACGCATTGCAGAATGGGCATTTCATTCTCTTTTCCTCACTTCCTTTATTTCTGCGGTCTGGGCGGTTCTTCCCGAAGCCGTACCAGGACAATGTCGTCCCCCATCTGGCACACGTCCTCAAAGGGGATCACAAATTCCTTTTCCCGGCCCAGAAAGCCGCAGACACAGCCAGGCCCCGGAACGATCAGGGCCTTTATCTGGCCCGTACATGGATCAAACTCCATGTCCCCGACAAATCCCAGCCGTCTGCAGTCGCAGACGTTGATGACCTCCTTGCGCTTTAACTCGCTCATCCGCATAAAATCCCTCCGCCCATATACTTCCGCTTATGAAAGCATATGCGCGGCGGTCTGTCCTGTTTCCTTGATCCTGACAGCTATTCTTCAACCTTCAGACGGTTCTTAAAATATCCGTCTGCACAGTAGATGGCTCCCACCGGATTGTGGGCCAGGACGCGGTCCTTGACCACCAGAGTCGTGACCCTGGCCTCTGAATACTGGTAAAACAGGGAGTCATGGCCCACGCAGAGGCCCAGGGCGATATTGAAATCCGTCTTCTGCTCGTTTAAGAGCTTCGCCTGGAGGATGGGGTTGCACATGGCCTCATACTGGCCCGGCTTCAGTTTCTTTTCATCAGGGATCCCGGCCTCTGTCTTATCCACGCCCCCGGACTTGCAGACGGCCGACACCACAGTAAAGCCCTCGTTCCTGAAAAGATCCGCCACGATCCTGGCTTCCTTTGCAAAACCGATGCAGAAGCCCAGTCCGATCTTTTTATAACCCATCCTTTTACAGAATACCATGGTCTCCTTCAGCCTCGGCCACTGGCAGTAGCCGTCATGCTCGATCTCTGAGGAGGTCACGAAAAACTTCTGCACCTCCGGCTTCTGATACTCTGCCTTAGCTTCCTCCACCAGGGCTTCCTGGCGCATGGGGCAGTTTTTGGGCATATCCTTATGCTCCGGATCCTTGCACGCATGGATCGTGCAGCTTGCACATGTGTACATTTTATCCTCTCCTTTTTTTCACAACTGATTCCATTTTAACGCTTCCGTATACTGTCTTTCAAGATCTTCCTGGCGTTTTCTCCCAGGATCGCCGCCTTTTCCCATGGGGAAAATCCGGTTTCTTCTATAAGGCGGATCGCCGCCCTCTGGCTTCCATAAGGGAAGTCGCTTCCAAAAACCACCCGCTCCGGCCCAAAGGTACCAGCGATCCGCTCAAACTCGTCCTTGTCCTGGAATTCTGCGCTCATGGCCGTATCGATATATACGTTTTCCGGCATACGGTACAGCCTGTCCTCTCCGGTCTGGTCCATGGACAGGCCGCCCATATGGGCCAGGATCACCGGTACGTCCGGCAGGAGGCGGATGATCTCTTCTGCCGATGCCGGGTGCAGATCATAGGGGCTGGGGACCTTGGCGCAGCCGCAGTGGATCAGCACCGGAAGGCCCAGATGATTGATCCTCTCCCACATTTCCCTGTATTTTCCGTCCTCCAGATGTACCTTCTGGAACGGCGGATGGAACTTCACTCCGGCCATATGCAGATCCTTTAATTTCTCGATCTCCTCCAGCACGTGGGGACAGTCCGGATGGAGGCCTCCAAAGGAGATCAGATTGGTCCTTACGATCTCTCGGGCAAACCGGTTCACATCTGTCTGGGTCTCCGGCCTGGATACCACCGGCTGGACCACGGATAAGGAGATGTCTGCTTCCTCCATACGCCGGAGGAGGTTTTCCCGGATGGGAAGGCTGTCATAGGGATCCCCCTCCCGTCTGACCACCTCCATGGCCCGTCTGGCCAGGGCCACCGGATAAATATGGGTGTGGAAGTCTATGATCTGTGTTTCCATGGGAAACCGTCACCTGCTTTCAGAATTGTTCTCCCTTCATCTTACCATTATTCCCCAGGAAATTCAATTTGTTTTGCAAAAACCAGGGAGAGCGCTGTTTTTGTGGGACAACAGCCCGGAGAGCCGGTGTGATCTCCCGGTTATCTGAACATCAGATACAGGGCCAGGAGGAACAGGAGAAGCCCGCCCCATTGCCTGGTGATAAGAAGCGTCAGGAACATCACGAGCAGCAGAATGATGACCAGAAGAATGATCCCATTCATCGATCCATCGCTCTCCTTCCTTGTCATTTTTCTGTTCTTATCTGTCGTCAGCATCCTTCCTCATGGCCTGGGCGATCTGCTTCATAGCCATATCTATATAAAGATACACTCCGTCCCGGTCGCAGTGGTACAGGTTGGAATAGCTCGTACTTTCATTGGGAGAGATCGGATCAGGCTCCACCACCTCCGTAGCTTCCAGCAGTCCGGTCCCCAGCTCCACAGCAAAGGTGAGGGCCTTTTTCAGCACCGCAAGCTGCCCGTCACACCAGAGTCCTCCCATATCCTCCTGAACCTTTTTGTCCTGCTCCAGATCCTGGAGAAGCTGTGCCGCCTGATCCGGAAACAGGTACACGCCAGAGCAGTAATTTTCAATGATCCGGTTTTCTGCCGGATTCGGAAAGCCAGCCGGCACTAACTGCTCCCACGGAGTAAAATACCGGGCATATTCCGGCTTTTGCTCCACCAGAAAAGAAAAGGCGCTCCCCCTGGTGTAAAAGTAATCCCGGAAAAAGCCCTGGATCACTGCAATATAAAAGCCATGACTCTTATCAAACAGCTCATCTGGTCCTGTCCCAGCTCCGACCCGCAGGGTATCCAGATACTTTTCCGCATAGAAATCCTCCATCCCATACTGTGCCGCAAGGGCCAGCACCTTTTCCTCCCGGCCCTGCTGTACCCATGTAAGAGGCCCAAAATACCATTCCTGCATTTCCTCCGGTGAAATCGGGTGGAAACTCACATCATATCCCATAAAATTCCTCCTTAATAATCCAGTAAAACCGACACCTGCTGTCGAGGGGGCCACCAGCAGGTGATTCACCCGCCCGCAGGAGCTATGCGGATCGAACGCAGCCTGAGCATCCTCATCCTTCCGCACGCTTTGCACCGCCTCAGCGGGCAGATCCCAGTCTGGAGCAATTTCGGCGGCCAGCTCTGGAAGATCCCGCTCCCGCAAAGCTGCCAGCCGTTCAGACGCCAGTTCTCCCTCCAGAAGAGCGCAGTCCAAGGTGTCCTCCGTCTGGGAAGCAGGAAAGCGGCGCTTTCCCAGCCTGCAGTCCAGAAGGGCAAAGATGCCCTGTTCCAGCGAGTGAGCGTGCGAAGGGCCCATTGCCTTTTTGCGGGATCGCAGTCTTTCAGCGCTGCAACCCCCAGCTGATGGAATATAGCTGTGCAGTCATAAATAAACTCCTTAATCAAAATCCATCCAGACCATGTGCTTTCCACAGTGGAGGCACTGGAACAGATAGCATTGCAAATGGCCGCCGTTGACCGATTCCCGGATCATTTCCTTCTGCTCCTCGTCCCACATGGGATCGTCCAGCACCTCATCCAATACCCCCAGCGCCCGCAGTTCCCTGGCTCCCACATAGCCCAGAAAGGCGCAGTAGTCGCCGCAGTGGGCGCGCCAGTATTCCTGCTGCCAGCCGGAGTAGCCGGGGGTGCGGTGGATCAGCTCGTCCAGCTTCTCCGGATCGTCTACACCATCGTCCACAGAGAAATCGTCTTGAAAACTGCCGTCATATTTCCGGGCTGCTTCGCCGCTGGCGATGCACTCTGGGCACAGATATGCAATATCCTCCACTGAAAAGAACGGGTTTGTATAGAAAATATGGGTCATCTTGCCGCAGCAGTCGCAGACAACGCCGTCTGCGGATTCCTCAAAAGCCCCAGTTTCCAGAGGGTTTGGGTGATACCGGAAGGCGGGCAGGCCCAGCTGGGCCTGCCGTTCCTTCTCTTTCTGCTTTTCCTCCGGCGTTTTGGGCTTGGGGAG
>OFOU01001213.1_pt1 | contig 16587 bp, 14 predicted proteins | sample 1542061 | NCBI WGS metagenome assembly OFOU01 (sample SAMN04209239, study PRJEB22552) | human gut metagenome | biome: gut; material: feces | host: Homo sapiens | place: USA: Oklahoma
GCGCCACGGGTTCGCCAGAACCTGCGTTGCGTCGCTTTGAGCTGGCCTTACTTGGTCATCTGGGGTATGGCGTCGATTTTACCCACTGTACAGGCAGCGGCGAGCCGGTAGACGACACCATGACCTATCGCTACAGGGAAGAAAAAGGGTTTATCGCAAGCGTAGTGATTGATAACGCCACCTTTACCGGACGCCATCTGAAAGCACTCGAATCGCGGGAATTTCCGGATGCTGATACGCTTCGCGCCGCGAAACGCTTTACCCGCATGGCGTTAAAGCCGTATCTTGGTGGTAAGCCCTTAAAGAGCCGCGAATTATTCCGGCAGTTTATGCCGAAGCGAAAATAAAAAACGAGGATTGTCATGGCCGAATTACTGTTAGGCGTCAACATTGACCACATTGCCACTTTACGTAATGCACGCGGTACCGCATATCCGGACCCGGTTCAGGCAGCGTTTATCGTTGAACAGGCGGGCGCGGACGGTATTACCGTACACCTGCGTGAAGACCGTCGTCATATCACCGACCGTGACGTACGTATTTTGCGCCAGACGCTGGATACGCGCATGAATCTGGAAATGGCAGTCACCGAAGAGATGCTGTCGATTGCCGTTGAGACTAAGCCGCATTTTTGCTGCCTGGTGCCGGAAAAACGTCAGGAAGTTACCACTGAAGGTGGGCTGGACGTCGCCGGTCAGCGTGACAAGATGCGCGATGCCTGCAAACGGCTGGCGGACGCAGGCATTCTGGTTTCGCTGTTTATCGATGCCGATGAAGAACAGATTAAGGCCGCTGCGGAAGTTGGCGCACCGTTTATTGAGATTCACACCGGCTGTTACGCCGATGCGAAAACCGACGCAGAACAGGCCAGCGAACTGGCGCGTATCGCCAAAGCGGCAACCTATGCTGCAAGTCTTGGCCTGAAGGTGAATGCGGGTCACGGTCTGACGTATCACAACGTTAAAGCTATCGCGCGGATCCCGGAAATGCACGAGCTGAACATTGGCCATGCCATTATTGGACGTGCGGTGATGAGCGGCCTGAAAGAGGCCGTAGTCGAAATGAAGCGCCTGATGCTGGAAGCGCGTGGCTAATGGCGATTCTGGGATTAGGTACGGATATCGTGGAGATTGCCCGCATCGAAGCGGTGATCTCCCGTTCCGGCGACCGCATGGCAAGACGTGTGCTCAGCGACAACGAATGGGCAATCTGGGAAACGCATCAGCAGCCGGTGCGTTTTCTGGCGAAGCGTTTTGCAGTCAAAGAGGCGGCAGCAAAAGCCTTTGGCACGGGTATTCGCAATGGGCTGGCGTTTAATCAGTTTGAAGTCTTTAACGATGAACTCGGTAAGCCGCGTCTGCGATTATGGGGAGAGGCGTTAAAACTGGCGGAAAAACTCGGCGTTGCGCACATGCATGTGACGCTGGCCGATGAGCGTCACTACGCCTGCGCCACGGTGATTATCGAAAGTTAGATTCAGGACGATGCCGGATGGCGACGCGTAGCGTCTTATCCGGCCTACGGGTTATGCGTTTGTTGCAGGGGCAGGTAGGGACTTCATCGCCAGATGGCGACGTGGCTAAAGTTTATCGGCGTGGTGCATCAGCACAAACTTATCCCACAGCTGCTCTTCTGTTTCGACATGCGCCGGATCTTTCAAAATAGTATTGGGGATCGGGCACACCTTCTGGCAGGTTGGCGTGTCGTAATGGCCTACGCATTCCGTACACTTGTCGCTGTTAATCTCGTAAATGCTATCACCCATCGAAATCGCCTCATTCGGGCATTCGGGCTCGCACATATCGCAATTGATACACTTTTTAGTGATTAACAGGGCCATCAGGAAACTCTCAAAACATCACAAATCGGGCGGGCATTATACGCGCATTCTTTGCTCAGACCAGTTTTTTTACCAGTGCCTCACTGTGGCGAATACGTTCCGGGGCATGCTCCAGATCCTGCTGTACCAGCGCCATAAACAGTAAATCAGTGAGCATCATTTGCGCATGGGTGGAGGAAATCGCTGCGCTGCGCGTGGCCTGCTCCTCGGCAATAGTGTACAGACAATGATTTGCCCGTTGCTGCAGTGCGTTCGGTGTAAATCCGGTGATGGCGAGGATTTTCGCGCCGGTGCGCAACGTTTCATCCGCAGCCAGATTGAGCTCGCGACGCTCTCCGGTATACGAAATGGCCAGCAGTAGATCGTTGGGCGAAAGCGCCTGCACCGTCGCCAGTAGGGCGTGCATATCGCGTTCCACCACCGCGTTAAAACCAATCTTCAGCAGCTTCCAGGCAAAATTCTGTGCCACCAGACCCGATGCGCCAATCCCGGTCACGATGATGCGGCGGGCTGAACGCAGCATCGTGACGCTCTCCATCAGTTTCTCTTCGCTGTTGACGTCCAGCGTTGCATGCATCGCCGCCACGTTCTCTTTAATCAGTTTCTCGCCTACCATTCGCATCGGGTCGTCACCGCGAATCTGATTATGTACCGGAATGGAATGGGGATTGGGATTGCTGGCCAATGCTTCGCTAATCGCCAGTTTGAGTGCCGGGAATCCTTTAAAGCCCATCTTTTGCGCGAATTTCACCACGCTGGACTGGCTGACGCCCGCTTCAAAGGCCAGCTGTTGTGAACTGAGATGACGCGCAGTATCCGGCTGAGCAAGAAGATAATCCGCAAGTTTTTTATCGCTTTGCGCGAGATCCGGATAACGCTGACGAATGCGAATTAAACAGTTCATGCTTTCTCCTGGCGAAAATGTGATGGCGATTACAAAACAAAATATCACTCGCCTTAGTGAATATAATATTCCATTATGACAGATTATTATGAATTAAAAATTCCTAAGGAACAAAAAATGAATCTCGGTGCGTTAGTTTCAGAAACCCGCAATCCTCAGACCATGGATCTGGATGCGCTCTCCACTCTGGAGTTGGTTCATCGTTTTAATCAACAGGATACGCTGGTAGCTGAAGCAGTAAAAGCAACTCTTCCTGAAGTTGCGCGCGCGGTTGATGCGGCAGCTGACGCGCTAAAAGCCGGTGGACGCATTATTTACATGGGAGCAGGTACCAGCGGGCGTCTTGGGGTGCTGGACGCGTCTGAATGCCCACCGACCTTCGGCGTCCCACACGGTCTGGTGGTTGGGCTGATTGCCGGGGGACCGGGCGCTTTGCTGAAGGCAGTAGAAGGCGCAGAAGATAACCCGCAGCTAGGCGAAGACGATCTGCGTGAGCTTAATCTTACCGCACAGGATCTGGTGGTGGGGCTGGCAGCTTCTGGTCGCACGCCGTATGTAATTGGCGGGTTGAAATATGCGCGTTCGGTGGGCTGTACAACGGCGGCTATTTCTTGCAATCCGGATTCCCCTATCGCGCATGAAGCGGATATTGCCATTTCTCCGGTAGTGGGGCCTGAGGCGCTGACCGGGTCAACACGACTGAAATCCGGCACCGCGCAAAAGCTGGTGCTCAATATGATCTCCACCGGCGCGATGGTGAAATTTGGCAAGGTGTATCAGAACCTGATGGTGGATATGCAGGCAACCAACGTCAAACTGGTCGATCGGGCGTGCCGTATGGTGGTTGAAGCCACCGGTATTGCGCGGGCTCAAGCTGAAACGCTGCTGAAGCAGACGGATTATGATGTTAAGCCAGCTATTTTAATGGCGCTCACCGGCCTGGATGCCGCTGCCGCCCGCGAAAAGCTTGCCGCTCACCAGGGTTTTTTACGCGCGGCGTTAGAACACTAAGAGGTGTATATGGATAAGACGGCGTTGCTGGCCAGCGACATCCTGCTGGGCGTTGGCGGAGAGAACAATATTCTGCGTCTGGAAAACTGTATGACCCGTGTCAGGGTGGAAGTTCAGGATGACGGGCAGATCGATATTCCCCGCCTCAGGCAACTGCCCGGCGTTAGCGGCTACGTGAAGCAGGGCGCACAGCACCAGATTATTGTCGGCCCCGGTAAAGCTGCCAAAGTGGTGGATGCCATGCGTTCCCTGATTGCCGATGGCGGCGAGCGAGCAGGTGCCAATGATATTGAGCGCACCAAGTCAGAGGCCAAAGCGAAGTACAAAGCGCCGATGAGCGATGCGCTGCGCAAGCTGGCGAACGTCTTTATCCCTCTTATTCCGGCGTTTATCGCCTCCGGTTTGATTACCGGGATTATTAACATCCTTAAGCGCCCGGATATCGTGGGGGATTTTGCAACCCACTATCCAAATATGCTGGGGTTGATGGGCATATTTGGCAGCGCCGTGTTTGCCATTATGAATATTCTGGTCGGGGTGAATACCGCCAAAGTTTTCGGTGGCTCCCTGGCAATGGGCGGGGTGATGGCGGGGATCCTTTCCAGCCCTCAGCTGGCGCAAATTACCCTGTTTGGCGAAGCGTTGCAGCCGGGGCGCGGTGGGGTTATTGCGGTATTGCTGGTGGTTGCGCTGATGTGCTGGATCGAACGTAAATTCCGCACGCTGTTGCCGGAATCACTGGAGCTTATCCTTAACCCGCTGCTAACCACCATCATTACCGGCGTAATCGCGATTGTGGCGCTGCAACCGCTTGGCGGATGGATTTCTGAATCTATCGCTCACGGCGCATCATGGGCTATCGATCGCGGCGGTTTTCTGGTCGGTGCCGTGCTGGCAGGTACCTTTCTGCCGTTGGTGCTCACCGGACTTCATCAGGGATTGGTGCCCATCCACGTTGAGCTGGTTCAGGCACACGGTTATAACGCGCTTTTTCCGATCCTGGCGATGGCGGGCGTTGGGCAAATAGGTGCTGCGATCGCGGTTCTGATGAAAACTCGTAATGCGCGGCTAAAGAAAGTGATCAAAGGGGCGCTACCGGTCGGACTGCTGGGGATTGGCGAGCCGCTGATTTTTGGCGTAACGCTGCCGTTGGGTAAGCCGTTTATCGGTGCCTGTCTTGGCGGCGCGGTAGGTGGGGCGCTGATTAGCTACTGGAAGGTGGCGACGGTCATCACCTTTGGCATCTCCGGGTTACCGCTGGCACTGACGATTGTTGCCGGAAAAGTGATGTTCTATCTGTTAGGCTATCTGGTAGCAGTTATCGCCGGGTTCCTGTTTACCTGGCTATTGGGATTCACTGATCCAGAGGAATAAGGTTTGACCAATCACCAGCGCCGCGTTGTCTTTTTTGATTTGGATGGCACGTTACACCAGCAGGATATGTTCGGTAGTTTTATTCGTTATCTGCTGCGTCGCCAGCCGCTGAATGCGTTGCTTGTGCTGCCTCTATTACCGGTGATTGCGCTGGCGTTGCTGATAAAAGGACGTGCCGCCCGCTGGCCAATGAGCCTGCTGTTATGGGGATGCACTTTTGGCCGCAGTGAGGCGCGTCTGAAAGCGCATCAGGCCGACTTTGTGCGCTGGTTTCGCAGTAACGTGACGGCGTTTCCGCTCGTGCAGCAGCGGCTGACAACCTACCTGTTAAGCTCTGATGCTGATATCTGGCTTATTACCGGCTCTCCGCAGTCACTGGTCGAGCAGGTTTACTTTGATACTCCATGGCTACCGCGAGTCAATCTGATCGCCAGCAAAATGGCGCGGGGATACGGCGGCTGGGTACTGACTTTGCGCTGTCTGGGCCACGAGAAAGTGACACAACTGGAACGCCACATTGGCACGCCGCTACAGCTTTACAGTGGCTATAGTGACAGTAATCAGGACAATCCTCTGCTCTCTTTTTGCCAGCATCGCTGGCGCGTCACGCCGCGCGGAGAGCTTCAGCAACTCGAATAACTAACGCACATGCAATTTGAAGTATGACGTGTATAATGCGCCCGCTTTGATTACTGGAGTTACCCCTTTGTCAGATGTTGAATTTAGCCACGAATACTGGATGCGTCATGCTTTAACGCTGGCTAAGCGCGCCTGGGATGAGCGTGAAGTCCCGGTGGGTGCGGTATTGGTACATAACAACCGAGTAATTGGCGAAGGCTGGAACCGCCCTATTGGACATCATGATCCGACTGCCCACGCTGAGATTATGGCGCTTCGTCAGGGCGGCCTGGTGCTGCAAAACTACCGCCTGTTAGATGCCACGCTGTACGTCACTCTGGAGCCGTGCGTAATGTGCGCTGGCGCGATGGTGCACAGCCGTATCGGTCGGGTCGTTTTTGGCGCGCGCGATGCGAAAACGGGCGCTGCCGGGTCATTAATGGATGTACTGCATCACCCTGGAATGAATCATCGGGTTGAAGTGACAGAGGGGGTACTGCGGGATGAATGTGCCACGTTGCTCAGTGATTTTTTCCGCATGCGCCGGCAGGAAATCAAGGCCCTGAAAAAATCCGCTAATCAGTAACTCTCAGCCTGATGGCAGTGCGCTTATCAGGCGTACAAGACTACTTCTCCTCTTTTTTATGCGGTGAAAACAGCAGGGAAGGGGAGTGCGTCAGGTAGTTTGACGACGTTTGAGACAGAAACGCCGAAAGCGGGAATTTCTCTTTACCTAATAGCTCTGCGGGCGTCACCGTCGGGTAATCCTGCGCCAGTTGCTGCGTTTCTATCGCCTGTTTTTCTTTCTCTTGCAGATATCCCACCAGGCTAATCTGATACTTACGGATATTTTCCACATAGGCGTAAGCTTCGTGGCCACGCGCATAGCCATAGGTCAGCTTGTTGTAATACGGCTTTTGGCTGAGCAGCGGTAATCGCTGTTTTACGTCAGACCAACTGTTCGGATTGCCTTTGGTTTTCACCGTCAGCGCCCGCGCATCCAGCATGTGTGCATAACCCATGTTATAGGCTGCAAGGGCAAACCAGATGCGTTCTCCTTCGGGGACGGTATCCGGTACTTTACTCATCATATCCTGCAAATATCGCGCGCCGCCGCTGATACTCTGTTCGGCATCGGTACGGTCGGTCAGCCCGAGACTCTGGGCAGTATTTTTGGTCAACATCATCAGCCCACGTACGCCGGTTGGAGAGGTGGCCTGCGCGTCCCAGTGTGATTCCTGATATGAGATAGCGGCCAGCAGTCGCCAGTCTATCTCTTGCGCATATTTCTCAAACAGCGGCTTGAGGTCCGGCAACACGCTGTCTACGGCGCGTAAAAAGGAGCGGGTATCGACATAGTCAAAATCATCGCCATGCCCGAGATATTTCTCTTCCAGCCGTGCCAGAGAACCGTTTTCATTCATGGTGTTGAAGAAATCCAGTAGGGCGGCAGACAGCGTGTTGTCATCGTCCAGCCGACTAAACCATGTCACCGGTTGTTCGTCAGAGACGTCGAGTGCTACGGCCAGCTCAGGATGCACGCGTTGATATAAGCTGATGGCAACAGAATCGGCAATGGTGTAATCCAGCTTTCCGGCGATTACATCATCAAGCAGTTCGGTGGTGCCCTTTTTGTCATCGACTTTCCAGCTCAGATCGGGAAATTTTTTCTCTTTTAGCTGCTGGAGGTCATTAACCACCACGTGCCCCGGGGCGATAGTCAGTTGGTTTTCGTTCACGGTGGCAAGTGTGCGCGGGCGGTATTGCCCAACCCGGTACACCAGCTGTTGTGAAACCGAATAATAGGTCGGGCCTGGCTGGTAATTTTTCACCCGCTCGCTGTTATAGACCAGACCTGCGGCTAACAGGTCGGCATTGCCGTTATCCAGGTCGTCAAAAAGCTGGCTGATGTTCTGGCGTACGGTAACTTTTAACTTCACGCCTAAGTAGTCGGCAAATTCCTGGGCCAGTTCATAATCCAGGCCGAATTTTTTGCCGTTGAGGGTCGCGTAAGTTAACGGTGAGTCGATGGTACTGACGCGCAGCTCTCCCCGCGACTGAATGGCGGCGATACGATTTTCGGCTTTACCGAACCAGGGGATAGATGGCCAAAGGGCCGCTGCCAACAACAGCGTCAATATGCCGATGAACAGATAATTAATCTTTAATTTTTTCAATTAGTTAATTCTCTGAACCGTACGTTGTCTCTGTCTGCTGTGGTGTTGATTAAGAAGTGAAGTCGTCATTAATGAACGGCATTTTGCTTAAACTTGCGTCAGTTGGCAACTTATTCAGAAATCTGACCGCATTTGATGATAAGTGACGGTCGTGATTTTATTTCGACGCAAACGGTTTCGTCGGCGCGGTAGATTCTTTATAATGACGCCCGTTTCCCCCACTTGGGCACACCGAAAGCTTAGAAGACGAGAGACTTATGATGGAAATTCTGCGTGGTTCACCTGCACTGTCTGCATTCCGTATTAACAAACTGCTGGCACGTTTTCAGGCTGCCAACCTCCAGGTCCACAACATTTACGCCGAGTACGTCCATTTTGCCGATCTGAATGCACCGTTAAATGAAGATGAGCACGCGCAGCTTGCACGCCTGCTGAAATATGGTCCTGCTCTGCAAAGCCACGCCCCGGAAGGCAAACTGCTGCTGGTTACGCCTCGCCCAGGCACCATCTCCCCGTGGTCTTCTAAAGCGACTGATATTGCCCACAACTGCGGTCTGCACCAGATTAGCCGCCTGGAACGTGGCATTGCCTGGTATGTAGAAGCCTCTACGCTGACCGCTGAGCAATGGCAGATGGTGGCCGACGAATTGCACGACCGCATGATGGAAACGGTTTTCTCTTCGCTGAACGATGCCGAAAAACTGTTTGCCCATCACCAACCGGCGCCGGTCTCCAGCGTTGATCTACTGGGTGAGGGACGTCAGGCGCTGATCGACGCTAACCTGCGTCTGGGTCTGGCGCTGGCGGAAGACGAAATTGACTATCTGCAGGATGCGTTCACCAAACTGGGACGTAACCCGAACGATATTGAACTGTACATGTTTGCGCAGGCCAACTCTGAGCACTGCCGTCACAAGATTTTTAACGCCGACTGGGTTATCGATGGTAAACAGCAGCCTAAGTCGCTGTTCAAGATGATCAAGAATACCTTCGAAACCACGCCGGACCACGTGCTGTCTGCCTATAAAGACAACGCTGCGGTAATGGAAGGCTCTGAAGTGGGCCGCTATTTTGCCGATCACAAAACCGGCCGCTACGATTTCCATCAGGAACCAGCCCACATCCTGATGAAGGTTGAAACTCACAACCACCCGACGGCCATCTCTCCGTGGCCAGGTGCTGCAACCGGATCCGGCGGTGAAATTCGTGATGAAGGCGCAACAGGTCGCGGTGCAAAACCGAAAGCCGGGCTGGTGGGTTTCTCCGTTTCCAACCTGCGTATTCCTGGCTTTGAACAGCCGTGGGAAGAAGATTTCGGCAAACCGGACCGTATTGTTACCGCGCTTGATATCATGACCGAAGGCCCGTTGGGCGGTGCGGCGTTTAACAACGAATTTGGTCGTCCGGCGCTGACTGGCTACTTCCGTACCTATGAAGAAAAGGTCAACAGCCACAACGGCGAAGAGCTGCGCGGTTACCATAAACCGATCATGCTGGCAGGCGGGATCGGTAACATCCGTGCCGATCACGTGCAGAAGGGCGAGATCGTCGTTGGCGCTAAGCTTATCGTCCTAGGCGGCCCGGCAATGAACATTGGCCTTGGCGGCGGGGCAGCCTCCTCTATGGCTTCCGGCCAGTCTGATGCCGATCTTGATTTCGCTTCCGTACAGCGTGACAACCCGGAAATGGAACGTCGTTGCCAGGAAGTTATTGACCGTTGCTGGCAGATGGGGGATGCGAACCCGATTCTGTTTATCCATGACGTTGGCGCGGGTGGACTGTCTAACGCTATGCCGGAGCTGGTAAGCGATGGTGGTCGCGGCGGTAAGTTCCAGCTGCGCGATATCCTCAGCGATGAGCCGGGTATGAGCCCGCTGGAAATCTGGTGTAACGAATCCCAGGAACGCTACGTGCTGGCGGTTGCTGCCGATCAATTGCCGCTGTTTGACGAACTGTGTAAGCGCGAGCGCGCGCCGTATGCGGTGATTGGTGAAGCTACCGAAGAACAGCATCTGACCTTGAGCGACAGCCACTTCGACAACCAGCCGATCGACATGCCGCTTGATGTGCTGCTGGGTAAAACACCGAAAATGACCCGCGATGTGCAGACGCTGAAAGCCAAAGGCGATGCCCTGAACCGTGGTGAAATCTCGATTGCAGATGCGGTTAACCGCGTGCTGCATCTGCCGACTGTCGCGGAGAAAACGTTCCTCGTGACCATCGGTGACCGTACCGTTACCGGCATGGTGGCGCGTGACCAGATGGTTGGTCCATGGCAGATCCCGGTCGCTAACTGCGCGGTCACTACCGCAAGCCTCGATAGCTACTACGGCGAAGCGATGTCTATCGGCGAACGCGCGCCGGTTGCACTACTGGACTTCTCTGCCTCTGCGCGTCTGGCGGTCGGTGAAGCGCTGACCAACATTGCGGCAACACAGATTGGTGACATCAAACGTATTAAGCTGTCGGCAAACTGGATGGCGGCTGCGGGTCACCCTGGTGAAGATGCTGGCCTGTACGAAGCAGTAAAAGCCGTTGGGGAAGAGCTATGCCCGGCGCTCGGCCTGACCATTCCAGTGGGTAAAGACTCTATGTCGATGAAAACCCGCTGGCAGGAAGGTAACGAGCAGCGTGAAATGACCTCGCCACTGTCGCTGGTGATTACCGCCTTTGCCCGCGTAGAAGATGTGCGCCACACCATTACCCCGCAGCTGTCTACTGAAGACAACGCCCTGCTGCTGATTGACCTCGGTCTTGGTCACAATGCGCTGGGCGCTACGTCGCTGGCGCAGGTTTACCGTCAACTGGGCGATAAGCCTGCCGACGTGCGTAACGTTGAGCAACTGAAAGGCTTCTACGATGCGATTCAGGCGCTGGTCGCTGCGCGTAAGCTGCTGGCCTATCATGACCGTTCTGACGGTGGTCTGCTGGTTACGCTGGCGGAAATGGCCTTCGCCGGTCACTGCGGTATTGACGCTGATATCCACTCTCTGGGTGAAGATCGTCTGGCGGCGCTGTTTAACGAAGAACTGGGTGCGGTGATTCAGGTTCGTGCTGCTGAGCGTGAGGCGGTGGAAACGATTCTGGCTACCCACGGCCTGGCAGACTGCGTACACTTCCTCGGTAAAGCCGTTGAAGGTGATCGCTTCACCCTGACCGCTAACGGCCAGCCGGTGTTTAGCGAAAGCCGTACTACCCTGCGTATGTGGTGGGCGGAAACCACCTGGCAGATGCAGCGTCTGCGTGACAATCCGGAATGCGCCGATCAAGAACACGATGCTAAAACCAACGATGCGGACCCTGGTCTCAACGTTAAACTGTCGTTTGATATCAACGAAGATGTTGCCGCTCCGTACATCGCCACCGGTGCGCGTCCCAAAGTGGCCGTGCTGCGCGAGCAGGGTGTGAACTCCCACGTTGAAATGGCAGCAGCCTTCCACCGTGCGGGTTTCGACGCCATCGATGTGCACATGAGCGACCTGCTGGGCGGACGTATCGGCCTGGGTAACTTCCAGGCGTTGGTGGCCTGCGGCGGCTTCTCTTACGGCGATGTGCTTGGCGCTGGTGAAGGTTGGGCGAAGTCGATTCTGTTCAACAACCGCGTCCGTGATGAGTTCGAAACCTTCTTCCATCGCCCGCAAACGCTGGCACTCGGCGTGTGTAACGGTTGTCAGATGATGTCTAACCTGCGTGAGCTGATCCCAGGAAGCGACCTGTGGCCGCGCTTTGTACGTAACCACTCCGATCGTTTTGAAGCCCGCTTCAGTCTGGTCGAAGTGACGCAAAGCCCATCCTTACTGCTTGCTGATATGGTGGGTTCGATGATGCCGATTGCCGTTTCTCACGGTGAAGGTCGTGTGGAAGTGCGTGACGGTGCGCATCTGGCTCAGCTTGAGAGCAAAGGTCTGGTGGCGCTGCGCTACGTTGATAACTTCGGTAAGGTGACCGAGACCTATCCGGCTAACCCGAACGGTTCGCCGAACGGCATTACTGCAGTGACCACTGAAAATGGTCGCGTTACCATTATGATGCCGCACCCGGAACGTGTGTTCCGTACCGTGAGCAACTCCTGGCACCCGGAAAACTGGGGCGAGGATAGCCCGTGGATGCGTATTTTCCGCAACGCGCGTAAACAGCTCGGTTAATTCGCTCAATAGTCATCAAGCCCCTCTTCGCGAGGGGCTTTTTTTTGTCTGCCGGATGGAACCCGCCTGATGACGCTACGCTTATCAGGCCTACAGGGAAAATGCGGTTATAGGCCGGATAAGGCGTTCACGCCGCCATCCGGCAATAAACTCAGCGCTTGCACCTAAAAGTAAAGTGTCGGGAAATGCCGACATGGACAGGGTTGCGGTGTCGTCAAAAAGAGACGTTTAATTATTTGATTTAATAGTAATTTGTTTTTAAGTGCTGCAAGTGTTGCTGATTGGCGACAGAGGGAACAAAAAACAGCCAGAATTGTTATTTGTGAAAATAATAATATTTTTCATACTTATCATTGTGTTAATAAAGTGTTTTGAATATTGGCACAGATGCTGCATAATATTAACCAGTGGCTCATTCACCTTCTTATGTCAGCCCCTTCGGGACGTGCTACATAAACTTCGAATGACGCACAACAAGGTGCCTGCCGTCCAACATCTGATATTAGCATTGCTCATATCAACCTCCGGGCGAAACGTCGAGTTAGGCACCGCCTTATTCCATAACAAAGCCGGGTTAATCCCGGCTTTGTTGTATCTGGCGTTCCCCTCAGTTAGCATCAATCTATTCCTGTCCATTGAGAGTAACGCCTTGAAGCGCTGGTCAGTTTTTCCCCGATCTTTACGTCAATTGGTGACGTTGGCCTTCTTGCTTATCCTGCTGCCGTTGTTAGTTCTGGCCTGGCAGGCATGGCAAAGTCTGAATGCCCTGAGCGCGCAGGCTGCGCTGACAAACCGCACCACGCTGATTGATGCCAGACGCAGCGAGGCGATGACCAACGTCGCGCTGGAGATGGAGCGCAGCTATCGGCAATACTGCGTGCTTGATGACCCAACATTGGCCAGGGTCTACCAAAGCCAGCGTAAACGCTACAGCGACATGCTGGATGCGCATGCGGGGGTGTTGCCGGATACCAAGCTCTACCAGGCGTTGCGTCAGGATCTTAACGATCTCGCGCAGTTGCAGTGTAAAAACAGTGGTCCTGACAGTGTGTCGGCTGCACGGCTGGAAGCGTTCGCCAATGCCAATACCGAGATGGTGCAAGCGACGCGTACCGTGGTCTTTTCTCGTGGGCAGCAGTTACAGCAGGAAATAGCCGAACGCGGGCAGTTTTTTGGCTGGCAGGCACTGGTGCTGTTTCTCGTCAGCCTGGCGATGGTCTTGCTGTTTACCCGCATGATTATCGGTCCGGTTAAGGGCATTGAACGGATGATCAACTGTCTGGGAGAAGGGCGCTCGCTGGGGGATAGCGTATTATTTACCGGGCCACGGGAATTAAGATCCGTGGGGCAGCGTATCATCTGGTTAAGCGAACGCCTCTCCTGGCTTGAGTCGCAACGGCATCAGTTTTTACGCCATCTTTCCCATGAGCTGAAAACACCGCTGGCGAGCATGCGCGAAGGTACCGAATTGTTGGCCGATCAGGTGGTTGGCCCGTTAACACCGGAGCAAAAAGAGGTGGTCGGTATTCTGGATGACAGCAGCCGTAACCTGCAAAAGCTGATTGAACAACTCCTCGATTACAACCGCAAGCTGGCGGATGACGAGGTGGAACTTGAAAGTGTGGAAATTGCGCCGCTGGTGGAAAGCGTTGTTTCTGCGCATAGCCTGCCCGCTCGCGCCAAAATGATACATACTGATGTTGCGCTTGCGGTGAACACCTGCCTGGCAGAACCGATGCTGTTGATGAGCGTGCTGGACAATCTTTATTCCAATGCGGTGCACTATGGTGCTGGATCCGGTAACATTTGGATCCGCAGCAGTTTGCATGGCTCAACGGTATACATCGATGTAATGAATACCGGCACACCGATTCCAGAAGCAGAACAGACCATGATCTTCGAGCCTTTTTTCCAGGGGAGTCATCAGCGAAAAGGGGCGGTAAAAGGAAGCGGGTTGGGGCTAAGCATTGCCAGAGATTGCATCCGCCGTATGCGGGGCAAGCTGTATCTGGTTGATGACCATGCGCAAAACGTTTGTTTTCGCATAGAACTGCCGCTAGCTGCTGCGAAAAATCACTAAAATAAACCTAAGTCTGGTGAGTATGCCATACGTTGTTGTCCGAATGCTTAAACGACATTTTCTTCGTCGCGTCATCCTCGCAAGCCTGCCGTGCCTGGCGCTGGTTGGTTGTGTCCCGAACGCGGTGAATCATATTATCGGCGATCCCTCGCAGGAGAAAATTCCGCCTAATCAACTGGCGGACTACCTTGCAACCGACTGTACGGATATCTGGTCGCTGTCTGGCCAGTCTACAGAAACCAATCCGTTGTACTGGCTGCGGGCGATGGATTGTGCCAATCGCCTGATGCCGGTGCAGGCGCGTAGTGAAGCCAGCACCCTGATGACAGATACCTGGCAGGGCGCTTTCAGGCGTGGGATCCTGCTCGATAATGCCAACATTACGCCGCCTGAAAGGCGGGAGGCTGTTACGCGCCTCGATGCGTTAAGCCCGCAAATTCCGCCGCAGGTACGCCCGCTGTATCAGGTATGGCGCAGTAGCCAAACGTTGCAGTTGCAGCTTGCCGAAGAGCGTATGCGCTACAGTAAACTCCAGCAGGCGTCCGACAGCGATCTCGATACGCTGCGCCAACAGCAGCAGCATTTGCAGTCCCAGCTCGATCTCACGACCCGCAAGCTGGAGAATCTGACCGATATTGAGCGCCAGCTTTCCACGCGCAAACCTGGCGGTAACTACAATCCTGATGCGCTGCACGGGAACGATAAACTCACTACGCCTGATAACGAAGAAGGCGCAGCGCCGTCTGCCGATGAGGTTACGCCATGATAAGCCGTAAGCCCGCGCATCTGCTGCTGGTGGATGACGATCCGGGACTGTTGAAATTACTTGGAATGCGACTGACCAGCGAAGGCTACAGCGTCGTGACCGCGGAAAGTGGGCAGGAAGGGTTACGGGTGCTGAACCGTGAAAAAGTGGATCTGGTTATTAGCGATCTGCGCATGGATGAAATGGACGGCATGCAGCTGTTTACTGAAATCCAGAAAGTACAGCCTGGGATGCCGGTGATTATCTTGACCGCTCACGGCTCCATCCCGGACGCTGTTGCGGCGACCCAGCAAGGGGTGTTCAGTTTCCTCACTAAACCAGTCGACAAGGACGCGTTATATCACGCGATTGACGGGGCGCTGGAACAGTCTGCGCCCGCCACCGATGACAGCTGGCGCGAATCTATCGTTACCCGCAGCCCGCTGATGCTACGCCTGCTGGAACAGGCGCGGATGGTGGCGCAATCGGACGTTAGCGTCTTGATCAACGGTCAAAGCGGAACCGGGAAAGAAGTTTTTGCTCAGGCTATTCACAACGCCAGCCCACGCAGCCAAAAACCTTTCATTGCCATTAACTGCGGCGCGTTGCCGGAACAACTGCTGGAATCAGAACTGTTTGGTCATGCGCGCGGTGCTTTTACCGGTGCGGTGAGCAATCGTGAAGGGCTGTTTCAGGCCGCGGAAGGCGGCACGCTGTTTCTCGATGAGATTGGCGATATGCCTGCGCCGTTACAGGTGAAACTGCTGCGCGTATTGCAGGAACGAAAAGTCAGACCATTGGGCAGTAACCGCGATATCGACATTGATGTGCGGATCGTTTCTGCGACCCACCGCGATTTACCCAAAGCGATGGCACGGGGCGAATTTCGCGAGGATTTGTACTATCGCCTCAATGTGGTGAGCCTGAAGATCCCTGCGCTGGCCGAGCGTACGGAAGATATTCCGCTGCTGGCGAACCATCTGCTGCGCCAGTCTGCTGAACGGCACAAACCGTTCGTACGCGCCTTTTCAACCGATGCCATGAAGCGGTTAATGACCGCCAGCTGGCCGGGCAACGTGCGTCAGCTGGTCAACGTAATTGAGCAGTGCGTGGCGTTGACCTCTTCGCCGGTGATCAGCGACGCGCTGGTGGAGCAGGCGCTGGAAGGGGAAAACACCGCGCTGCCGACCTTTGTTGAGGCGCGTAACCAGTTTGAGCTCAACTATCTGCGTAAGCTGCTGCAAATCACCAAGGGCAATGTGACCCACGCGGCAAGAATGGCGGGGCGCAACCGCACCGAATTCTATAAATTGCTTTCTCGGCACGAGCTGGATGCAAACGATTTCAAAGAATAAATCTGCGGATTATGTTAGCTTTATTCGATCAAAAGACAGGCGACCTTTTCAAGGAATAGCATGAAAAAGATTGATGCGATTATTAAACCCTTCAAGCTGGACGACGTCCGCGAAGCGCTGGCAGAAGTCGGCATTACCGGTATGACTGTGACAGAAGTGAAAGGTTTTGGCCGTCAGAAAGGCCATACCGAGCTGTACCGTGGTGCGGAATATATGGTGGATTTTCTGCCGAAGGTAAAAATTGAAATTGTGGTTACCGACGACATCGTCGATACCTGCGTCGACACCATTATCCGTACGGCGCAGACCGGCAAGATCGACGACGGCAAGATTTTTGT
>OFOU01001217.1_pt1 | contig 16568 bp, 13 predicted proteins | sample 1542061 | NCBI WGS metagenome assembly OFOU01 (sample SAMN04209239, study PRJEB22552) | human gut metagenome | biome: gut; material: feces | host: Homo sapiens | place: USA: Oklahoma
GCCGACTATGCGGCTTTGCCCATTGGCATGCATGACTATGCGGAGGCTCTTGGTTGCTGCACGCTGGTCGACAAGACCATGTTTATTGCCGATGTGTTGGACTGCGACGCGTCCGTTGTGGTGTGCTGTCGACCCGAGGGTTTTGGCAAGAGCATGAACTTGTCGATGCTCAGGGCTTTTCTGGAGCGTCCAGCGGTCGGTCGCACCGGTCGGATCTCGTTTGCCGATGCTCAGATTTGGGATGCGAACGGCGGGCGCTATCGGGATGAGTATGCTTGCTATCCGGTGATATCGCTGGACTTTTCTGGCGCTGCGAGGCGTGGCCCCGCTGTTGCCGGCGTCGTGCGCGATGCCCTTTCGGGCGAGTGCGCTCGCTTGTTGGCGCTCTTGGAGGCTCCGGATTTAGCTCGAGATAAGGTGCGTCACATCGAACACGTCGCGCGTGGCGTGGCGAGCGCGGACGAGGTTGACTCGGTGCTCGGTGTGCTCATTGAGCTGCTGGAGATGGCCTGCGATGAGCAGGTTGTATTGCTCGTTGATGGGTACGATGCGGCGTGGTCTCGCCGTGCGAGCGCGAGGGACGCTTCCGACGCCGATCCGGCAGGGCTATTCGATCGCGTACTGTTCGACGCCATTGCCACTGCGCACGATTCGTTGCGGCTGACGTGTTTGATGGGGGAGTATCCCGGCCCTGCCGAAGCGGCGCTTTCTTTGCATGGCTGCTCGTATTGTCTGACGGCGCCGCTTTCGACCTGGTGTGACCGTTGTTTCGGCTTTTCGGATGCCGAGGTCCAGGCTCTGTTGAATCATGTTGGGCGCGAGGAATACCTGGATGATGCGCGTGAATGGCTCGAGGGATATCGGTTTGGTAGGGCCTATTGCTCGAGTCCAGCGCGTGTGATCGGTTTTCTGGACCGAGGCTGCACGGCGCCCGTGCGTGCCGATCTGTATGGGTATGCGGATTGCCTGAGTAGGGTAGTTAGTGACTGGAATCTCGACCGCCTTTCGGTCTTGTTTGATTTGCTCGAGGCCCATGGGTGCGCTGAGGTCCCGCTTTGTTTGGGCACTGCAGAGCCAGATTTCTCGCCTGACGATGGCATGTGGACAGCGCTGTATCTGTCCGGTTTTCTCACGACGGATATGACTGAGGAGCCAGAGCATGGCGATCGCCTCCGTGCTTTGCGATTGCCCAATAACGAGCTTCGCCAGGCCTTGCGTCTAGTGATTATTGAGTGGTTTGAGTGCGCTGCCGAAGACATTCGAGACGTCGATGCGTTTCGCGACGGGCTGTGCCGTGGGAACGAGGATACCGTGAGGCGGGCGCTAAGCCGCATCTTGGGAGATGCGGGAATCGGTGCGACCGACCCAGATACACCGCTGCCATATCACCTACTCTTGCAAGGACTCTGCTTTGGATTGCCGGGCTATGCCAATCCTGCTTCGAGGCGAAAGTGTGGCGCGGATCGCTGGGACATCCAGGTTTTTCCTACGGGCGCCGCGTTCGACATAGCCGATACGATCGGTATGCTCGATGAACGTCCGCTGATAACGATCAACATGATGTATGACCCCGGTGTGGATGCGCTGGGCCTGGAATTGCTGGCCGTGCAGGCGCTGCTCGACATAGAGCGCGACGGCATCGACGAAATCCGTGTGCCGCGACCCGGCGTTGGCCGCATACGCTGGGGGTTTGGGTTTGATGGGCAGCGCGTGTCCGTGGTGTGCCAGCGGTTATAGGGGATGGCGAAAGCCCTTTACTACTCCGCGTCCTTCATGGGCGGCATGGGCTTCCAGTTGGGATCCTTGATGATCTTGCGGGCGTCCTTCATGCCGCGGCGCAGCGCCGGAATGCCGGTCTTAAAGCACTTATCGACCGCAGCCAGGCGAATGAATTCCTTGCAGAAGGTCGCGGCATTGCCCAGGCGGAACAGCATGGGGTGGTAGTCACCGTAGATCTGCATATAGCGAGCGAGGAAGCCTCGGTTGCGCATGATGTAGTAGCGGTTGGTGTCGCTCGTAGAGTTGAGCTGGCGCTTGCCGGCGATATCCCAGTTAGAGACGGCGCGGGCTCGCTTGAGAACCACGTCGGCAACAACGGCGGCGGGGAAGTGCTGGCTGGCTACGTAGCCGTAGCAGGCATCGTCGCCGTAGATAAAGAAGCGCGCATCGGGCAGGCCGATCTTGTCGACCACGCGGCGCGAGAACATGCCGCCCTCAAAGCACAGCTGGTTCATAGCGCGATAACCCTCTGGACCCAAGTCCCACTTGGCGACGGGGTTGGGAATGCCGAGCGAAAGGATGAGTTGGTACTGCCAAAAGAAGGCGCCGCCGTCAAAGTCCAGGCGCGAACCCTGGATGACATCATAGCGGTCGGTCCACTTGGCAAGACGCTTGATGCCTTCGGGGATGACGAGCACGTCGTCGTCCATGACCCAGAACCACTGGGCCCCCAAGTCGTAGGCGCATTTAGTACCGGCGGAGAAGCCGCCCGCACCGCCGCCGTTTTCGAGCTGCGGGACGTAGATGACACGGTCGGTGCCGCCCTGCGCGTCAGGCTGCTCGGTGTCGATGCCCCACAGGTTAGCCAGGCGCTCGTTGAATGCGGTGCACATGGCCTCGGTCTCGCGCGAATTTTCGTTATCGACAATCACGATGCGCCAGGGCGTTGCCGTGAGCTCGGTCATGGAGTCGAACAAGTTGGCCAGGAGTTCCTGGCGCTTGTACGTAACGACGACGATGGCGAGCTTGTCGATGGGGGCGGGAAGGGTTGAAGGCATGGGGCAATATATCCTTTCACGCGCGGCGCGCATGCGCTGCACGGAAGCTATCGAATACGTCCTTGGGACTGTCCTATTGTAAAGGCTCGGCGCACCTTGACGGCAAGCTTTGAATAAAACGCAGGAACCTGCCATGGGCCCGCCGCATGACGTGGGGCTGCTTTGCCCGCAAGAGGCTCCATAGATTATATAAACGCCCGCTGGCGCGCTGGCCCTTTGATACCATGAAACGACAGGTATTTCCTAAGGAGCACATTTGACTACTAACGCCTCTGGCAGCCCTGTTCTGTCGCTGCTTATTCCCATTTACAATGTTCAGCGCTACCTGCGCGAGTGTCTCGATTCCGCCCTGGCGCAGACGCTCAAGGATATTGAGATCATCTGCATTAACGACGGGTCGACCGACAACTCGCCGGCGATTATTCACGAGTATATGGAGCGCGATGGGCGCGTCAAGATGATCGACAAGGCCAACAGCGGCTACGGCGACTCGATGAACCACGGTCTGGAGATGGCGCGTGGCAAGTACGTTGGCATCTTGGAGTCCGATGACTTTATGGCGCCCGACGCACTCGAAAAGCTTGTCTCGGCCGCCGATAGCAATAATGCCGACTTTGCAAAGGCGAATTTTGATTTCTACTGGTCTAAGCCCGAGGAGCGCCGTTCACTGCACGAGATGTTTAAGGCAAAGGATTGCAACAAGCCGGTGCGCCCGAGCGAAACGACGCAGTTCTTTAAGCAGAAGCCGTCGATTTGGTCGGCCGTGTACCGTCGCGATTTTCTCGAGCGCCATGGTATCAAGTTCCTGCCGACCCCGGGTGCATCCTTTCAGGACACGTCGTTCGCCTTTAAGGTGATCGCGTGCGCCGATACGGCGGTCTACCTGCGCGATGCCGTGCTTTCGTATCGTCAGGACAACGAGAGCTCGTCGGTCAACTCTTCTGCCAAGGTTTTTTGCGTCAATACCGAGTACGCCGAGATCGAGCGGTGGATCAAAGAGGATTACGCCCGCGACCACGCAAGTGATGATGTCGCACGCCTGCTCAAGTTCAATCAGCTCATTAAGTACGATTCGTACATGTGGAACTACGTGCGCCTGGCGCCCGAGTTCTACAAGGAGTTCCTGGTCCAGATGGCCAAGGAGTTCCAGGCGGCCCTGGATGCAGGGGAGTTTTCGCTCGACGACCTCAAGCCGTGGAAGCGTGCGAATCTCGCTGCCATCCTTAAAGATCCCGAGTCTTGGGTTGACGAACATCCGAGCTTTGCGACGGATGGCGCCCTGGGACGAGCCAAATACTACGCATCGGTTGGAGGCCCTGGCGTGGTCGCTGCCTTCCTCATTGAATCGCTGAGGGGGTAGATTGCTATGGGAGAGGCTTTAAGCCCTAAGGCGACGGTCGTCGTTCCCGCATACAACTCGGAGCGTTCTATCAAGCGCTGCCTCGATTCGCTGCTGGCTCAGTCCGAGCGCTCGATTCAGGTTGTTTGCGTTAACGATGGGTCGCACGACGATTCACTGAGCATTTTGCGTCAGGTCGCGCAGACCGATAACCGCGTGCTGGTCATTGACCAGGAAAACGCCGGCGTCTCGTGTGCTCGAAATGCCGGCATTGATGTGGCGGCGGGAGAGGTCGTCTTCTTTGTGGACGCCGACGATTACATCGACGCCCAGACGATCGAGCGCGTGTTGCGGGCGATGACGTCTGCGGAAGCCGAGGTCGCGGTTTTTGGCGGCGTCTGCGAACCTGCCGACGCTGCGCCCAAGCGCGTCCAGCAGCTTCTGAGCCCGCAAGCAGGCACCTTTGGGAGCCGCGATCCCCAGCTGCTCTTTCACGCGAACGCCCAGCCCTATGCGTGCCGCGCGGCCTTTTCGCGCGAACTACTCAATCGCGAGGGCATCCGCTTTGTCCCCGGTTTGGCCCTGGGCGAGGACGTCGTGTTGCAGCTTGCGGCTTATGCGCTCGCCGGTAAAACCGTCGTTATGCCGGACAAGTTCTACCACTATGTGATGGAGAGCGAATCGGCAACGCACGAGTTCAACAGTGCCGACGCTCGCGCCAAAAAGCTCGACGCCCATATGATGATGCTCGAGGAGGTTTTGGAGGGTTGGGCGGTTTACGGCCTTTTGAACCTGTGTCCCGGCGAGCTCATAACGTGGTTCTTGGACCTTATCGTGTTTGACTTGGCGCGCCTGGATGCGGACGGTTTCCGTCGCGTGGCCAGTCGCGTTAACAGAGATCTCACGACGTTTTTGGGAACGGGGTGGGCGGATATGCCAGCAAAGGGGTCCGTTCGCCGCGTTGCCCACAAGCTCGTTGCTGTGACCTCGGGCGTTTCGATGTTGGACGCCACGTCGTTCTATCTCTCGACCCGCGGCCTTAAGGCGTGCCTGGAGCGCTTTATCTAGCTCCAAGCGTTGCCGCTTGCCATGGCTCCGCTGCTAAAATAGCCCTGTTACACGCTACTCAACAGGAGGTTCTCTTGCAGAACTCTGGTACCCCTAAAGTTTCGCTGCTCGTTCCCATTTGCAATGTTGAGCGCTATCTGCGCGAGTGCCTCGATTCCGCCGTGGCGCAGACGCTCGAGGACATCGAGATCATTTGCATCAACGACGGCTCTACCGATAGCTCGCCGGATATCATCCGCGAGTACATGGAGCGCGATTCTCGCGTGAAGATGATCGACAAGGCCAACAGCGGCTACGGCGATTCGATGAACCGCGGCCTGGAGATGGCGCGCGGCGAGTACGTGGGCATTCTGGAGTCCGATGACTTTATGTTTGAGGATTCGCTCCAAAAGCTGGTCGCCAAGGCTGACGCTGAGTGTGCCGACGTCGTAAAGGGCGATTTTTACCTGTATTGGTCCGCGCCCGGCGAGCGCCGTGAGCTCTTTGGAATCATCGATGAGTACATGACGGGCGCCGCGTATCGTCCTGCCGATCGCCCCGGCATTTTCTACCGCAAGCCCTCTATTTGGTCGGCTATCTATCGTCGCACGTTTCTTAACGACAATCAGATTCGGTTCCTCCCCACGCCGGGGGCATCGTATCAGGACGCGGGCTTTAACTTTAAGGTCTGGGCGTGCGCCGAGCGCGCCGCGTTTATTTCGGATCCCATTTTGTGCTATCGACAGGACAACGAGAAGAGCTCCGTTAATTCGCCCAACAAGGTGTTTTGTGTGTGCGACGAATATGCCGAGATGCAGCGCTTTTTGGATGAGCGACCCGAGCTCAAGGCTCAGCTACAGGGCATTTTAATGCGCATGAAGGTCGATACGTACCGTTGGAATGACGATCGCCTGGTCGATGAGCTGCGCGAGCAGTTTTGGGAGAAGGCGTCGCCCGAGCTCAAGGCCGATTGGGACGCCGGCGGCTTTGACCTGTCGCTGTTTGATCCGCGCGGCGAGACCGACTTGCGCCTGATGGTCAAGTCGCCCCGCGCCTATATCGATTCGCGCTTTGACTTTAAAAAGCCAGGCAAGCTTAATACGTTTAAGCACTACTTTAAAATTGGCGGCCTGCCGCTGGTCTGGCGCGTGCTGACGTATCAGCGTACCTACGGCGACAACCCGCATCCCGATGACGTGCCGGCCGCACAGTAGGAGCGCGTGACTATGGCTACCCCTAAGATTTCCGTCGTCGTTCCCATCTATAAGGTAGAGCGGTGCCTGGCTTGGTGCCTGGACTCTCTGCTTGCGCAGGACATGCCCGATTGGGAAGGTGTGCTGATCAACGATGGCTCACCGGATGGATCGCGCGATATCGCTGCTACCTATTGCGAAAAGGATGCGCGCTTTACGCTGGTCGACAAGCCCAACGGCGGCCTGTCGAGCGCGCGCAACGCGGGTATCGCTGCGTCCACGGCGCATATTGTTGCGTTCTTGGATTCCGACGATCGCTTTACACCCGATGCGTGCCGTGTGATTGTCGATGCGTTTGAGCGCGAGGACTGCGACGTTTTGACCTTTGGCGCGAACCCGTATCCGCTGGAGGCGGGGTACCCGTGGCTCAACTATGTGCTGAGTCCTCGCAACGTGTCATTTGAGGGTTATAGCTCCGACCTGCTGTTTAAGGAAGCATCTCGCCCGTTTGCGTGGCGCACTGCCTGCAGGCGCGCGTTCTTGTTGGATAACGGGATCGTGTTTGATGAGACCGTCAAGTATGGCGAGGATCAAGTCTTCGATTTTGCCGTGTATGGTCGCTCGCGCAAGACCGCGCTTATCTCCAACAAACTGTATGACTACCGCGTGGCGCGCAAGGGTTCGCTCATGGACACCATGCGCTATGACGATGAGACACGCCTGCTGGAGCACGTGAAGATTTACTCTGCGGTGCTGAATGATTGGCATCGCGATGGACTTGATGCCCAGCATGCGGACGACCTGACATATTTCCTGTGCGATCTGGTGTTGTATGACGCGCTCAGGTTGCTGGGGACGGGCTGTGGCAAGGTGTTTGCGGTTGTTGCCGCTGCGCTCGCCGGTTCTCCCGTGGGCAGTGATGCCGCGGTCGCACGGTGCGCACCTTCGGTTGCCGCCATGGTGCGCGCGGCGCTCGCCAGCGAGGCCCCCTGTGGCCGCACGTGCAAAAAGCTCATGTTCGATTACGACGTGTTGAGGTTTGGACGCCTAGGCGCCTGCAAGCGCATGGCCGCGAATGCTCTGGGAAAGCGAGAAGTGTAGATGAGTATCAAGCGTTTGGCGCTTTGCCGCAGCCAGGGCCGTCTGTTTGTTCTGCTTCGTTTTGCTGGCGAAGATGCCGCCGCACTTATTGAGCGGGAAGGGCCCCAAGCCTTTGCCCACGCAATGACGAATGGCGCTTGCGTGCCGTGCCTGGCGCTGCCCGTCGACCACGGTCGCGTTTTGGCGCTTTGCCCTTCTGTCGCCGACTATGAGCGTGAACTCGCCGTTTTGGTGCTTCCGTTCTTGGATGGCTCGATAATTGATGTCGAGTTTGCCGCTGGGTCGCGTAAGCTTGGCTCCATCCGTTTTGATAGCCGTAGGGCCAAACTGGAATCCAAGATTAACTACAAGGCAAAGTCTGCGCTGTGCGCGCTTATTCGCGATGCGCAGCGTGGTGAGCGTTGCGGTTGCTACGAGATCGACGCCGTCCGCTATTTACCGGCGGACGAGGGCGCCGTGTGGCGCTACGAAATTGCGTGGGCAGGGGACTCCGACTGCGCCCCCGAGCTCCAAATCTTCGATACGCATATGAACGCCATCGATGCGAAGGTGCATGTGTTTGAGTCGCAGGTCTATGTACCGCAGCGCAACGGTTGTCGCGTCAATAAAACCTTCCTGAGTGTGGAGTTGCCGCAGGATATTCGCGATTTTGTCGCTATTGCGAGCAATCCCACAGGGCAGATCCAGAGTGGTTTTTGCGCTATGGATGGCCGTCTGTACAACGGCATGGTCGACGACAGCTGGAACCGTATGAAGGACGCGCGCGCGGATGACGCCGCTTATCGTCGTTGGTTTGAGCAGCATCGCGCAAAGCCGGGTGACCTGGCGTACCAGCGCGTCTCATCGGCCGCATTTACCTATAGGCCGCTCGTGAGCATTGTGGTTCCTTGCTATAAGACTGATCGGGTCTACCTGAGCGAGCTGCTGGATTCGGTGCTTGCCCAGAGCTACGACAACTGGGAATTGCTGCTCATGGACGCCTCGCCCGAATGGGATGCGGTAGCCAATCTTGCGCTAGCCGCTCACGACGAGCGCGTCCACCGGATCGAGCTGCCCGGCAACGGCGGCATTGTTGTTAACACCAACGTCGGCATCCAGCAGGCGGTGGGCGATTACATCGCATTCTTGGACCACGACGATATCTTGGAACCGGATGCACTGTTCCACTACGTTGCTGCGTTGAACAAGACTGCCGAGGAGGAGCGCCCGCAGGTCCTGTTCTGCGACGAGGATATGTTCCAGAAAACGGGGGAGTGGGGCAAGCCGGTCTTTAAGACCAAACTTAACGTCGACCTGCTCTATAGCCATAACTGTGTGACGCATTTTCTGGTGGTGGAGAAGACCCTGATCGACTCCATCGGTATGTCGCCGGAAGACGTTGCGGGCGCCCAGGATTACGATCTGACGCTCCGCTGCCTGGCGGCGGGTGCACGGTTTGAGCATGTTGCGCACGTGCTGTATCACTGGCGGGTGCACCCCGGCTCGACCGCCGACGGTTCTGCTGATAGCAAGCCCTATGCCATCGAGGCCGGTCGTCTTGCGCTGCAGCGCCACTTTGACTCGCTGGGCGTTTGCGGAACGGTCGAGGAGACTGAGACCCCATTCGTCTATCGCATGCGCTATGCTCTGCCTGAACCTGCGCCGCTGGTGAGCATTGTGATTCCGACCAAGGACCACGTTGAGACGCTTGACGCCTGCGTGATGTCGATTGCCGAGAAGGCAACGTATGTTAACTACGAGATTGTCCTAGTGGAGAACAACAGCGAAGATCCGGAGACGTTTGCGTATTACGAGGCCCTGCCGGAGCGCGTGGCTGCAGCGTCTGACGATAAGGGCGCTGCGCGCGTTGTGTACTGGCCGGGAGAGTTCAACTACTCCAAGATTATCAACTTTGGCGTTGAGCATGCCAAGGGTGACTACCTGCTACTGCTCAACAACGACACCGAGGTTATGACCCCGGACTTTATCGAAGAGATGATGGGCTATCTGCAACGTTCCGATGCGGGCGTGGTGGGCGCCAAGCTCTACTTTGCCGACCGTCTGGTGCAGCATGCTGGCATTGTGGTCGGCGTGCGCGGCGCACTTGCCCATGCCAACCAGGACTTTTCGGCAAAGCGCGAGGGCTACCTTGCCCGTGCCGTGCGCCCGGGCAACTTCAGTGCTGTAACGGGCGCCTGCCAGATGGTCCGTTGCGACGTTTTTGAGCAGGTCGGCGGCTACAACGAAGAGTTCGCCGTCGGCTTTAACGATGCAGATTTTTGTCTGCGCGTATGGAAGGCGGGCTACCGCACCATCTTTACGCCCTATGCCGAGCTGTACCACTACGAGTTCACCTCGCGCGGCAGGGAAGAGGCCAACGAGGAAAAGCTGCGACGTTGGAAACGCGAACAGGCACTGTTCATGCAGCGCTGGCCGGAGTTCTTCTTGACGGGTGATCCGTGGCTGGGGCCGAACCTATCTGCCGTGAGTGAGTATTTCTCGCTTTAGACAATGGTTTAACTGCTGTCGAGAGCCGCTAAGGCCACTAAGGGCTATGCCTATTTGGTGCAACTGGTCGGTTACTCCATTTGGCGGCGCGCCAACTTGCATCTGCTGTATGGAAGAACGTCGATTCTGGTGTTCGGGCGAAGGCGCTACGCGATGAAATTCTCCACCAGCGCAACCATTGAGTCCTTTTCGCTTGGGTCGGAGAGGGCGACCATGAGCGTCATCGCCGCCAGCGCGTTGCCCTCCACGCGGAGTCTCTCTCCGTCTCGGAGAACTCCGTTCTTATCGAGGAAGTGAATGAAGAGCGCCGCCGCAGAGCGCTTGTTGCCATCCAAGAATGGATGGTCCTTCACTACGAGGTAGAGAAGGTTGGCGGCCTTTGCTTGAACGGAGGGATATAAGTCTTGGTCGCCAAAGCCCTGATAGAGGGTGCTGATGATTCCGGCAAACTGGTTGTCCCGCTCTCGTCCGAACAGGGTGGATGACGAATAGAACGGTAGGCTGCGGACGACTTCGAGGGCTTCGGTATAACCGAGCTTCCAGTTGGACTCGTTGCCCTGGGGCGCCTGAAGCCTCCCCGTATCGTATTCATCGAGCAGGGTAAGGCTCGGAAGGTACCTCTGCAGCACCTCGGCCGCGCCGGAGAGCTCCGGCGTGCTTGATCGCTCGAGGACTTTGAAGACCGTTCCAAGCGCCTCGAGCCTTTTTTGGTTGATGGAGTAGCCCTGCAGGAGGTGCTGCTTTAGTACGCCATTTGCCCACCGGCGGAAGTATACGCCCTGCTGAGACTTCACGCGGTAGCCAACCGAGATGACCATGTCGAGGTTGTAGTGCTCGACCTGTCGTTTGACCGTCCTCGTGCCCTCGTTTTGAACTAGTGCAAAAAATGCACTAGTTGGAATGTCGCAAAGCTCTTCTTTGGATGCTGATTTTAGATGCTTGCGAATCGTTGTGACGTCGCGTCCAAACAATGCCGCCATCTGCTGTTGGGTCAGCCAGACCGTGTCGCCGTCGACGCGCACGTCCAAGTGGACGGTGCGGTCGGGGTCCTCGTACAAGGCGAGCTGCTGGCTTGCGGTGGAATTGTCCATGATGTATGCCCCTTCGGTTTAGTCGACATGCCATGACCCGCACGCCGGAGGCCGAGTGGTTTCAACATGCCGGTATTACGTAGCTTCAACCGGCATCCCGCCGGTCAGTCGGCGTCGCGTGCGCCGGCTAAGCCAGGGTCGGGGCAGCGGGGATCCGCGGCGCCGGCGCTTCGTACCATTGGGGGCCTCCGAAGCGACTTTTACCCTGTCTTGTTCTGGTAAATATAGTGTAACATAAAACACGAACATGCGTACGTATTTTTGTATTACATTTAGTTGGATGCGGAGCGCGTCGTCCTCTGCCTTACTTTCCGAAGCCCGCGGCAATCCAGGCCGCGGTTCGACGAGGCAGGGGGTGGTCATATGGACAGGATCATCCTTCTCCTACTGCCCTTGTCCTTCCCGGTCATCCTGAGCAAGTGGCGGGCTCTAGGCCCGTAATATGACGGCAGCCGCGGCTGGCGAGATGGCCGTTTCGCCGCGCGGAGCCAACACTCTGGAAATAAAAGTCACAGCCGCGTTTCTACATCCATTTTGTCGTGCCGATGATTCCGGGTCACAGCTCCGCTCCTTTATGAAGTGGTTGCCTTTGTCGAGAATGCCACATCGTGCAGCACGCGGTCGACATGCATACTAAGTGGTGAAGTTCGCAAACAGAGTGCAACCCCATGCAGCTAAACCGTCTGTGTGTTACAATGATAAACAGAAAATCTGTCTAAACATGTAACGGAGCGGGCAATGCAGCTACTTAAGCTTTCCTTAGACCACCTGAATCTGTTCGAAGGCGGAACACTGTCCCTCGATTTCTACTGTGAGGATAGGGTCCCTGCGGACGATCAGTCTGCGCACGCCGTAAGAAAGCCCTTATATACGAACAAACTTCTTGCTATTGCTGGTATTAACGCAACCGGAAAGTCTACTCTGCTAAACCTTATTGAACTGACTTGCCGCGCAATGAAAGGGGAATCTGTCAACGGAGGGGGCCTTCCCTCGAGCATGCCGTCACTTTTCCATGGCACTTCGACACTGCGCTGTGCGTTTGTTCATGAGGACAAGTTCTTTTATTTGAAGACGGAGCTGGTGCCTCAGAAAACGGAAGTGCGGGGGAATGCCCTGCGCATCGGAGAAGAGCTGATCGGGTCCATGCCGTTGTCAAAGCTTGCTAAGGGGGCAATGCGTGATTGGGACGAGATAGAGAGTCGGGTTTCGCTGCTGGCATCGCGCGATCGTTTACCTGAGTCCTGGTACCTTCTTCTTTCTGACGATAGGTCGATTTGCGCGCCGGTTCTTGCACAAGAGTGCGGCAGGCGGGGTGACGTCCTCGTTCTCCGTGACGGCGAGCTTCCTGATTTTGAAAACGGTGGAGAAAAGACCGACCGCGTTCTTCGCGTTTTCGATCCGAAGATCGAGCACCTGGAAGTGAAGGATGGTGGTCGGTCATTTGTCCTGCATTTCGAAGGGAATCAAGATCCCATGTATCTAAGTCTCGATGGCCTTAAAGAGGTGCTGTCATCGGGAACCCTGAAGGGCCTTGCTCTTATTCAGCGCGCCCTTGTTGTTTTGGAGAGAGGTGGATATTTCCTTGTTGACGAGGTTGAGAACCACCTCAATAGCCAGCTGGTAAACGTCGTTCTCGATTTGTTCGCCTCCGACTCGACGAACCCCCGGGGCGCCGTCATGGTGTTCACGACCCATTATTCTCAGTTGCTTGATCACGTGAGACGTAAGGACAACGTGTATTTTCTTGCTCGTGCCACCTCGGGGCTGGCTGAGGCGGTCAAGTACTCTGACCGTGTTAAGAGGATCGAAAACAAGAAAAGCGAAGTGTTCAACTCGAACTTTGTTCGAGGAACGGCCCCGCGGTACTTCGATGTGAAGAGGCTCAAGGAGCTTGTGGCGGAGGCGGTCCTGCATGAGTAGCTTTGCCGACGAAATCAAGGGTCGTCTTCTTATCGTGTCGTGTGAGGGAACGGCGGAAGAGGTGGCCATCAGGCTGTTGCTTGACGCGAGGAGGCTGCTCTTCGGCGGGGACGATATCGTGGCGATCACGCGAAAGCGCAGCGCGAAATCGATACAGGAAGAGTACCTGAATTACGAATACGATAGAGATGTGTGCATCGTGAGGGTGCATGACTCTAAGAAGGAGAACTTTAAGCTCGGAAGATTGTATGCCGGACGTTTTACCGTTATCGATATTTACACGCGGCCAGAGATTGAGGCGCTCGTTATTGCCCGGGAAGGCGAATGGGAGAAATGGCGGCGAAGCAAGAAGAAGCCGAGCGATTATTGCATTCAGAATCTAGGGTTTGCTCATCTAAAAGAACGCGAGTTTCTGGAGGCCTACTGGGATGTCGCATCGCTTGAGAGGGCGGCTAAGGACTATAAGCGCCTTCGGGTTGTAAAGGGGAATGAGTACTGCATTGCCGACATGCTTGCTGGTTAGCGTAGGGTGATGGCACGGCCGGCCTCCTTGCCACCGAGGCCGCCCCCGCAACCAATAACCCGCTTCTGGCCGACCAGTACGCCCTCACGCAGGCGAACATTGCGTACGCGTGGCAGACCGCCAAGACCGAGGGCACCGTCATCGTCGCTGTTCTGGATACCGGTGCCCGCCTCACCCACGAGGAACTGGTGGCCAGCTTGCTCACCGACTCCGCGTGGGGCACCTACAACAACAAAGCCCTCAAGACGAACGCCGTCAACAGCGGCGACCCCATGGGACATGGCGCACACGTGTGCGGCATCGTGGCAGCCATCGCCAACAACGGCTTGGGCGTGGCCGGTACCAGCAGAAACGCTAAGGTCCAGCCCATCGGTGTTCAACGACGACACGCGCAAGCGGTGACGTTCCTCCCTTGTGCTAAAATGAACAAAGAGAAACGGTGAAATGCCGTGGGAGGGGCCGATCAGTCGGCTCCTCCCTTTTTAATATAAATTGAACATTGTCAAACGGCAAAATGGCCCTGCCCCGCGGAGCTACCGCGGACGGCAGGGCCCGTCTATCTTCACCCGGTGGCGGCGCCGTTGAGGGCGTGTCTGCTCGACGCACGTTCGGCACTCTAATATCCGCGGGTCGGAACCGCATCTCGTTGCTACGGCTGGGGGCCTCCGGCGACTTCGCAGTCTGTGATCGGGCCTGGCGGCTGCCCGTCGCCCATAAAAAGCACTGGAGTGGCCTCACAACGGCCTCGAGCGCGGCGCGCCCCGGGGTCAGACTCCTATCTGCGGAGTGAGGTCACGAGGCCATCCTCGCTATCGCCCACACCCAGCAGGCCATCTCCCACGCCGTCGCGCAGTTCGCCACGCAGGGCCTCTTGCCCGCCGCGGACATCGCCTCGCGCCTCTCCTACAGGCGACGTGACCTGTGTCAAGTTTTTGGGCACGAAAGTTTCGGGGATCACGCAGCCATTGGCATATGCGACGAGCACGGCATCGAACGCTCGATGTCGAGGAGGGGTGCTCACCTGACAATTCAAGGACGGAGGGCTTCTTCGGCAGGCTGAAGGCTGAGTTCTTCTACGGAAGGGGCTGGAACGATGTTAGCATGGGGGAGTTCATGGAGATGCTGGACGCCTAGCTGGTCTGGTACCGCGACGGGCGCCGCAAGAGCGATCTGGGCTACATGAGCCCGATACAGTACCGAAGAAACCTAGGTTTTGTAGCGTAGGAACACGGTCCAGGATTTCCACTGCACCCCCCCATCTTCGTGTACGAGGTGTATCGCGAGCTGCATGGCGGGGAGTAGTCGAAGTATGGGTTTCGGTGATGTACGGTGCGTGCAGGATTTGGAGGACTAGGCATGCCAAAGCGCTCCCTCTCTGTGAGGAGGCTCACATTCCAGAAGAAATACGACCGCTCGGGGAACCCCGAACAATTCTCGCCAGCAGACCTAGATGGCAAGAACCTTCTTGACCTCTTTGATGCCTGGAGGAAGGAGCCCAACGCCATACCGCTGATGGAGCCCGGATCCGACGACTGCGTGGTCGTGAAGAAGGTCTCTCGACCAGACAAATACTCGCTATTCATCGATACGAACTCCGGCAAGCGCGGAGAAGAAGGCGACCTCTATAGGCCAGATAGCTCGCGACCAGCCCAACACATCAACGAGGAGGATGCCGCGACGGGACATACCCGAGTCCTTCTCTACGTGCCAGAGCGAGGACGAAACGCACTTCTCTTTTCCGAGCACTGTCTGCGTGGAACAGCCGGTAAAAGACTGCTCGACCTCTTTAGCCGCTGGCTCGCAAAGCAGTGCCCCTCCATCAAGCTCAAAAGTGAATGTGTATGCGAGGGAACCGATTGGCTTGAGCATATCAAAGCCGTCAAGAGCATTGAGGTTCGCGCACATCGCCTCCCGAAGAAGGCGTATGACGCCCTCGGCACGACAGTAGGTTCTTTCAATCTGGAATTCAAGCCAGATACAAGGCGCAGCTTTCCAATTCAGAAGTGCTTACAGCTTCGTGAAGCCAAGGATGAGGCCAATATCCTCGATACCGTGTTTGGCATCCCCGAACTTGATGGCGAGGGCGAGAGCAAGCTGTTGGCCACCGTTGTTGGAAACGATGACCGAACCAAGAAGATCGACTTCGATAAAGAGGTGCTGCCCCACTTCCTGCGCACGCTCAGCGAGAATGGAGACCCCGAGATCAGCGACGATGAGTTCATACAGCGCTGCTTTTTCCACGCTGACGAGATACTCAAGCGCATCGGTGAGTAGCCTATGAATATGTTTGGGCGGTATCTCGAAACGATCTGTTACAGAAGGTCAGACGGTAAGCAACGAGTTGACTTTGGACGGGCATTTGTTCAGCTTGGCGCTCCTTTGATCGTGGCATTTATCTTGGCTCTTATTGGTGTGGAAGTAGACGAGGGTTCCAACGCGATTTCGTTCATCTCCATTATCGCGGCCCTGATGTGCACGGTCGCCGCTCTTCTGTTCGAGGCAAGAACGTCCATCATGAGGCGGGACAAGACAACCGTCGAAAATGATGAACGCTCTGCGGACGAGTTGTTCTACCTTTGCATATGGCTGATTTTCGTTGGCATAGTCGGAACGATTGCGTTTTTGCTCCCAGACTTTAAATACCCGTTCAGTTTTCCCTGGTGGGTACATAGGGCATACAGCTTTGTATGCTTTGCCATCATCTTGCACTTCTTCATTGTTGTGGCAGTCTTTGCGACGAGGTTTATTCGCATTTACGAACGCGTCGTTGAACACAAGGAATAACGCACTAAACCGCATTTGGGCACCGGTTTGTGACCGGCTTGGAGGGTGAGCAGGATGGCGCGGTTGAGATTCACTTCGCCGAGATCGACCTCGAACTGGTGCGCGCCGGGTACACCCGCGCCGTCGAACTGCTGGCTGCCGAGGACCGAGACGCGGCCAATCTGCTTGAGAAGGCGGCGCCCCTTCGAGCTCACGTACCTGGGCTTCCCCCGCGAGCGCCGCAAATGGATACGCACCGACAACGTCCAGGAGCGCGCCGGCGCCGAGATTGAGCGGCGCACCAAGGCGGTGTCGGTCTTCCCGTCC
>OFOU01001221.1_pt1 | contig 16520 bp, 21 predicted proteins | sample 1542061 | NCBI WGS metagenome assembly OFOU01 (sample SAMN04209239, study PRJEB22552) | human gut metagenome | biome: gut; material: feces | host: Homo sapiens | place: USA: Oklahoma
GGGTGGTTATGCCGAAAACCCCTTGCACAGTTTCCCATAAAATAGTTTAACCTGTGCTCTTAAATTTGTTGCGTAATATAACATTGTTAAAAAAATAACTTTTGGTAAAACTGTTGACAAAAAAATTATTATGTGATATTATATAACCATAGAAGAAATGAAACATAAATAAAAAAGAAAAAAGGAGAAAGAACAATGAAAAACAATTTCAAACAAAACATAACAATTGACGAATTAATTTCAAAGGTAAGAAGTTCATCAAAATCAGCATTACAAGAGTATGATCGAGGTAACTTATCGTCTGCAAAATCATATGCAACGACAGCACATGAAGTATTTAAATTTATTAATATTTATTTTATGAATGACATCGAAAAATGGTCTGACAGTTATGAATGGCTTCGCAAAGAAACACTAGTGGATAAAATTTATTTCTTGACACTATAATGTTTCACGTGAAACATTTTGGAAATGTAAGACGGTTGCTTCATGAGGTTAGATTCTTCACTTTCCATTTCCAATAATGGAAAAATAAAAAAGAAAAGAGAGGAAAAATAAATGAAAGAAAGTAAAGTTATTATGATTGGAAATAACCCTTTTAAAGTGTACGAATACAAGGCATCAACAAATTTCAGTTGTAAAGGAATGTATCAATATAAGGATATTTATGACGCATATGATAGACCGTCAGCTTGTAAAATTGAAATATGGAATACGTGGGTAAAAACGTTAATAAATGCATCAGATAAAAATAAGCCGTTTAATATTTTTATCAATTCTAGAAACGCTTATCTATTCACTATATCTGGGTATATGTTTATAGATAACACACCTTATAATTTTCATATAACTAAAACCAGATTAGAACTTTATCCGGTTATAATATATAGGTAATGTTTCACGTGAAACATCGTAAGGTAAAAAAGAAACGGCTTTCATTCGGGTTCGAGTCCCGAATTACCTATTGATCTATGGGTCAAAAAATAAAGAAAGGATGAATAAAAATGAAGAAAAATACTGAGATTGGATGTATCCAAGAAATGAAAAATCACATTATAAACAATGAAGTAGGGTTTGAGGTATCATTTAGCTCAGAAAAAGGTATAGTTGCACTAAAACTATTTAATGAATTAGTTAGCATTACATATAAATCAAGAATTCCAATTGAAAACGCAATAGGTGTTAAATATGGCTTATTTGGGTGTATAACTGTTATTAAATCTGAATTTTTAAATTTACCTATTAACGAGTTAATTATTAGTATTGATATGTTAATAAAGTATTCGGCGCCGTTTCCGTTAGCCTAAGGAGGGATAATAATGCATGAAATAACATTATTAATTTATGGCTTTGCTTGTGGGTACTTATATCGCAAATACTTAAAAGAGAGGTATTAAAAATGACTTGCAAAAAATTAATTGAAACACAGATATCAACATTTTTACGATCAAAGTTAAAACGCTCAAAAGTGTGGGTAAACATAGATCAATACGACACACTCCGCGTACACATCAACTCCGACCCGATTCACCCATTTCACTACGAAATCCGAAACGTACAATCTAAACTTTCGGATAACGTAAAAATTAGCCAGCTATCATATGAGTTAGTCAAGACTTACCAACATCATATTTTATCATACTATTTTTACAATTATAATTGACATATTCGTATAAATATGCTATAATTATAAATGTAATAAAGAATTACACAAGCCAATCTATTTATTACATTGCCATGGCGGTAACTCAATCTTACCGCCTACACCTTAGTGTAAATATTGGATATAGTGGCATGATTCAGTCTCATGAACCCTCATTATTCCTCCTGTTTTGCTGATGCCACTTCTGGTTCGATTCCAGATTACACTTTTAATGTTTCACGTGAAACATTATACAAATACACAACAAAAATAACGAAAAGGAGCAGCAGAAAATGGCAAGAGAAATTATGATCACAAGAACGATCACATCAACAAAAGCCAATGTCATGTGTTTAGACATTGAAGCAGGGGAACCGTTTAACGAAACGGTAGAAGTAGCAAGAACCTACAAAGACGATGAAGCTTTGCTTAAAGCAGTAAAATCGCTGATTGAGACAGATACAATCAAAGCTGTGCACGTCGTAGACAAAGAAGTTGTTGAAACTCTTTACGGAATGCCAGAACAGGTATTCATTATGAATGCTAAAGTAATGCCACCGAGAAAACAGAAAACAGTAGCAAAAACAGAAGAATAAAATAATGTAAAAGGAGATTTAAAACATGATTAAAATTAAAGAAACATCAAGAGACTTTACAGAGATTGAACAGTATTTAATGACAATTTCTCCAACCATCAAAGGACTGAAAGACATTGAAGACGGTACATCAATCAAAGTAAACGGTGTAATGATCTTTGAAGACATCAAAGAAGAAACAGGAGAAACAGCAGAGATTATCTCAATTATCACCCCAGAAAAAGATGTATACTGTGGACAGTCAACAACCTTTAAAAGATCATTTAGAGATATTCAGAATATTATGAAAGATAAACCGTTTTCAATTATTAAAATTTCTGGTAAAACAAACGCTGGTAGAGATTATATCAATTGCACATTGGATATTAATTCTCTTTAAGAAATACATGAAAAAAGGGAAGCTTTAATGCTTCCTTTTTTTGTTCTAAATGTTTCACGTGAAACATATTAAAAGGTGAGGTGTAAAACATGGCAAAGAAAAAATCAGAAATTCAACAGGAATATAAAAAAGAAAGAAATCGCATACAAAGGTTTATAAAGAGAGCAGAAAAACGTGGTTATATTTTTGAAGATAACATACTACCAAAAATACCAAAGCGTATTACAAAAAGTAGTGTAGCACGGCTGAAGAAATTAAAACCAGATACCCTATATAGAAAAGCATTATACGGCGGAGAAGTAACACAAGGAGAAATTGTTGCAGGACTAGAGGGAAGAAAAGCAGAACGATCACAACGAGCAAAGAAAGCACAGCAAATTAGAAAAGCAAATAGATTATCAGAGCAAAGATTTTTTACATCAACAGCAAAGGCAGTATACCCACCAAAGCCAAACATTGTAATACCCGAACCAGAATCATACGATCATATACCAGATACAGGTGAAGTTATTTTTGACAACACATATGAGGAGTATATATCAAGGTTATCAAGACCAATTACACAAGCTGGTCTGTATGGTTATAGATCATTAGACGCTTATAGAACATCATTAAGAGAGGCAGAGACTTTAAAATCAATAACGCAAAGAGAAGTTGATCTTGTAGGTAAATCAGAAGTAGGGTATAGGATAAGGAAATATTTGGAATGGAAAATAACACTTGATTATGTTATGTATGGAAGTTCAGCAGAAGCAATAAATAGTGCTTCCCAAGAATTTGCTAACGCTATAACAGATAAAACATTAACATTAAAAGAAAGAAAAGACTTATCAGAAGAAGCTGAAAGAGAAGAAAACTGGGAGGGTGTATAACGTATCTAAGACAATACATTGAGTGGATTATGAGGCCTAGAGAAAATAGATATTTTATGTGTGATTTTGAAACAACAGTGTATAAAGGACAGGTAAGCACAGAAGTTTGGGCGTCCGCTTCCGTAGAATTATATACAGATGATGTTAAAATATTTCATTCTATAGATGAACAGTTTGAGTATTTTAAATCATTAAAAACAAACATAATAGCTTACTATCACAACCTTAAATTTGACGGATCATTTTGGGTATCATATTTAATGGTTGACAAACATTTTAAACAAGCGTTAGAAAAAACAGGTGAAAAAGAAACTGATGTAAAATGGAAAGATCAAAAGTGCATGTCAAATGGTGAATTTAGAATCAGTGTTTCTGATAAGGGGCAATGGTATTCTATCGTTATAAAAGTAGACGGTAAATTTATAGAGATTAGAGACTCTTTAAAATTACTACCATTTTCTGTAAAGCGTATTGGGGAATCTTTTGGAACAAAGCACAAAAAACTTGACATGGAATACGAGGGATTTCGTTATGCAGGGTGCGAGATTACACCAGAAGAAAAGAAGTACATTGCAAATGATGTTCTTGTAGTAAAGGAAGCATTAGAAATTATGTTTAACGAGGGACATAATAAGCTAACAATAGGCTCATGTTGTTTAGCTGAATACAGAAATATATGCAATCATTCTGTAAATTCAGTTTATGACTATGAAGAAATGTTTCCAGACTTATACGATATAAAAATAGACGAAAAAATTCATGGTGTTGATAACGCTGGTGAATGGATAAGAAGATCGTATAAAGGTGGTTGGTGCTATTTAGTAAAAGGTAAAGAGAATAGAATATACAATAACGGCACAACTGCTGATGTTAATTCACTATACCCTAGTATGATGTCGTCAGAATCTGGTAACAGATACCCAATATTTTTTCCGACATTTTGGAACGGAAACTATATACCAGATAAAGCTTTAGAAGAAGATAGCTACTTTTTTATTAGAATAAGAACCAGATTCTACATTAAAAAAGATAAGTTACCGTTTATACAGATAAAAGGAAATTTTTTGTATAAGGGAACAGAAGCATTGGAAACATCAGATGTATATGATAAAGAAACTGGAAAATATTGTCCTTACAGAATAGAGGAAGACGGATCAGTAGTACCTAATATAGTCGAATTAACATTAACAATGAGTGACTATTATTTATTAATTGATCATTATGAATTGGTTGATTTTGAGATATTAGACGGTTGCTATTTTTATTCACAAGTTGGAATATTTGACGAGTACATAGATAAGTATAAAAATAAAAAATTAGGATCAAAAGGGGCAAAAAGAGAGTTAGCAAAACTATTTTTGAATAACTTATATGGAAAGCTAGCTAGTAGCACAGATTCTTCTTTTAAGATTGCTTATGTTAAAGAGGATAAATCAATAGGTTTTATACCAGTAACAGAGCATGAAAAAGAAGCAGGATATATTGCTTGTGGTTCTGCTATTACAAGTTATGCTAGAAATTTTACAATTAGGGCGGCACAGAAAAATTACTATGGTAAGGATAAGCGAGGATTTATATATGCAGATACAGACAGCATTCATTGTGATTTAGAACCAGAGGAAATAACAGGAATAAAAGTACACGATAAAAACTTTTGCTGTTGGAAACTTGAAAGCTGCTGGGATAAAGCAATTTTTACTAGGCAGAAGACTTATATAGAACACGTTGTAAAAGAAGATTTAGAACCAATAGAAGAACCTTATCACAATATTAAATGTGCAGGAATGCCAGATAAATGTAAAAACTTATTTGCTTTATCAATGACAGGTAAGCAAGTTATTTATGGTTACACAGATAAAAGTACAGGTAAACATAAAGAATGGACGGAAGATGAAAAAGTGTTCTTATTTGATGAAAATGAACAACCAATAGTCAGAGACTATTCTGATTTTAAAGTTGGTTTATGCATACCAGATAAGTTACGCCCTGTGCGTATACGAGGTGGGATATTACTTGTAGATACAACATATGAAATGAGGTAAAAATTATGATAAAAAGAGTAGAAATAATTGAAAAAAGTAGGCAAATAACATGTGATGAATTTGATTTATATGTTGATGGTGTGTTAAGAAAGCAATCATGTACAAAGCCATTTTTTAGTTTGTATATGGGTGAATATGATGCGAATAATATTATTGATATAGCAGAATCAATTTATTATAATAAAGTATATGTTTACACTGATATAAGAAATAAAAGTGTTGACGAATATATTACTCATTTATGTTCCGAAAGCAAAAAAGTAATACCTATTTACGAAATAATAAATAAGGTGTGCAATGTATTAGATTTGACTTTAAAAAATGAAACGTTATCAGGGTATATTATTGATTATTATGGTAAAGAAATAGGGTATTATAGTATAGTGGGAGATATAGCGTATTTTTATAATAATGAAAAGCTAATAACTGTAATAGTAGAAGAAACTATAACTAATATGTTTATAAAAGTATCATCCGCTATAACAAATTTATATAACCTAGAAAACGGTTCTATCAGTTAATTAAAATAATAGAGTAGGGCAATCAATGATTGACACCTACTCTATTTTATATCAATATCCAACGAGATAATCAAAGCCTACTAGCATGATAGAAAATAGTCTGGCACTATAATTTCAAGTGTGCTACCCAGAACTAACAGTGATATGCACGTTGGTTGATACCGTATTAAGTTAATATGATAAAGCTGATAAAACAGCTTCTTTACAGCGTAAATCTTTAAATCTGAAACACCCTTTTTCAAAGTAGTATCTCATATTTAAAAGCAAATAATCATTCTTTCTAAGCATAACAAAATTTATATTATGGTCTTCTGTTGTAATAGTGATTCTTGTAGGGTATGTACTGTCAGCTTTATCGTCACAGTAAATAACACCAGTTTCAGCAAATTCACGGATTGCATAATCAGTACCTTTATATCTAAGAGTGCAAATATATTCACTTTTACCAACAGGCTTTTCAATAAAAGTCTTGTTATCATTTAGATATACACACTCACTACTATATGCGACATATTCATTTCCAGAAAATGCTCGGTTAAATGCGCTTTCTTTTTGCGCTTTACTAGCACTTTCGTTGAATCCCTGTTCCAGAACAAATCCGTCACCTCTAAGAAACTTTGTTTCATCACGGAGTCTTGCACTAATACCCATTTCTGTATAATAAGGGTTTAACAGACTAACTGGATTGCTAAGCATGATCAAAGGAACATATCGCACTTGTTTCCCTTGCCCTCTGGCAATACTGGTATGAATACTGATCAACTTTTTTACTTCATCTGCACAGTAATGATTCGTCTCACTCTGAAACTCATCCATTAGCATACGTTGAATATCTGAAAAGAAGTGACTGTACTTTTTAATCTGGTCAGCACTATTAACGCTAACGGCATACCCACATGGGATTAATACTTCTGTATCATCCAATTTAAACAGATACAATTCGTGGAAAATGCCTTTTGCTTTTCTTTTTGATAACATACCGTATTCTGGAAAGAATAAAGATCCAATATCATCAAAGAATTTTTCTGCAACATTATCCAATTCATAGTTATAACGATAAACAAGACAAAATTTTTCTTCATATTTAAAAAAACGGTTCATCAGATATCTACTAAAATACGTTGTCTTTCCACCGCTACGATTTGTTGTACACATAAATATCTCTGGTTTTTCACCATTTATATCTAGCATTGACAATAACTTTGTTCCGTCATAATATTCTGACATTTATTTTTTCACCTCATTTCTATAATTAATTATAACAAAACTATTGCAAAAAGTCAATAAGTATGCTATAATAAAATAAAAAAGGTGGTGAGGTAAAGTGGAAGAGTTTTACCCTATTATTATTGCACTCATTTTTAATTTGTTCGATTTAATCAGCGGTATTATTTCAGCAGTTAAAAGTAAAGACTTACAGTCTGCAAAATTACGAGATGGTTTGTTTAAAAAAGTAGGATTCATTATGTGCTACATTTTAGCTTATGTAGTAGATTCCTATGGTGGTTACATAGGTTTAAACTTAGGCGTTTTGATTTTGCCAATTGTAGTTCTTTACACATGTACAACAGAACTGGTATCAATCTTAGAAAATATCAGTAAGATTAATTCTGATTTGTTACCAGAAAAATTGATGGAATTATTTCATATCAGTAGAGGTGAATAACATGAAAATTTACTTATCGCCTAGTGATCAATGGTCGAATATTTGCTCTGGTTCTGGTCACAGTGAGGCATATCACTGCACACAAATCGCAGACGAGTGTGCAAAATACTTGAGAGGTTACGGCTATGAAGTTTTAGTAGGAAACAATTCCGAAGATGGAACATACCCTAACCGTGTAACCGAATCCAATGACTGGGGTGCAGATTATCACATCCCGATCCACACAAACGCTGGCGGTGGGCAGGGTACACTGGTCATGACGTACCCTACTACTGTAAATGATAGTTATGTTACATCTGTATATAACAAGGTTGCTTCTCTTACACCTACATCGGATTATGGTGTTCGTAGTGATGAAACACTTTATGAAATTTTAAACACAGTTGCAACCTGTATTTACATCGAATGTGAATTTCATGACACAGAAACCTTAGCACAGTGGATTGATGAAAACGTGACAGCAATCGGAAAAGCAATTGCAGATGGATTTGCAGAAGTAGACGGACTTACAATTAACAACGGATCAGGTAACAACCATACAGATAGTAATGTGCTTTATAAAGTACAGTGCGGTGCTTTTAAAAACAGAAGTAACGCAGAAGCATTGAAGCAGTCACTTATTAACAATGGTTTTGAAGCGGTGATTAAGGTGGAATAAAATGCCAGATATTAATAAAGCTTATACATGGGCGATTCAAACGTGTAATGCTCCTAATATCGGTTATTCTCAAACATATAGAAATCAACAGACAGTTGGTGGCGTTACCTATTATGATTGCTCATCCTTTATTAATTATGCATTATTAGCAGGTGGGTTTGAAACACCAAGTTATGCACCAAATAGTAATGCATTTACAACCTATTCAGAGCCAGATGAATTACTTAGATTAGGGTTTACCGAAGTTGATCCAAATGGTGAAATACTTCCCGGAGATATTGGTGTATCAAGTTACCACACAGAAATGTGTTATGAAAAAGGTACAGGTTCAGCAATTTTTATGGGAGCACACACCGATTTAGCACCATTAGCTGATCAAGTATCAATTGGAAATTACACTCAAAGTTTTCCTAGAATATTTCGGTATGGAAGCGGTGGTGCTACTGGTTATGGAGCAAGCATATATGTGGTATCTGCATTGTGTGGAAATGCGTGGAGAGAATCTCATATTAACCCAGCACAAGAAGAATTATCTGGCGGCGGTGGTTTTGGTATTTTCCAGTGGACGGCTGGAAGAAGAACAGCACTAGAACAATGGTTATCTGAAAATGGATATGACAGAACTTCACCAGATGGACAGGTAAAATACTTATTTGTTGAAGCTGACTGGCTAGGTGAGTTTGCAGGAATTACATCACTTGATGAGTTTATTAATTCAGATAGTAGAGATATTCCAGCATTAACAGAAGCGTTTATGAAATGTTGGGAACGTCCTGCTGAATCTGATCCGTCTCTACGAATTGAATATGCAAACAAATGCTTTGATTTTATTCAAGAACACGCTCAGGATTCTTCAATAAATTCGTGGGTAATTAAAAATGAATTACTAGGTGAACCAGATATTTTAAATAATGCAGTCATGATGTATCGGTTACTTAGTGCAGGTGGGGGTTCTGGTGGAACAACAGGAAGTAAAAAATCAAAAATGCCTGTGTGGATGATGATACGTTATAGAATGTTTTGAAAGAGAGGTATTAATATGGCAGTAAAAACAAGAGAAGAATTGATTGAATCAATTAACACATTAATTGGTGAAGATACTTCTGATGTCAGCTTAGCAATTTTGGAAGACTTCACAGACACATACAATGATCTGTCGGAGAAAGCAAGTGATAACACAAAATGGAAAGAGAAATATGAGGAGAATGACAGTGAGTGGAGAGAAAAATATAGAAAAAGATTCTTAGAGGGAGACGGAAGAATCGAGGAAGAGGACACAGATGAACCAGATCAAGTTCCTACTAGGTACGAAGATTTGTTCACCAATAAATAATTTTAAAGAAAAGGAGATGTAAAAGATGCCGAGAAGAGTATCAGTTAGCACATTGAATGCTTCTACATTGGATATTCTGAATGTAATTCGTCAGAATGCTTCCTATGATTATCAGCAGAATGTGCCAGTAGTAAAAACCGCAAACGATATCCCGAAAGTCGGAGAGGTTTTGATGGGACAGCCTGCACTGGCTAACCAATTTATCAACGCACTTGTAAATCGTATTGCGATTGTAAGAGTGCAGAGTGCAACATTTAACAACCCGTATTCAATGCTCAAGAAAGGGTATATTGAGTTTGGTGAGACCGTAGAAGACATTTTTGTTTCTATTGCAAAGGGTGTAGACTTTAACCCAGAAAAAGCAAGAGAGCGTGAGTACAAGAGGACATTTCCAGATGTTCGTTCTGCTTTCCATGCTATGAATTGGAGAGTAATGTACCCTGTAACGATTCAGGATGAAGACTTGAAACAGGCATTTCTGTCTATGGACGGTGTTCAGAACTTGATCGCAAAAATTGTAGACGCTGTTTACACAGGTGCTGAATATGATGAATTCCTGTTATTTAAGTATCTGTTGATCAAAGCAATTAGTCACGGTAAAATGAAACCTGTGGCTATTGGTGACGGAACAGACTTGAAAGAATCTGCTGTACAGTTCAGAGGCGTGTCTAACCTGTTACCGTTTATGTCTGGTGAATACAACGAAGTTGGTGTAAAAACAACGACACCGAAAGACAGACAGGTGATCTTTATGGATGCTATGTTTAATGCACAGTTTGATGTTAATGTACTTGCAAGTGCATTTAACATGGACAAAGCTGATTTCATGGGAAGACTGTTTTTGATTGATAACTGGACTAGTTTTGATAACGAGAGATTTGACATTATCAGAGCAAATTCTGACGGAATTGAAGAGGTTACATCAGAAGAGCTGGCGCTACTTGCTGATGTAAAAGCTGTGATTCTTGATGAAAACTGGTTTCAAGTTTATGACAACAATAACAAGTTTACCGAGAAATATTCTGCAAGCGGTTTGTACTGGAATTACTTCTATCATACGTGGAAGACAATTTCAAACAGTCCGTTTAGCAATGCTGTTGTATTTGTTACAAGCACTGCAACTATCACAGCGCCAGAATCTGTGACAGTAGAAATTTCTAGTAAAGATATTGCAGATGTTGGTACTGTATTTGCACTTGAAGTGCAGGAAGATAACGCAACCTTGCAGAATGGGTTCTACGAATTTGTTCAGACAGAAGATGCTACAACAAAAGGAATTGCTATTCAAAAGTACGGTGCTGTAACATTCCCTGTCGGTCAGACAACTACGAAACTACAGATGATTTATGGTGGTGTTGCTTACACAGCAACAACGGAACTTACGACTGGTGCAAATGTAGGTGCTACTCTTACATTTAGCAAGTCATAATTTAAGTGTAACTATATCTTGTGCCATGGTGGGTGAAATATCCCACCATTAAATTAAAAAAGAGGTGATAGAATGAAAGAGTTTTATAAATCAGATACAGTTGATGCTTTGGGAAATGCTCACGAAACAGTTGGGGAGAATATTCGGTGTAAAGAGAATGTGCTTGCTGTGCTTACTGGGAAAAGTGATGTTGCACTTACAAGTGAAGAACTTAGTGCGATTAAGAAATATTTAGGTATTGCTGAACCTGCAACAGTTAGAACAAGAAGTAGAAAAGTAAGTGAAGATAGTGAAAAATAAGAGGTGTTGTTTATGTATGTAGAACCTAGCACAAATATCAGAATATTGAAAGATGTACCGCTTGATAATAGTTATGAACATACACTTTATTTTGCTGACGTAGGTTCGCAAGTTGATTACTTTACAAGTAAAGCGAAATTTTCTTTGACTAACCAGACATACCAGAGAGTAAATCGTGGGTATGCAAGGGTGCAGAAAACCGCTGATGAATTGTATGATTGTAATTACATGATGTTTCAGAATAGTGGGTTTGGAAATAAGTGGTTCTATGCTTTTATTACTAGCGTTGAATATGTGAATAATGTGACAAGTGAAATTCAGTTTGAGATTGATGTAATGCAAACATGGTTTTTTGATTACGAATTAGAAATGACCTATGTTGAAAGAGAGCATTCACTTGAAGATAAAATTGGCGAAAATTTAGCACCAGAACCCGTTGATCTAGGTAATATTATTTGTACTGACATTTATACGCCAGATAATGTGTTTACAAGTTATTCTGGTGTTATTGCTAAAGGAACTGGGGGGTTGTCATAATGTATACGGGTGGTTTATATACTGGTGTAGAATATATAGCTTCACCATTAGATACAGCAGAGGGTGTAAAATTATTAGATGACTATTTAAAAAATCTAACTACATACAACCAAATTGACAGTGTTGTATCAGTTTTCATGATTCCGTCGGCTTTTGTTGAAACAGAAAATAACACGCAACCAAAATCAATAAGTGTAGTAATACCTAGACCAACAGATATAGACGGGTATAAACCTAAAAATAATAAATTGTTCACATCACCATATTTATTCATTAGTGTTGATACTGGAACTGATGCTCACAATTATAAATTTGAATATTCAAACACTAAAGATAAATTATTGTTCACAATGGCGTGTGCTATGAGCGCTAACCCAGAAATTGTTACTTACCCTAGAGCCTATAATGGAACAAAAGGTGTTGTACCAGACGATGGTGGAAGTACAACAGATTCTGAAATAAATGCCACTGAAACCGTAGCTTGTACTGGTTTCCCACAATGCGCGTATACTATTGATTCTTACAGAGCGTGGTTAGCACAAAAAAGTGGTGCTAGTGAAATTTCTTATATGGGGTCATTAATAGGTACTTTAGGATCGGCGGCTACTGGAAATTTAATTGGTGGTGCATTAGGTGTTTTAGGAATAGCACAGCAGTTAAATCAAACAGTTATTGAGACTACAAAAGGAAGTCAAACAAGAGGTAATATTGGTAGTAGCACAAATGTAGGTATTAGAGCAAAAGGAGTTTATTTTAAAACTATGAGTGTTACAAATCAATATGCTAAAATGATTGATGACTTTTTCACAGTTTATGGCTATACTTGTGGGAGAGTTAAAATACCAAATAGACACAGCAGACCACATTGGAATTTTACAAAAACAAAACGTTGCTCTATAACAGGGAGTATTCCTGCTGATGATATGAAAAAAATTTGTAGCATATATGACAATGGAATTACATTCTGGAAAAACCCAAATGAAGTTGGAAATTATTCATTAGATAATTCACCAACAGTATAAGTGAGGTGATAACGTGGGAAGGCGAAAAACTTATTTTGATGAAAGTGCTATTCTGAATAACAGAACTTATGTACAATATGTGAATAGGCTGACTGAACTTGCTATCTCTATGTTTGAGTGGACAGGGTTGCCAGAATCTGTTGATAGTAGGTACATTGAATTGCACCTGTTTTCTAATGGATGTATGGTATATTTCGACGATGAAGTAATGGGAAATCTTTGCCTTGATTGCACCTACAGCGGCAGTTTAGATGTGTACGGGTATCCTATTTTAAGAAGAGCGTATAGTAGTTATAACGGGTATAACAGATTGCTAAAAAATAGTAATTCGGTGATCATCTGGAATAACCTATTACATATACCAAGTGAAGCGGATATTAGAGCGTACGCTAGAAGACTATGGATGCTAGATAGAATTATTGATGTAAATGCGAACGCACAAAAGACACCTATCCTTGTACAGGGAAATGAAAAACAGAGGTTAAGTTTAGTTAATTTGTATAAGGAGTATGATGGAAACGCACCTGTTATTTTTGGTGATAGTTCTTTGAATACAGAGGGGTTGAAAAGTATTAGCACTGGCGCTCCTTATGTTGCAGATAGGGTTTATGAGTTGAAAACTCAGATTTGGAGTGAAGCACTGACGTATTTGGGTATTAGTAATATTAATATTCAAAAAAAGGAAAGATTGATCACTGACGAAATTACTAGAAATCAAGGCGGAACTGTTGCTAGTAGGTATAGTAGACTGGAAGCTAGACGACAGGCGGTTGAAAGAATTAATGATATGTTTGGCACTAATATTAAGGTTAATTATAGGGAAGATTATCAAGAAATTAATCCAGAAGATGTGTTTAATAATGAAGAGAATGGTGGTGATAGTGATGAGTAAGTATACAACAGAGGTAAGGTTTATTTGTGAAAACTTTGCTGGGTTAAGTGAGAGTGCTGATGGCGATAGTGTAGATGGGGTTTTGGATAAAAGCTGGAATAAGGTGTTTGATAGTAATGTAAAGTTCTTTGATGAAGAGTATAGGAAAGTGCTTTGCAAGAAGATTTTGAAACATTACTATACAAGGGAGATTGGTTGTGAGGCGGTTGGGTTGTGGAAACTTTGGATGAATACGAAGTTGGAAGAGATCATGCCGTATTATAATCAGTTGTATGAGAGTGAGTTGTTGAAGTTTGATCCGTTGACTGATACTAAGATTGAGACTACTGGTAATAGGAGAGGAAATAGTGATAAGGATAAGAGTGGCACTGAAAATACGAATGATAAGAGAGATGTGAATGTTGATAATAGCGGAAGTAGCAGTGGAAGTAGTGATAGAAGTACACATGGTGATAGTGTAGAAAGAGATTTGTACAGTGATACCCCACAGGGAAGTTTGCAGAATGTGGAGAATGAAACGTACTTAACGAATGCTAGGAAAGTTAGTAATGACAGTAATGGAACTGATAATGTTACGAGTGAGGATAATTTTAGTAGTAATAGTGTGACCAGTGATACGTTTGTTGGTAAGAAAGATAATAGTGAGAATGAAAGTGTTAATAGTACAGAGGACTATGTAGAGAATGTTGTTGGTAAACGTGGTAGTGGAAGTTTTAGTAACTTGTTGAATGAATTTAGGAAAACGTTTCTGAATATTGATATGATGATTATTGATGAATTTGAGGAAATGTTTTTTCAGTTGTGGTGAGGTAAAAGCATGATAAACAATTTTAAATACCCATATTGTCAAAAAGTATTACCTTTAATATATGATGATTCGTTATCATATTATGAAACAGTGTGCAAATTAATTGCGCATGTTAATAAAATCGGTGATGTTGTTAATTCGTTAGATAATATTCAAGGGATTGATATGACCAAAATTTATTTTTTTGATAAAATTGAAGACATTACATATTTTGCTAATACAGTAAAATGTGGTTTGCTAGTAATTAATAACGGTAAAATAAATAAAATACCAAATGACGTTGTATTTGCTGATGGCATAAATATTTTATTTGTGTGTGGAATTTTAGACGGTAATTTCAGCATACACGGTAAAATTATTAGTGATAATAAACAAATATTCACATTAACATCAAATGTTAAAATAAATAAAAATAAAAACCCAATAGGGTTTCCAGAATACTATGGTGCTATTACTAATAATATTAGTATTGATAACAGTATGTATATCAATAAATGTATTGAAAATTTTACTATAACTAAATTAAGTGCAGGGGATTATTATATCAGTAACACAATTAAAATTAACACAGACCATAAAAGTTTAATTGGTGAAAAAATTAACCAAGAATATTCATTAACTGAAACTAACGGTTCAAGAATAATTCAAATTAATAATGAAAGAACTGCAATTAATATAGGTGACGGAACAGCAAACGGTATTACAACAATTAATGTTGAAAATTTAAGTGTGTTAAACTTTGAACCTGTGTACAGTATTATTACAAGTGGAATAACTATTGATGGCGCACGAGCTGTTAAACTAAATAATATTACAGTATCTAATTTTAAATTAGGTTATAATTTAGGGTATGTTACTCTTAGTTATATTGAAAATTGTAGGTATCTTAATAACAGAAGTAGTGCAGATAATAACACATGTTCGGGTATTAACATTGTGCTTAAAAAAGGTACTACTTTAGGTATTTCGTCAATTGTCAGTGTTTATTTAATAAAAAATGATATTCACTACAATAATTACAATGCTAATAATATCGGTATTTATTGTAATGGTACTGGTGGACTTGCGGATTTATTTATAGATAAAAACAACTTTTATGGATGTGCTACTGGTATTTCTATAAATTCAAATGATGATAATAAACTACAACAAAATATATGGATAAAAAACAATACAATTGATAACTGTGTAGATGGTGTAAAATTAAAAGGTAATTTAAAAATAAATATTATAAGTAACTGGGTAAGTTGTACTAAAGAACTTGATAATATAACTAAACACGGTATTTTATTAGATTCGATTTCAGGTGATGGCAGTGTTATATGCTGTGAAAATAGTATTAAACTAGCTGATAGCAATGATTTAGAAAATAATTATGGTATTAGAGTGTTAAATTGTACCGGCATTATATGTACAAACAATAATGTTTTTAATTTCACAAATCCTATATATTGGACTGCTACAAAAGATTCTAAGATTAATGCTATGTGTGTTAATTATAAAAGTAATAAAGATAAATATGCTTGTATATTGGAACAATGTACAAATGTGGTTTGTGAAGTTGGTGTTAGTGGTGGTAATAAGTACCAAGGTGTTCAATTACTTCATTCTGTATATTGCATGGTCTTAACAAATTTATTAAGAACATCAAATATAACAGGTGGAAAAGTTGTAATTAATGCAACACCAGTTACGACACAGGATATTTACAAACAATTAGAATATGGTAATACAATTTGTGGATCAATATGATTTTAAAGGTGGCGCTAACATGCCACCTTTTTAATGTAAACTGTGCAAGGGGTTTTCGGCATAACCACCCC
>OFOU01001223.1_pt1 | contig 16511 bp, 18 predicted proteins | sample 1542061 | NCBI WGS metagenome assembly OFOU01 (sample SAMN04209239, study PRJEB22552) | human gut metagenome | biome: gut; material: feces | host: Homo sapiens | place: USA: Oklahoma
CCCCTTTCCATTATACAGATTGTTTTTCTGTCCGGCAAATCGGGTATGGGGGCACCGCCAACCTATCCAAGACGGTTGCAAACCTGCTTGCCAGCATCAAGCTGCAAGCATATTCGCCGCCGCTGCCCATTGAGACGGACTGCATCCATGTTGCCAACGGGACGTATTTCATGGACGGCAGCTTTACCGCCGACAAGAGCTACTGTAACAACCGGCTGACGGTCGCCTACAACCCTGACGCACCCACCCCGAAAAAGTGGCTGCAATTCCTATCGGAGCTGCTGCAACCGGAGGACATTCCCACCTTGCAGGAGTTTTTGGGTTACTGTCTGCTGCCGACCACCAAGGGGCAGAAGATGCTCATGCTCATCGGCAAGGGCGGCGAGGGCAAAAGCCGCATTGGGCTTGTCATGCGCTCGCTGCTGGGCGACAGCATGAATACCACCAGCATCCAGAAGGTCGAGAGCAACCGGTTCAGCCGTGCGGATTTGGAAAACAAGCTCCTGATGGTGGACGACGATATGGATATGAGCGCCCTGCCCAAGACCAACTATATCAAATCCATCGTCACATCTGAGTGCAAGATGGACATGGAGCGCAAGGGCGTTCAGAGCTATCAGAGCCAGCTTTATGTGCGCTTTCTCTGCTTCGGCAACGGTGCGCTGACCGCCTTACACGATAAGTCCGACGGTTTCTTTCGCCGCCAGATCGTGCTGACCACCAAAGATCGGCCCGCAGGCAGAGCAGATGATCCGTTTCTGGTGGACAAGCTGCTGCGAGAAAAAGAGGGTATCTTTCTCTGGTGTCTGGAGGGGCTGCACCGGCTGATCGGGAACAACTATCAGTTCAGCATTTCGGGCAAAGCCAGAGAGAACATGGAGACGGTCAAACGCAGCAGCAACAATGTGATCGAGTTTCTGCAATCTGAGGGCTATATCCGCTTTCGGGCAGACAGCGAAGCCAGCTCCAAGGCGATCTATGAAGCCTATACGAGATGGTGCGACGATAACGCACAGAAGCCCATGTCTGCCAACCGGGTCAGCTCCGAGCTTGCGCAAAATGAGCAGCTTTACAACGTGGAGGCCACCAACAATGTCCACGTCGGCGGCAAGCGGGTACGCGGTTTTATGGGCATTGAGGTGGTCAATCCGCTGCTATATTAAAAATGAGGAATGGACTTCAAAATTGCTGTACACGCCGTACACTCTGTACGGCTGTATTCAACTTCATTTTCAAAAAACAGTTTTGCTTGTGCTTGCCGCAAAGCATTTCACGGCAGAGTGTAAAATCAGCCGCTTACAAAGCTATGGACAGCCGCTCGGTACGCAAAACCGGCGTACAGAAGCGTACACAAGAGGGCTTTTCTGTACCGAGCCGTACACAGACGGCTCAATTTTGCAGCCCCAAAATCAATGCTTGTGAAATCCGTGAAGATTTTCGCCACGGGTCGAACAAAATACGCCATCCGGTGATTTACCGAAGCGTGAAGCCGCTGCATCGGACTGCGGCATATCCTGTCGTTCCGTATGTTCTCACACAAAACGATGAAGCCGATAGGGTGCTATTGCGAACAGGACATCACGGACGGAAATCTGAGCGGATTTGCGGCACGGCAGATTTTTCACCGCAAAGCGTACACAGTTCACTTACTCAAAAACCAATATCACGAAAATATGGAGGAAAAAAGTTGATGAAATCCAATCTGAGAAATGAGATCAAGTCGTACATCGTTCGTCAGGGAATGACCATGCAGGAGGTCGTTGATCTGCTGCGGGACGAATACGGCTGGTCTGACAGCGTTTCCAACCTTTCAAACAAGCTCCAGCGGGAATCCCTGCGCTATGTAGAGGCCGTCCAGCTTGCCAACGCACTGGGCTATGAGATCGTCTGGCAGAAACGAAAGTGAGGAGGGCTTTGCATGACGGATATGGAAAAGAAGCTGTTGCAGGCGCAGCACCGACTGGAGGAAGCGCAGGCGCGGGATCGTGTCAATGAGCGAAAGATGCGAACGCGCAGGCTCATTCAGGAGGGTGCAATTCTGGAAAAGGTGCTGCCACAGGTACGGACGATAGCTTTACCTGAAATGGAAGGATACTTAGCCGAGAGACTGGTGGACAGCAACGAAACAGCGCGTAGAGCCAGTAACTGAGTCCCGAAGGGCGCACTTACTCACCACCCCGAAGGGGCGGTGGTACTTGCCGTTGGCAAGCCGTGCGCTCTCCGAGGGGGATTGCGGCTTCTGCGGAAGCCTCCAGACAATGCCACAGCACTTGCAGGTGCTGCTGTCATCGTCTGCGCGATTGGACAAATACCGTCGCTTCGACCGACGCTATTTATCCAACCGCCTGCGCAAACCTGCCACCGGCAGCTTTGACGCAGATAGAGTGTCGATTGTGCCGACACTCTTTTCTTTTTGCAAAAAGAAACAAAACAAGCCTGTGCGCAGGCAGAAAGGAGAACGTTTGGCAATTTATCATCTGGAGGCAAAGGTGGTCAGCCGTGGCGCAGGGCGCTCTGCCGAGGCCGCCTCCGCTTATTTGAGCTGCTCCCGCCAGTACAACGATTACGACGGGATACAGCATGACTACACGAAAAAACAGGGGCTTGTCTGGCAGGAGGTGTTTCTCCCCGCTATGGCACCGCTCGAATGGAAAGACCGGGAGCAGCTATGGAACGCCGTGGAAGAAGTAGAGACAGCCAAAGACAGTCGGTTGGCGCGTGAATTTGTCGTCGCTTTGCCCATAGAGCTGAACCGTGAGAAACAAATCGCACTGCTGCAAGAATATATCCAAGCACAATTTGTGTCGGACGGGATGTGTGCCGACGCCGCCATCCACGACACCGACGGTCACAATCCCCATGCCCACATTCTGCTGACAGTACGTCCGCTGGACGCGCAGGGCAAGTGGCAGTACAAGACCGAGAAGGAATACCTCTGCATGAAAAACGGTGAGGAGCAGGGCTTCACCGCCTCCGAGTTCAGGGCGGCGCAGAACGAGGGCTGGGAGAAGCAATATCCCTATAAGATCGGCAAAAAGAAGGTGTATATGGTTCCCTCCGAGGCTAAGGTACAGGGACTTGTCCGTGCAGATAAGCACCCCAAAAGCACCCGCTACGGCAGACAGAATCCCATCTCCGAACGCTGGAACAGTGAGGAGCAGCTTGCGGCATGGCGGGCAGCATGGGCTGACGTGTCCAACCGCTATCTGGAACGCGCCGGGTGCGAGGAACGCATTGACCACCGAAGCAACGCTGCACGGGGACTGGATGAAATTCCCACAATTCATGAAGGCCCTGTTGCCCGTCAGATGGAAGCAATAGGGCTTATATCCGACCGCTGCGAAATCAACCGGCAGATACGAGAGCAGAATAAACTCATCCGTGCGATCCGCGACGAGATCACAAGACTGAAAAACACGATTATGACATCCGTACCCGCCCTTGCCAAGGCTCTTGAAACAGCCCGCAAGGGCATTTTGCTGCTGCGGTATTCGTGGCTCTACCATATCGGCGCGGCTGAAAATCTGGAAAAGAACATTCAGTTGATCCAACCGGACTATGAGCGGTTTCTTGAAGTACGCAGACTGCTGCGGGAAAAATCCAAGCAAAAAAAGACGCTGACCGTCGAACTGAAAACACTCAGCCCAACGAGCTTCCTGCGCCGTAGTGAAATCAAGCGTGAGCTGGTTGCTGTTACGGAGGATATGGAGGAACTGAGATCCGAGCTGTCCATGCTGCTCTCGGAGTTTGGCAAAACAGACCCGGACAACATGAAGGAGATCAAGCAGCGGCTTGACGCCATGACCGCCAACAAAACGGGACTTGAAACCATTGCGGCAAAAGCCGCAAACAGCATGGATGCCGAAGTTGAGAAGTACCGCGCCTTGCAGGAACAGGCAAAAGTTGTTGATGCAGCCGAGCTGCACGCTGCCCGTATGGAGCTGCGCGGCGAAATGACCGCAGCCGTGCGGGAGAAGGTCAAGGACACCTTCGGCAAGAGCTATGACTACAATCGCTTGCGTCAGGCTGACCGGGATGTGTCCGAGCTGCTGGGTGAGACGCATCCGGACGAGCAGCGGTCTGTGCTTCACCAGCTGCACCATGCGCAGGAGCAGCCTACCGCCGAAAAACAGTACCACACCCACAAAAACGAACAGGAATTATGAGAAAGGAATTGCCTATGGAAAATGTAATCAATATCGAAAAGATCAACCGCGCCGTTATGACCGGTACGCCAGAAGAAGTGATCGAGCTTTGCAGGTTCATCCACATTGAAAGCTGCTTCGATTATGCCTGTGAGCCGCCCGCTGATTTTCTGGAGCAGTGCGAAAAATACTGGTCCGGGCGTCGCAGCTTTTGCGGGACGGTCGAGCGCAAGATCGGCAACACATGGTACACTGTCGAAACCGTCTGTGACGGAAATGAGCTGCTTACACAAAAGGTAAAACGGCTCATTTTTTCTGACCGGGAGGTGGCTTGTTAATGACAACGACACAAAACTATGGTAATATAAAAGCAAACACACCGATTCTGTCGGCTGACCCGAACGTGAAGGAGGACGTTATGACGGATCAGCAAAAAATTACGATACTCTACTGCCGCCTCAGCAATGAGGATAAATTGGAAGGCGAGTCGAATTCGATACAGAATCAACGCGAGCTTTTAACCAAATACGCACAGGATCATGGCTACACAAACCTGAAAATTCTGGTGGACGACGGTTATACCGGCACGAACTTTCAGCGCCCCGGCGTACAGGAGGGGTTTGAACTGGTAAAGCAGGGATTGGTAGGCTGCTGGCTTTGCAAAGACCTATCCCGCTTTGGTCGTGACTATCTGACCGTAGGTCAGTACACCGATATCATCTTCCCCAGCTACGATGTGCGCTTCATTGCCGTCAACGACGGCGTGGACAGCCAGTGCGGGGACGGAGAGGGCTTTGCCGCGATCCGCAACCTGTTCAACGAGTGGTATCCGCGCGATACCTCCAAGAAAGTCCGTATCAGCCTACATCAGCGCGGCACCAGCGGCAAGCATCTCGGCAAGCCGCCCTACGGCTACCGCTGCGACCCGAACGACAAGGACAAGTGGATTCTGGACGAGGAAGCCGCGCCGGTTGTCAAACGCATCTTTGACCTCTGCATCGACGGCAAAGGTCCGGAGCAGATTTCGCGGATTCTTGAACAAGATCAGGTTTTCACAACCAAGGCTCTGTATGCCAGCCGTAAGGGAAAGCCGTTGCCAAGGAATCCGTATGGATGGAAGGATCAGTCCATTGTTGGGATTCTGGAACGGCAGGAATACACCGGCTGCACCTGCAACTTCAAAACCTACTCCAAGTCCTACAAGCTGAAAAAGCGGATTCCCAACAATCCAGAGGATATGTTCATCGTACCGGATACACAGGAGGCAATCGTTTCTCAGGCGCAATGGGACAGAGTGCAGGAGCTGCGCAAAAACAAGCGCCGCCCCGCAAAAGCAGAACGGCAGGGACTGTTCTCCGGGCTGCTGTATTGTGCAGACTGCGGCGGCAAGCTCCATTTTGCCACCTGTAAGAGCTTTGAGGGCAAGCAGGATCACTACGTTTGTTCCAAATACAAGAGTGGGCGCGGCGATTGTTCGGCACATTATATCCGCGAGGATGTACTGCGGGAGCTGGTGCTGGAACGGATTCAGGCGGTCAACGAGTACATTCGCGGTGATGTGGAGGGCTTTCAGGAGGAATGGCTGCATTACCGCCGCGCCGATCAGGAACGGGACATCCGGGAAGATCAGAAGCGCGTGGAGCAGGCAAGAAAGCGCCTTGCCGATCTTGATGTGGTCATGTCCCGGCTCTATGAGGATTACGCCCTCGGCGAGATCAGCAAAGAAAAGTACAAGAAAATGACGGCTGATTATGAGGCAGAGCAGGAACGGTTAAAGCTCGAAATTGAAGCAACGGAAGAATGGGTCGAGCAACGGCAGGCAATGGGCGACGATCTGGACGCTTTCATTGCGCTGACGAAAAAGTATGTGGATGTCACGGAGCTGACGCAGACAATCGTCAATGAGTATATCAAGAAGATCATCATCCACGCACCGGACAAGTCTGGCGGCAAGCGCAGACAGAAGGTGGAGATTATCTTCAACTTCGTAGACGAGGTGGAAATTCCTGTACTGGCAGAACCCATGATTGCAGAATCTACCCATGGACGCAGAAAAACGGCGTGACCTTCACGGTCACACCGTTCTCTGCCCCACCGCAAGACTTATAGTTCCTTACGACTGTTAAGCCTTTGGTTACCTGTTGTTCCTGCTGCAGGAACTGCCCAAACTGGGCGAAAATCCTACTGACGAGCAGCTGTTTCCGCTGCTCCCCTGGGATGACAATCTTCCCGCATATTGCACACTATAGGATTCTTAAACCTTCCGAGCCCCATTTTCGAGGCTCTTTTCTTTTCCTGTACGGGGGATTATGGAGCGGTTACATTGAGATAGAGGTCTCCAACGCGGAGACAATTTTAAAAGAGTTTTAAGAGTTGGTATAGCATGTTCATCTCCTTATGGTTTTGTAATAGCACATTAACTGTTATGCAGCAATAGCATATTCGCTATAATTTCGATGCCGATTACATTGTTTAGCAGAACGTATTTGCCTTTATCTGGAAATGCCGCCCAATGATTTTTCAAATGCAGACTGACTGTAATACGGATTGGTGCACTAAAGAACTATGAGGGCGAAAAGGACGGACGGACACCTCATTTTAAAATCTATTTATCTTTTCGCATTCGCATGTGTATTACCCCTGAATTTATAATGAAATTATCTTTTACCCGTCCGTCCACAGGAGACAATGACAAAAGAGAGATTTCCGATAACCAACAGATTTGAGGAATCAATATGGAGCATAACAGCATAGTTCTACGTCGAATTTACTTCGTCGCATCCTTATGCCTGTTTACCCAAGTTAAAACGTCTTTATAGTTCAGTGAATCATCTGCGATTCCAAGACCTAATGTTATAATATCATTGTCTGAATAGATCATTCTGATCCCATTGACGTCCAGGAATATCAGCATTACATAAACACCAATGCGTTTGTTTCCGTCAATGAAAGCATGATTTTTTACCAGAGTATATCCCAATTTTGCAGCTTTTTCCTCTTTGCTGGGATATAGCTCATTCCCGTCGAATGTGGCAAAGACACTCTGTACAGAACTGTCAAACAAAGCTTCATCCCGCAAGCCATCAAGACCGCCAGTTTCTTTCATCAGAAATTGATGAAGCAATAATATTTTTTCGGGTGTGAGTAGAATCATTTTGCCAACTCCTCAAATGCTGCCCGATGGTTTTTAAAAATACGGGTTGCTGAAATAGCAATCAGCTCGTCATCGGATAGAATGAGCAGTGGATCGGTTTCAATATCCAGCAAAAGATATTTGGGACGGTTTCCCTTCAATATTACGGCTTTTCCGGTTTTATCGGCAATGCGTGTTGCCTTGGAAAAGTTCTTATTTGCATCGCTTACAGAAATTATCTCTTTTGTGTCAAGCGTCATATTGCTCACCTCAATTTTATTATATGTACAAAATAGGTAAAAAACAACCTATTTGTGGAGGCTAAAATATTTTATCAAAGGACAGACGGACAGATAAGTGAATAAAATTTTTGTAAAATTGTGGCAATTGTATATGCGCACATGGAAAATATAAATAAATTTTGTAAATGGGTGTCCGTCTGTCCTTAAATATCTATGAAGTGTGTGTTGTTCCACGCTATTTTCTCATAGCGGAGGTAGTTCGCTTCCTATCCGCGAGCTAAGGCAGCGAAAAAACACAAACGAAGTCATCGGATGGCAAAGGTTAAAAATGCCAATAGAGCCCCCTTTCTCATCTGGAACATTCCAGAATTGAAAAGAAACTCTATTGGCACACTTTTTATGCTGGTTTTACCATCCCACATGGGTATACCCATACGGGACACAAAAATCGTGCATGCTGGGCATCTAGCTGGCGCGCCAGCATCCCCTTTCAATGCTTCGTTGCAACAAGAGTATTCTGCACGGAAACAATAAACGTGTAGTTGGTTTCGCCAGCACGTCTCTTATCATATCCATCATGATTGTTTCAAAACTTTCAGATAGTGTTTGGTAACTCGCTTTTTATATACGCCCTTTTTGAAGCCATGAACCCAGGTCTTAACAATGCAAAACAACAAAGATGTTACGACTCAAGGCGTCGCAAGTACGTTTCCATCATAAGACTGATGAGTAGGCTCTGAAGTCCCTGAAAGGTCCGATAAATACTGAGATCCAATTGAGTAGCGTTTTCCGTGTCGTAATCCTTTAAATTGTCGAGTATAGGACGAAGAGTATCGTTCATCTTCAGCAGCACCTGTAGTAACTCGGTGGCAGAAATTGAGTCTGGAAGTTTTGTGAATGAAATGGTCGGAACCAATACTCCCTCCACAGGCTCCAACAGAGACATGGTGTCGCATATCTCGTTGACTACTTGAATCAACTGCGGTATTCCCATACCATAACAACCCCGGTCTACAAGCTTTTGCACAGCCTGGGGAAACGGAGTTTTTCCCCATTTTTTCTCACTCTCCTCATATTCGATGGCGAGTTTTCGAAGGCGCAAGAAAGCTTCTTTTTCCCGGCGGATCTTTTCTGCGTCCTCCTGTATTGCTTTTACCTCTTCTTCCGGGAGAGGTTTGCCGCAATGCAAAACTTCGCCATCCGTCCATGTCAGATTGTCTCCGTCGTCGCCAAGTTTACGCTTTACAAGGTCAAAATCATCTTTTGAAATTTTCATGCTTTGAACATCTCCTCATTTGTTGGACATCCTGCCTTTGATATACTCCCACTCATGTAATGCAAGCTGTACTTTGCGGTGCGGATGCGTAAAGCTGTTATAGGCTCCAATGGTTCCAAGTTCTTCCATAATGTCCATTATCTGTGCGGCATGGGCATATCCTATTTTTAAATGCGTCTGAAAAAAACTGGTTGTAGTCTCCGTGACCTGATGAACGTTACTGTACAGCAGCATATCTATAGCCTTACACAGAAGCGGTTCATCGCTTAGAGCTTTCTGATAGCGCACAACCAAGTCTTTACTTACAAGCGCCAAAGCTTCACCTGCGGTATTTTTCAACACTGAGTTCAGTCCGTTTTGCAATATTCGTTCATTCAGAAAGTCCATCTCTTGCATCAAGCTTTGATATGCCCTTTTGGTTTCAACAAATTGCTTTTCCACGGCGCGGCGGTTGTCTCTGTTACGCAGCCAGCGCCACAGCGAATTTGCCTTTTTAAAGACATCCAGTTCATAGGAGAAGGTCATTTGCTGCTCTTGCGGCATGGGATACATACTTACACTTTCAATTCCGTTATATAGAATGAAACGCATCATCTCTATGGTGTGCTTCGTTTGCCGCTCCATCTGTTGATATTCGCGAATAATTTTTTTATAAATTCTGTGCAGCTGAAGTTTTTTGTATAATGGTATGGGTGGAATAAGCATTTCTTGAAACCGCATTTCCCGTTTTATACGGAGCATACGAATGGCATCTTCTATAATAAATGCTATTTCGCTTTTTAAACTTTCGAAGCGAAATTTTTGCAACTGCGCCATGCCTCCCGTTCAAAGCCGCACTCTTTGCAATATGCCTTGCCCATGCGTTCATACTCCCAAAACAGTTTCGTTCCGGAAACAGGGCGAATATATGCGTTTCCCGGATCGTTCCAATTCTTGCAGAAAGCACAAATGTGCCCGTTCAGCCCTTTTGTGCTTACCCTTACCATCTGGTTCACTCCTCCTCACTGGACATATCATGAAAATCCACATCAACTGCTTCCTTTTTACATGCCGCATAATACTTAGGATCCGCCACTTCGAGGCTTGACAAATAATTTTTCAGCTTATTGGCCATGGGGCGATAAGTAGCATACGTGAGGCCACCCGATGCTACGCCACAAATAATCGGTATAACTTTACTTATGTTTTCAATTTTGTCATAGAGAACGAAGCACACCGTCTCTACAGTGCGCTTCGTTTGACGCTACACCTGTTGAAATTCGTGGATATCTGTATTTATGACAAGAATCGTTCTCTTGGTGTCGAACTCATTGGGCCAGATTAAGATCTTTTAAAAACAGCTCGGATTGTTCTGTAACACGAGCAATTTCGTCTTTGTTGATAGTATTGAGCTGCTCTTTATCTTGTGCTTGCAATACCAATTTTGTTTTGCACAGAGTGTACAACATTTGAACAAGCAAAACGGTGTTTTCCACCAAAAGCTTTTCATCTTCGGCATAATCGTTCCAATTTGTTTTGCCTTTGAAGTTCACCAAATAGTCCAGTGTGTTCAAATGTGTGCGATAGATTCCATCCATTTTTTGCAGTGAGTTATTGAATTTTGAGGCGTGCGCCCGAAGCTCCATCAGGTATTTTCGGATAGAGTTGACAGTGTCTTGCGTCTTATTCGCCTGAGCCTTGGCTTCTTCCGCCTTATTTTCAATCGATCGGCCTACCGCGTTGAAAATTATCCCGCCGACAAGCAGGCCTACGCCCAATGTGGCCCCGCCAAGAACAGCTGAACCCAGTGCCATCCCGCCACCTCCAGCGGCGAGTGCGCCGCCGCCCAGTGCGGCTAATGTGGCATTTGTAGCGGCCACACCGCTTAATGAGGCGATTGCTGTTCCTGTAGAAGCTGTGCCCAACGCCATTACAGCTGCGGTTGTTGCACCAGCCGCAGCAAAACCGCCTGCCGTGCCAAGCGCGGCTCCACCCAGGCCGCCGAGCAGTACACCCGCCCCGACCCCAACTTTCTTTAATTGTTCAGGGTTATAATCCGGCAGATTAAAACGACCTTCGGAAAAGGATTTGAATTCCGGCTTATTCTGAATTTTTTCAAAGATGTCAGTAAATATTTCAAAACTTTTAAGTATTCGTAGTTCAGTGTTGCCTATTACATCCATAATTTCGGAGGTTTTCCGGTTTTCACTTTCCAGACTCTCTAAAGCATCGTCGTATTTCTTTTTCGCTTCCTTCACTTTATCATTAGCTTTTTTCATCTTCACCGCGCCATGCGCTCCAGCACCCGCGCCTGCGACTCCAGCTACAGCCGCTCCGATTCCTAAAAACAGTGGCAATGGCATAACAAATCCTCCCTACAGCATATGTTTTTTTAGTTTTCTGCAGACTTGATAATTCAATATGTAAAAAGCTTCACGCGACATCTCCGTGCAAAAATACTTTTCATAACATTCATCCACTCTGCAGATCAGCGGACGCATTTCGTAAATGCTGCACAGATTACCGACTAGGTATTTGCATACACCTCCTCCTTGATCCAAATCTGAGTAAAGTGGAGATCTGTCCAGATTTCGGCAACATTCTCCACATTGATCACATTGAAACATCATTGAAACACCAGCTTACCATTTCGGTCTTGCATGAAGTCATTGAATTCTCCTTCATATGGAAGAGAAATACCCTGTAATTTGCATTCCAGCTTAAGCAAAATATTTAATTCGTTCTCATTATCGACTCTCTCTATTTGTGTAATCATTCGATTGTAGTGCTCTGTTTCTTTTCTGAAAGCCTCGAAGTCAATTTGCTCAAGCTCTGACAAATACAGTTTTAAAGCGTCATTTACTTTGGCATTTGTTTCCAACTGCTTTTGAACAGGAAAACTGATTCCGGTTCGTATACAAATCTCTCGAAGTACAAGTGATACTAACCGAAACCATGCAATAATATTTAATCGTAAAAAGAAGTTTACCCAATTTCCCCCGGAACGAATGGCTGCATCAGCCCCATCCATCAAGCAAAGCGTCCCATCCCCAAAAATCAACATAATTCTAAGATCATCATGCCATTTGTTGGGAATGCACTCAGACAATGGCCTTTTATTATAAAAATAGTGTTTGATTGCCCACAAGAGTTTTATCGATAAATCACATAAAATAACCGGAATCGACATTGTCAAACCGAATCTTGCGTCATACCCTTCTTCAAACACTTTTGTTGCTATGGTTGCTATTGTATTTCTATATTGTCCTACCTGTAAATTTCCGAAATCACACAACTGAAACAATTCATAGAAAGGTAGCGCCACTCCGCTGCCTCTTCCGATTGCACCGGAGCTGCCTGCCACATCTGACATAATGTGAAAGAGCCAGTTTAAAAAACCGCAGAACAACTTTGCGGCAAAGTTATGCCCTTGCAGGAGAGGCCAGTCTCTGAAATTTTCCTGTACATCAAAACTTTCGGTTTCGATGGTAATCAGCTTTCCGTTGCTAAAAAAAGAAGATGTTGAAGTAAACTGATTTAAAATTGAAAAGAACAAACCTATCGGGTCAGGAGAATGTGCTAATGATTTTAAATGATGATTTTTTGTTGACATTCTAAATAAATTATTTACATCACCAGAATGCCGCTGATCATAATTTACTGCAAAACCTCTTTCTAAAAAACCGATTGCACTCTTTACATTTTGTGCGTTTTGTGCATTAGGCTTCCAGCCCAATTTCCGCGCAAAAGCCATAACGGCTTGATCTACTTGGGCATCTGTCCATCGTTCTAATTTGCTATCTGCTGGAGACCCTACAAAAAAAATATCCACCAAGCCCGCAATTGCTCCACATCCAACAGCGACTAAATAATCATATTTATCACATTTGTCATGATAGAATAATTGTTTAATCTCGTTTGCATTGCAAAAACGGCTATCCGCGCTGCCTCTCTCATCCATATGGCCTATATCCTCCCACTTAAATCATTTTCAGATTCATCATCCGGAAAATCATCGAATTCCTCATCATCGTCAAAGAGTTCATCAAACGCTTCGTCCGCCTCATCATCAATTTGGGCCTCTAGGCCTGCCCTGTGGCCCTCCTCAAACCCTTCTTCATAACCCTTTTTGCGGCCCTTTTTCATGCCTTTTTCATAGCCATGTTTCTCCCCCTCATCATATCCCTCATCGTACCCCTCGTCGTGGCCTTCCTGATAGCCCCGATTGTATTCTGCCTTACGAATTTCGGCTTCGGCCAAAGACAGGTATTCGTCATATTGATGTGGGGCCCAAAGTCCCCATTCATCCGGCTCTGCTGCTAAAAGCATCGCATGCTCCTGTTCCAGATATTGCTCCGCGCGACCATCCTGTTTCAGCCACAGAGAAAATCGAATCTTTCTATCGTCTGAGTAAGTCGCGTAGGAAGCATTTCCGCCATTGCCATACACAGCCCGCCACAGGTAAGGCTCTTGCAGCAGCGCAGCAAGCTGTCTGGCCGTCTCATCCGCTCGTTCGGAAATTCTCTTTTTCATCCGTTCAATATTGGCGCTAACAGTCTCTGCTTCCTGCGTGGCCAGCGCTTCGAAGGATGCCACAATGTCCTGCTGTTTCTTTTCAAAACGCCCACGCAACTCGGTCGCCTTTATTTGATATTCACTGCTCTGCTGCGCTTTTTCGTAGGCGCTCTTTCCAACCTTTTTGATGAAGAGAATTTTGGTTGCAAACCCCTGTGCCGCTTCTTTCAGTTCGTTGTCAAGTGTACAGTTACACTCTTCCTGCAAAGCCGCCATGCGAATCTCTGTCTCATTTTTTCTGGCGTTCATTGCTTCGCGCCAACTTTCTACCACCTGTTTAAGCAACATTTTTTCAGAATCCCGAGCGGGCAAACCAGCCGTATCTGCACTATCTTTTAAAGATATTTCCAGCTGGCGAAGTTTCTGTCCTGTTCGTCTTTCAAATTCTTTCTTTTCCAAAGTAAAATCCCCCTATAACAAGCGTACATATGGCTCCTGGCTTTTCAGCCACATATCAATTCCCTTGCCAAATACCTCTGCGGTGCATATCCATCCGTTTTCCGTCTGTTTTTCGATTTTCGCTGTGGGCAGGCGGTCGAGTACGGCTTCAATGCTCGGCCCCGTATACGCAAAGCGGATTCGCTGCAGCTCACCGCCATACATAAACTGGATGCGCTTGCGCATTTCACCTTCCTGGAACCTGTCCTTGTACGGCACGCTGAAATGTTCCGCTGTAACCTTCAGTTTTTCGATTTTGTCCACTCTGTAAATCGTGGGTGACTTATCCTCCGGATTATCAAAGCATTCCTGTTTGTCAATTCCCTCAATGAAAGCCGCCAGATAAAAGTAATACTCGCTGAACAGAATCCCCACAGGCTGTATCCGCCGTGTGACGGTATCATTTTTATGCGTGCGGTGATAGGCGATCTCAAGCACCCGCTGCTTCTCCACCGCAGTGCCCAGCACCCAAAGCCGTTCGACGAAGGCTTTGCCGTGATGCGGCTCCACATAATGAAATTTTTCGTTGGCAATCAATGACTGCACCTGTTTGAGGCTTTCTTTTGGTGTGCAGCAGCGAACCAGCTTGTCCAGAATCGGGAACATCTCGTCCTTGACCATACTGCGGCTTTCCAGCAGTATTTTTGCCACTGCGAGAACTTCGCTGTTCGTCAGTGCCAATGCTTTATCCGCGCGAAGGACATAAGCCCGCTCCTTTGCATCGTAGGCCAATACCCGCGGTTCACCGGAGCGTGTAAAAAAGTCCCGGAGATCCTCTATATCACGCTGGATACTTTTTTCGGTGACGCCAAACCTCTGCGCCAGATCTTTTTTTCGCAGACATTCGCCGCGGGTGAGCATGGTGTGCAGCTCTAAAATACGTGTGTTTTTATCCGTTTCTGCCATCTAACCACATCCTTGTGTTTTTAATATATCAGATGTGCCCGTCCAAAATCTGTCCATCTGACAAATTTCTTTAATATTTTCTATTTTTACCTCTATATTCTAGCATATATTCGTTTCAACTTCTAGCTTACTCTCTTAAAATCACTCATATATTCATGCTAGACTCAACAGGAGGTATGAAGCTATGAGTGATATTACAGTTGCATTGGGTAAAAAAATACGGTCGCTTCGACAGGCGCGCGGTTGGACACAGGAGCAGCTTGCTGAATACGCGGACCTGCACGTGTCGTATATTGTGCTGCTTGAAAAGGGCGCAAACCGAGCAACGATCGAAACGTTGGAGAAACTTGCAAAAGCATTCTGTATTTCCATCTCTGATCTGGTACACGCCTTGGATGACGCGCAGGATGATCCAATACAAAAACAAATGCGAGAGCTGATGGAGGATTTCATTCAAAAAATTGATGCTGTCTACAGATCGTAACGCTTTTACTGGGGCATATAGTGTCCAGACTCTATGGTACATTGTGTCGGCACGGATTTGTTAAGCTGGCAGCTTAATTCTCAAAATTGAATGCAACTTGCGGAATTCGTTTTTTCAGCGGTTCGGTTCACAATTTACGAGGCATTTGTGGTCATCCAGCTTTAGGGACATAGAATCGGTTTTGGTGGTACTTATCCACTTTCCGAAGCTCGCTCACTATTTGCGTCATCTTCTGTAAAATCTCCTTAGAGCCGGGTTCTTCCGTAAACTCGACGATGGGCTGCAGCTCTTCCCAAGCATCTTTGTAGCAGCGCCGAAGCCTCCGGCAGTCGCGCAGCTGTGTGGACAGTGTTGCACGCTGATCCCTCGTGAGATTTTCCAATTCCAGCTTGTGCAGCAAATCCTGTGTTTTGGCATCCTGTTCTTTCATCATTTCATAATTCGCAGCACAAGCCTTCTCCGCATCGTTCAGTAGTTTCACTGCTTGTGCCAGGATCTCCGACATTTTTTCTTCCCGCTTTTTCATTGTACATACATCCTTCCCGCTGTATACTCCAAGCTTGCAATGGCTGTCCAGCTTTAAATGCCTTATATTACAGCCAGCTTCGGTAAACCAGTTTTAAGCACCGAGCATACAACTTTGTCGTTATATTTTCTTTCTTGCCTATAGTATATAGAGAGCACATGGACACAAGCATGTCCATGTTGTGTATTTTTACAAAAATTCTTGTCTGCTTTAATGTCTGCCAATAGCCCTTGCCGGATACTATATGCTGCCAGCGAAGCAACAAAAAGCGCGATGTTAATCTGATTAACATCGCGCTTTCGTTGTCGTTGCTTACATAGTTTCCAAAATTTTACGGACCTGTGTCACAACATTCTGCATCCGCTCACGTATTTGCTCGGTCTCATGTGTTCTTTTGGCATCTTCACCGCACAGATTAAGAAGCTCTTTCAATAAGACCAGCAATTCCGGCGTTACTTCCATTCGTTATCACCCACTATTTTTGTTGAATTTACTCAAGAAAAGACACTTGATTCGATCGGGGTATCCCATTCAACGCATCAACACTTTCAAGAAGATCGATCACACTAGTTTCGTTTGAAAAACTCATTGTACGTCCTCCTGTAAAATAATTTCGATAAGCGATACGGTTGATGGAAAAATGATCTTAATCGCATTATAGCACAGTGTTTTGTCCAAAATCTGTCCATCCACAAACAATCATCAACTCATAGTTCACAACAGCACATATTCTGACTGACAGAATATGTGCTGTTGTGCTCAGTCCGGGAAAAGGGACAAAATATCCCGCATTTCCCGCACCATCCT
>OFOU01001224.1_pt1 | contig 16508 bp, 17 predicted proteins | sample 1542061 | NCBI WGS metagenome assembly OFOU01 (sample SAMN04209239, study PRJEB22552) | human gut metagenome | biome: gut; material: feces | host: Homo sapiens | place: USA: Oklahoma
AGAGCTTGATTACCTCGATGAACGCCATGCGCAGGACCGTGCCTTTTATGATAAAGCTTCGGCCTATGCACCGGCCTTCGGTATGATCGGTACCTTGATGGGTCTAATCAACCTGTTGAAAAGTCTTGATGATCCCGATGCGATCGCCCCGGCTATGGCGTTGGCGCTCGTTACGACCTTCTATGGTACTATTCTTTCCAATCTGATCTTTACGCCGATTTCAAATAAGCTGCGCGTTCGCCATGAAGAAGAATATTTGTGCAAAATGATCGTCGTTGAAGGTGTTCAGGCGATTCAGGCGGGCGACAACCCAAAGTTTATTGAAGAAAAGCTGACGCAGCTGATTCCAGGATTCCTTGCAGCCAAGGGCCTTTCTAAAAAGGGCAAAAAAGGTAAAAAAGATGAGTAAAGGCGGTATATTGCATGAAGAAGAAAGTTAGGCCGCCAGAGGATACCGGAACATGGATGAATACATATTCCGATCTTGTTACACTGCTATTGACGTTTTTTGTTTTGCTGTACAGTATGTCGTCTGTCGATGCTGAAAAATGGGAAATGATTGTCAAAGCATTTTCGAATCCTGGTGATGATACACAGCAGGTCGTCATTGGAAATGCGCAGGATCAGGGCGATCAGCTTTTGACCGCCACCGGCGATATGCCGCCTCCCGGCGACAAGGAGTCGTTGGAGCGGACCGATCAACAGATGCCGGCCAATTTTGATGAATTGTATGAATATTTAAAGTCTTATGCAGCCTCTCAGGGCATGGAGGATTCTGTTCAAATTTCCAAGGGAGACGGCAGAGTTTATATCCGGTTCCAGAATAACCTGTTCTTTGCGCCGGACAGCGCGGCGATTTTGGCGGATGCATATCCTCTGCTCGATTTTCTTGGCGATTGTTTGAATGCGGTTGATGATGAAATTCTGCTTGTCAATATCAATGGTCACACAGCGGCTGTTCCCAATGGTGAAACCTATCAGGTGTCCGACTGGATGCTTTCCAGTGAACGCGCAAGCAATATTGCGATTTATCTTGATGATAAAAAGGATGTCGATCCAAAGAAGCTGCGTCCGATGGGATACGGAAAAAATTTCCCAGTCGCGGACAACGATACGATCGCAGGACGCGAGGAAAATCGCCGTGTTGATATTGTGATTATCAGCAATCAGTCGAGTTTGACACAGAATGATGCAATGTATAAAGAGTTTGAGGGCTTGTTTGATCCGACCAAGTTCCCCGAGTCGGGCGGCGTTGATGATCTTTTGATTCCAAGCGACCCGCTCTTGGATGGTGAGGCGGCTTCAAGCGCCATATCCAATAACCAGACAGCGCCTACACCGCTGGATGTGTCTGGTACGGATACGGATGTCAGTACAACAAACAGTTAGGAGCGAAACAGATGCCAGAGCAATTATCACAAGCTCAGATAGACGCACTGCTGAAGAAAATGAGCTCCGGTGAAGTCGCTGTCGAAGAAAAGCAGACCATCAAAGAGTATGATTTTAAATCGCCTAAGAAGTTCACGAAAGAACAGCTCAAGGCAATGGACGGCCTTCATGAGACGTTTTCGCGGCTGCTCTCCTCATATTTGTCAGGGATTTTGCGCATAGGATGCGATGTGCAGGTTCTGCAGATTGACGAGGAACGCTATTATGAATACAATAACGCGCTGCCTGATACGGCTTTGATCGGTATCGTGGGGATGGATCCGGAGGGGGAGGATTATTCCGAGGGGACGATGATCATTGACGTTTCAACGACGATGGGCTTCTACCTAGTGGATCGTCTGCTCGGCGGCTCTGGAGACGATTTCAATTTCACACGTGATTACACCGAAATTGAGATGGCGATCATCCACACAATTTTTAAGGAAATCGTCGGAAAGCTGGAGGATTCCTGGAAAAACAGCATCGAGGTCAAAATGACGTTGGACAGCATAGAAACAAATTCCCGTCTGCTTCAGATCTTTGCGCCGGAGGATACGGTCATCATCGTGGTCATCAATATTAAAGCAGGAAAGCTGAATGCGACGATGAGTATCTGTATGCCGGCCGACAATATGGAGGAAATTATCGACAAGTTCAGCATGAAGTACTCCAAATCGAATCGCCGCACAGATCCTGAAAAAGAGCAGATGCGCAAAGAGGTGCTGTTGCGCGGCGTCTGCGATACAGACCTTCCAATCAAAGCGACATTTGACCAGTTTAAGATGGATCTAAAGGATATTTTGCAGTTGCAGCCATCAGATATCATTCCTCTGAACAAAAAAATTACGGATGATATCCAGGTAACGCTGGATGGCCTGCCGTGGTTTACGGCAAAGCTTGGTGAGACGAAAAAGAAAAAAGCGATCAAGCTCAATAAGATCATAGTAGAAACCAGGAAATGAGGGAAACCAATGAGTGAAGAATTGCTTCAGAAGGAAGTGCCTGTGCCGTCCATTAGCATGATGGAACAGGACGCGATCGGCGAAGTGCTGAATATCAGCATGGGTTCGTCCGCGACTGCGGTTAGCAGCCTGTTGGATCGACAGGTTAATATTTCCACACCATCTGTCAGTGTGCGTGAATTTCATACGCTTGATTACAGTGCGATGGAACCGGCGCTGATCGTTAAAATTGAATATGTGGAAGGTATCTCAGGAAACAATGTGATGGTTTTCCGTCAGCGTGATATCCAGATTATTTTGAACCTGTTGATGGGCAACGACGATCCGCCGTCTGATGACTTTGAGTTTGATGAGTTAAGCATGAGCGCGGCCTGCGAGGTTATGAACCAGATGATGGGCGCGGCGGCAACTGCTCTTTCAGAATTTTTAAACCGTGTCGTCAATATTTCAACGCCGACCGCGTCTGTTGTGACCTCAGAGGATTCTTACCGCGATGCAATCGGTGTTCAGGAGGGCGATGAGATCGTCGCCGTTTCCTTCCATATCGATATCCAGGATGTTATGAACAGCGATTTTGTCAGCATCCTGACATGCAGCTTAGCCAAAGAGATTGTCGAACAGATCATGGGCAATAATCAGGAGTCCCTGGAAAATATCCATGCTCCGGCGCAGCCGCCAGCGGCCGTTGCCGCACAGGAACAGTCTGCCACATCACCACAGTCGGCCATGCAGCCGCCAGCTGCCGCCGCTGCACCGCAGCCGCCTGTGACACAAGCCGCTCCCCCTCAGCCGGCCATGCAGCAGCCGGCGCCGGCTGCTATGGATATGACTGCGCAGCAGCAAGCGATGCAGCAGGTCGGAATGCAGCCCGCATATGGAATGCCGCCATATGGCCAGATGCCGTATGGTTATCCGATGTATCCAATGCCGCCATATCCGCAGCAGGCTTATGGTATGCAGGAACCGCAGCCGGCTACACAGAAGCCAATCAATGTACAAAATACACAATTTCCGCAATTTACAGTTCAACAGACAGATTCGCCCACATCAAACGCCAATATGGATCTGTTGATGGGTGTTTCGCTTGACGTCTCTGTTGAGATTGGTCAAACAAAGCGGAAGATTAAGGATATCATTGATTTTGGACAGGGAACTGTCATTGAGTTGAATAAACAGGCGGGAGCGCCTGTTGATATCGTTGTAAATGGCCGCCTGCTTGCACGTGGCGACGTTGTAGTGATTGATGATAACTTTGGCGTGCGGATTACCGAGATTGTCGGCACAAAGGAATTAATGGAGAGTCTGAAAGAAGATGCCGTTTAAGCGGTTTCTGATTTATTAATAATATTTGATTAAAAGGAGTTTTCGAATATGGGTATGGACAGTAAAATTATGTTGGTTGATGACGCTGCGTTCATGCGTATGACCATCAAAAACTGCCTGACAAAAGCGGGGTATACAAATTTGATTGAAGCCGGAGACGGTGCGCAGGCTGTTGATACATTTGCAAAAGAGCATCCTGATCTTGTGATTATGGATATTACAATGCCGAATAAGGATGGAATTCAGGCGCTTCAGGAGATCAAGGCGATCGATGGCGGCGCAAAGGTTGTCATGTGCTCTGCGATGGGACAGGAAGCGATGGTTGTCCAGGCGATTCAGTTTGGCGCGCTTGACTTTATTGTGAAGCCTTTTAAGCCGGACCGTATTTTGCAGACTGTTTCAAAAATTCTGGGATAACCGGAGCGTTACATGGAAACTGCCAACCAGTTACAAAGTGTTCTGTCCATGATCGGCGCATTGGTCATCTTCATATTGATCTTGGTACTTGCATATTTCGCTACAAAGTATATCGGCCGGCGGTATGGAACCACCGGAGCCAGTGGCGGCCGGTATGTCGAGGTATTGGAACGGGTTGCTTTTGGCCCGGATCGGGCGTTGTTTGTTGTCAGGGCGGGGGGAAAGATTCTTTTGCTTGGCGCAACAGCGCATCATGTTGAGCTGATTACAGAGCTTGACGCTTCCCTCTTTCCGGAGCGGTCTGATGCGCCGGAAACGCATACCGATTTTTCAGTGATGCTTCAGGCGTTCTTAAAAAATGGACGCGGCGCAAAGTCAAAGGATGAGAAGGATAAAACAGATGGATAAAGTGAAACGGGAAAAACGGGCGCTGAAAAAGCATCTCAGGCGCTTTTTACTTTCATCGTTGATCACGGGGCTGCTATTGCTTGTATGCTGCACAATCACCGCACATGCGGCGCCGATGGTGACGGTGGATCTTGGAAGCGGCGATGCGTCAGGAAACGCATTTGGCCTTATCGACATGCTGTTTGTTGTGACACTGCTCGCCCTTGCTCCATCGATCCTGATCATGATGACGAGTTTCACACGTATCATTATTGTGCTGTCGTTTCTGCGGAACGCACTCGGCATTCAGCAAACGCCTCCGAATCAGGTGCTTATTGGCCTCGCGTTGTTTTTAACGCTGTTTATCATGTTTCCTGTGATTAACCAAATCAATGAGGAGGCTTATCAGCCTTACCGTCAAGGTCAAATTACTCAAGAGGAGGCAGTAACACGTGGGATCAGGCCGTTGAAGGAATTTATGATCCGCCAAACACGTACCGATGACGTCAACCTGTTCCTTTCCATTGCAAATGACAAGCGGCCGCCCGAACAGGCGATCACCATTCCGGAGGATTTGACGGAACTGGGGATGGAGATCGTAATCCCGGCCTTTATTACCAGCGAGCTAAAGCAGGCGTTTATGATCGGCTTTTTGCTGTTCATCCCGTTTTTGATTATCGATATGGTGGTATCAAGCACATTGATGTCCATGGGTATGGTGATGCTTCCGCCATCTATGATCTCTCTGCCCTTTAAAATCATGATGTTTGTTATGGTAGACGGATGGGGACTGCTGCTTGGAAATCTCGTGCGTGGTTTCAGATGAAAATAGCCGGTAAGGAGGGGGACGAATGACGCAGGAACAGGTGATGGGCATTTTCCAACAGGCGATCATACTGGCTTTTAAGCTGGCGGGACCGCTGTTGGCCGTCAGCATCATCATCGGCCTTGTGATCGCAATATTCCAGGCTGCGACACAGATCCATGAACAAACCTTGACCTTTGTCCCCAAAATCGTGGCAATCGCGCTGATGATGCTGTTGCTGGGACCGTGGATGATCACAATGCTCTCGGATTTCATGCAAAACCTGTTTGGCATGATTCCAACGCTTTAACCTATGCTTGATTCTGTGATGGCGGGGCTGCCCGCATATATGCTTGTGTTTGTACGGATGGCCGCCATGATTGGGACGAATCCGCTTTTGTCGCGGCGCAATGTGCCTGCCGCTGTACGCGCAGGGCTGACTGCGCTGTTGACGTTTCTGATTGCTCCAGGTCTGACAGTTGCGCCAATGGACCAAATGACGCTTGTATTGGCGATGCTCAAGGAGTTTTTGGTTGGCTTTGCCTGCGGTTATGTATTTCAAATTTTTTATTATATGCTTTTTTTTGCGGGCGACGTGATGGATATGCAGTTTGGCCTGTCGATGGCTAAGGTGTTTGATCCCGGCACGAATATGCAGGTATCTGTTTCCGGCAATTTTCTGAATATTTTGTTTTCACTGTTTATCTTTGCAACAAACAGCCATTTGTTGCTTGTGCGTATTTTTGCGACTTCCTTTCAGATCGTTCCGGCGGGATTTACGCCTTTTTCACCGCATGTCTCCGGATATATAGCTGATCTTTTTATCGAGGCGTTTTCGCTTGCGCTTCGCTTGGCTCTGCCCTTTATCGCAGTGGAGTTTGTGCTGGAAGTATCGCTCGGTATTTTGATGAAGCTGATCCCGCAGATTCATGTCTTTGTAATCAATTTTCAACTCAAGGTTTTTTTAAGCCTGGTGATGCTCCTGACCTTTGCGGCTCCGCTTTCATCATTTCTGGACAATTATATGAATTACATGCTTGAATGCATTCAAAAGGTTCTGTGGACCTTTACAGGCTGATATAACGTGATGTCGAAAAGGGGGGATACGGTACGGCGGGAGAGAAAACAGAGAAGGCAACACCCAAACGAAGAAAGGACGAACGAAAAAAAGGCAATGTTCTTCAAAGCCGTGAGATTGTCGTTGTTTTTTCGTTGATAACGACTTTTTATGGATTTCAACTGCTGTGGCCGCTCTCCTATGGAACGCTTAAACGTGCCCTGACATCGTTTATTGGCATGACCTCGTCGATCGACCGCATTGGTATGCAGGAAATCCGCATCTATTTTATGCAGGGTTGCTTATTTTTTGTGCTTTCTGCATTGCCGCTATTGTTGATCTGCGGTTTGGTTGTAGTTATCTGTACGGTAGCACAGACACGCGGTCTTTTTACCATGAAGGCTGCCGCTCCGAAATTTGGCAGAATGAATCCCCTACAGGGTATTAAAAAGATGTTTTCTCTGCGAGGGGTCGTCGAGCTTTTAAAATCGATTGTTAAGATTATCATCTTAGGTTATATCATTTATAATTCTCTTGGCGAACAGTTCTTTTTCATGCCTCGCCTGATGGATATGAGTCTTGAACAGGCGTTGGCTTTTACAGGAAACATCATTCTTGATATTGCTAAAACGGCAGCGATTGTAATGGTGTTTGTCGCGGGATTTGATTATCTCTACCAGTGGTGGGACTTCGAAAAGAATCTGCGCATGAGCAAGCAGGAATTAAAGGAAGAATTTAAACAGACCGAAGGCGACCCGCAGGTGAAAGGAAAAATTAAGGAACGCCAACAGCAGCAGGCGCGTCAGCGTATGATGCAGAACGTTCCAAATGCGGATGTCGTCATCCGAAACCCGACGCACTATGCCGTGGCGATTCAATATAACCCGCATCAGAACAATGCGCCTGTTGTCATTGCAAAGGGCATGGACAGCTTGGCCTTGCGGATTGTCAAGGTTGCACAGGAGCATGACATCATAACAATGGAAAATAAGCCGCTGGCACGCGGTCTCTATGAAACGGTTGACCTGGATCGGGAAATACCGGAACAGTTTTACCAGCCGGTTGCCGAGGTGCTGGCGTTCGTTTATAACTTGAAGAAAAAGGATTTGAAGTAGATTTGAAGCTTTTTAACAATGCGGTTTCGGCGTTTGTCATCGCCGTAATAGCTTTGCTGATCGTCCCGCTTCCGACGTGGCTGTTGGACTTTATGTTCATCGCCAATCTGACGATCTCCTTCGTGATCCTGCTCACGACCATGTACATCAGGGAATCGCTGGAATTTTCGATCTACCCCTCGATGCTTCTGATTACCACGCTGTTCAGACTGGCGCTGAATGTTTCCTCCACTCGAAAGATTTTGACGAATGGCGGTTACGCCGGCGAGGTTGTCAAAACGTTCGGTGAGTTCGTGATTCAGGGTGATGTAGTCGTTGGTCTGGTGATTTTCCTGATCATCGTTTTGGTTCAGTTTATTGTTATCACCAAGGGTTCCGAGCGTGTCGCCGAGGTTTCCGCGCGCTTCACGCTCGATGCGATGCCCGGCAAGCAGATGGCGATTGACGCCGACCTCAGCTCCGGCCTGATAGACGAGGCGCAGGCGCGCATCCGCCGTTCAAAAATTCAGCGTGAAGCCGACTTTTTCGGCGCTATGGACGGTGCTACAAAGTTTGTTAAGGGCGACGCAATCATGTCGCTTATTACGACCCTGATCAACTTAGTTGGCGGCGTCATCGTCGGTTTTGTCACCGGAGTCGGCGATTTTGCACAGATTATGGACATCTATTCGACCGCTACGGTGGGCGATGGATTGATGTCGCAGATTCCTGCGCTGCTGATTTCAGTGGCGACAGGCATGATCGTTACCCGTTCCGCATCAGAATCGAACCTTAACGAGGATGTTGCCAAACAGCTCTTTTCTCAGCCGATGGTGCTTATTATGGCTTCCATCGCGATGTTTATGACAACCTTCATTGGATTCCCTAAAAAGCAAGTCATTGTGATGTCGGTGCTGTTGATGGCGCTTGGTATTCTGCTTCAGCGCCGCGGTTCGCCGGTGGTACAGCCGGAGGGGGCCATCGCAGAAGGGGGCGTGCCGGCGCCGGTTGCAGAGGTTACAAACGAAGCTTCGTTTTATAAGGATATCAACAATGTTTACGGCTTGCTCAATGTCGATCAAGTCTCTATGGAATTTGGTTACAGTTTGATTCCGCTTGTTGATGAAAACAGCGGCGGCAGCTTTGTTGATCGTGTTGTTATGTTCCGCAAGCAGTTTGCACAGGAAATGGGTATGGTATTCCCATCGGTCCGTTTGAAGGACAGCGGGCAGCTCAATCCAAACCAATATGCCATCAATATCAAAGGTGAGCAGGTCGCGCAGGGCGAGGTGCTTGTCGACCATTATCTGGCGCTGATACCGGAAAATGGGGAGGATTCTGTCGACGGTATTGAGACAGTCGAGCCGGCCTTTGGCATCCAGGCAAAATGGATCAGTGAGGATAAGCGTGTTCAGGCTGAACTGGCCGGTTATACACTCATCGATCCGACCTCAGTCATTATTACGCATCTGTCGGAGGTCGTCAAGGCACATGCGTATGAGCTGTTGAACCGTCAGGAGGTCAATAATCTGCTTGCCAATCTGCGTAAGACAAACGAGGCGATTGTCAACGATACGGTTCCAGCGATTGTATCGATTGGCAGCCTGCAAAAAATTCTGTGCAATCTCCTGCGTGAAGGGATTCCGATCCGTGATACGGAAACAATTCTTGAAACGCTCGCTGACTATGGCGCGACAGTCAAGGATATCGACATGTTGACGGAATATGTTCGCCAGTCGCTGCGCCGCACGATTACGCATCGCTTTGCCGAGGCGGGGCAGCTCAAGGTGATCAGCCTTGACGCAAACATTGAAAATCAGATTATGGGCGCTGTCAAAAAGGTGGAGAGCGGCTCTTATCTTGCGCTCGATCCGCAGACAATTCAAAATATTATCACTGCGACAACGCGGGAAATCGACAAGATCAAGGATCTGGTTCAGGTTCCCATTATCCTTACATCACCGATTGTCCGCGTCTACTTTAAAAAGCTGGTTGATCAATTCTACCTGAATACGGTGGTGCTGTCTTTCAGCGAAATTGATTCCGACGCAAAAATACAGGCGTTGGGCAATATCACGATTTAAGCCTTTTCGACACAAGGCGGCGCAGGCCGTCAAAAAATCTGACAGGCGGCTTTTATTCGGGCTGCAAGAGCAGTTTATGCGCCGGTAAAAGCCCGCTGTGAAGGGAGTGTTGAAAACTGAACACTGCGTTGCAGGAGGAGCGGCAGATCGAAGAAAATCCGGAAGAACTGATGCGCCTTTATAAGGAAACCGGCTCCCAGGAGCTGCGCAACAGGATCGTGATGCATTACAGCTACATAGCAAAGTCGGTTGCGATCGAAATGAACAATATGTTCCATAAATATGCGACGATCGAGGAGATGGTCAACCAGGGGGTGATCGCCCTGATTGACAGTGTTGACCGGTTCGATCCGGATCACGGCGTCAAGTTTTCGACCTATGCGTTTACAAAGGTAAAGGGTGCGATTATTGATTATGTGCGTAAGCAGGATTGGCTGCCCCGCCGCGTCCGTCACAACGCGATCCGCGTCAACAACGCGTACAATGACCTGCCCATGAAGCTGGGACGCAACCCGACGCGTTCCGAGATGGCTAAACAGCTCGATATGAGCGAACGGGAATTTGACCAGTGTATCTATGAGATGTCGGGGGAAAGCATATTTTCTTATGAGTCGTTGCTGGCCGACGGACCGCAAAATCAGAATATGCTGTGGCCGATGGAGGGCGAAATCGTCAACCCTGAAGGATGCGTTGATGCCAAGGAGCTGAGGGAACAGCTTGGCATGGCGATTGACAGCTTGAATGAACAGGAACGGCATGTGCTGTCGCTTTATTACTATGAGAATCTGACAATGAAGGAGATAGGCGGCGTGCTCGGTGTCAGCGAGCAGCGCATCGGTCAGATCAATCGGAAGCTGATTCAAAAATTGCGTAATAAGCTTGAACAATATATGAAAGGTTGAATGGATTATGTTGAGAGGATTTTATACAGCGGCATCGGGCGTCTTAATGCAGGAACGCACGCTCAACGTTCTCACGAATAACCTTGTGAACGCGCGGACACCGGGCTTTCGCGCTTCACGTGTTGTCAGTACGACATTTGAGGATGAATATCTCGTGCGCCTGGAAAAGGGTGCGAGCGGCGCAATTGGCACAGGCGCGCCGGTGCGGATCGTATCGGATGTTCCAACTCTGTTTGATCCAAGCTCTTTGGAGGAGACAGGACGCCCTTATGATCTCGCAATCAATGGTGAAGGCTTTTTTAATATATTGACGACCGACGCGCAGGGCAATGAGCGCCAGTATTTGACCAGAAACGGCAACTTCGATGTTGACGAGGAAGGGATGCTGGTGCTGCGCGGCCATGGACAGGTGCTGGGAGAAAAAGGACCTATTCAGCTTGATACGGCTAATTTTACTGTCGATTACAACGGTGATATTTATAATGAAAAAGGCAAGCTGGTCGATAAGGTTCTTGTCACAGTCCCGCCGCAGGACGCGGAGCTTGAGGTGGATGCAAACGGAATGTATACGGCGCAGGACATGACGGCAAACACACAGGTCGGCGATAATGTCATGATTGTTCAGGGTTGGACAGAGCGCTCCAACATCGATCCAAACCGCGAAATGGCGCTTGTGATGGAAGCGCAAAGGACCTTCCAGGCGTGCAGTTCGGCCTTGCAGATACTGGACAAAATCAACCAGAAGTCAGCCACACAGATCGCGGCGCTTTAATTGAAATAAATATATAAAAAGAGGTACGGCGCTATGAATATTGCTTTTTATAATGGTGTCTCCGGATTGGTTGCCTACCAGCAGGAGATGGACCTTGTTTCAAACAACGTGGCCAATGTCAATACAGTCGGATATAAACCGTCGCGGGCTTCCTTCAGCGACCTTTTATACACGCAGATGTGGACCAATACAGATGCGCTTGTGAATGCGGGCGGCGACGCTGGCGCACAGGATACGGCCGATGAAAATGGAGTCGGCGGCATGACCGACGCGGACGGTATCCATATGCAGGGGCATGGCGTGCGCCTTGCATATTCGGATTTGGTATTTCGCCAGGGCAATCTGCTGCAAACGGAGCATCCGCTTGATATGGCGATCAAGGGCGATGGATTTTTTGCGGTTGAACGCGCCAACGGTACGACTGAATATACGCGCAATGGCGCGTTTGATATCAGTATAGAAGGGAAATCCGGTTACCTTGTCACGTCGGATGGATCCTATGTGCTTGATGCAAGCGGCAAGCGCATCAAGCTGGACCGGGGGGATGACGATCAGTTTGATCTGACAAACCTTCAGGACGAAGTCGGCGTCTATATTTTCCCGAATCCCTATGGATTGGAACCCAATACGGGCGGCTTCCGTGAAACGCCTATTTCCGGGACGCCTACGGTCATAAAAGCGTCTTCGCGCGCGTCGCGTCCGTATACCATTGTAACAGGAATGCTGGAGCAGTCCGCGGTTGATCTGTCGGAAGAAATGGCAAATATCATCGTCAGCCAAAGGGCGTTTCAGTTCAGCGCCAAGATGGTGCAGACCGCGGATGAAATCGAAGACACGGTCAACAACTTGAGATAACAGGAGGTTTTCAATGGCGATTCGTGATTATGGTGAATTAGACGATATCCATCTTGATGTACTGCGCGAAATCGGGAATATCGGCTCCGGGAACGCGGCCACCTCTCTGTCGGATATGCTTGCGCGCAGGGTAGATATTGCTGTACCCACAATCAAAATTCTTGATTATGAATCGGTTACAGAGGAGCTTGGCGGGCCGGAAACCATGATCATTGGTATGCTGCTTTTTTTAGAGGGCGATGTGAATGGCATGATTATGTTTCTGCTCCAGAAAGAGTTTGCCCATATAACTTTGAACGCGCTGCTTGGCGAGTCGTTGGAAAGCTTTGCGGAGCTTGGAGAAATGGAATATTCAGCTATGAAAGAAGTCGCCAACATTATGGCCGGTTCCTATGTGAACGCAATCTCATCCATGACAGGACTTAACATCAATATTTCGGTGCCGGATGTCAGCATCGATATGCTGGGTGCGATTATCAGCGTGCCTGCAATCTATTATGCAAATATCAGCGATAAAATTATTTTTATCGGCGATGCGTTCAACAGCGATGAGGAACAGGCTGCCAGTCATATCCTGATGATTCCGGATATGGAGTCCCTTGAGAAAATAATGACGAATCTGGGGATAGATTTATGAGTAAGACCATCACGGTAGGCATATCCGACCTGAATATAGCGAAGGCGCCGGATATCCTGGTGACGTATGCCCTGGGGTCCTGTGTAGGGATCTGTTTGTATGATCCGATGGTAAAACTGGCGGGATTATCTCATATTATGCTTCCTTCCAGCAATCTCAACAACGATCCGAAGCAGGCATATCGGTTTGCAGATACGGCAATTGTCTTGCTTGTAAAAAAGATGGAAATGGCCGGCGCCCGGTCTGCGCGGATGAAAGCCAAAATTGCCGGCGGAGCGCAAATGTTTGCGGCAATCACTAATTCTTCAATTTCCAATATCGGTCAGCGCAATATCGCTGCGGTAAAGGAGACTCTGGCCAAATTGCGCATCCCGATCATTGCGGACGATACGGGAAAAAATTATGGCCGCACGCTTTACTTTAATGCAGCGGATGGTACGATGCGTATCAAATCGGTTAATAGAGGGGAATGGGTCTGGTAGCGGCTCGAACGTTGCCAAGTGAGTATTCAGGGAGGATGAGAGAGACGTCAAGCATCCGAAAGAAAATTGTGGTGAACACAGTTTCAATGGTCATGATTTTATCGATTGTATTTCTTTGCATTTTATTTCTGACATCACGCATTATGACGAATTTGATTTTGCTGGATGTGATGCAGCCACTGGTGCGGACTGCTTCACAGGCAGTCGAGGCCAATCTGCATGTCTTGTCTGATCGGGTTTTTATGATTTCTGACAACCGGGTTTTTACAGAAGCCGGCACGACAAAAGCTGAAAAACAGGCTTTATTGGAGAATGCGGCTTCAGGAATCGAATTTATATCTCTGTCGCTTTATACGCCCGATGGAAAGCTTTACACATCCTATGGCGATGGTACGCCGGATATTTCTCAGCGTGAGATTTATCAGTATATGAAGGAAACGGGCGGCTTGGTTGTTGATGATACATCGGTCAATGGGGGAAATTTGCAGGTTGCAATCGGTACCCCTGTCACCGACGCTGATGGGGCGGTAACATACTATTTGGTTGGCAATTATAAATACGATGTGCTGAATGATGTTGTTAGCAACATTAATATCGGCTATACAGGCCGTGCCTTCATGTTCAATCAAGATGGTGTTTTGATGGCGCATTCTGATGCAGAGAAGGTCAGATCGCAGGAAAACGTATATACGACGTATTCAGGCGGCGACAAGCTTCAGAGCCTTTTTGATCGTGCTTTAACAGGTGAAATCGGCGCGTCACGCGTCCGTATTGATGGAAAGGACAGTTACATGACGTTTGCCCCTGTGCGCGGCACCAATTGGTCGATTGCAATCGCGGTTCCGCAGTCGGAGTTTATGGGGGCGGGAAACGGCGCGCTTCAGATTACATTGTTGATTACAGTGGCAATGCTGCTGATATTGGTTTTGCGCATCAGAGGCTTTTCCGGCCGAATTGCTCGTGCGCTTGGAAATGTGACAGACCGGATTCAGCTTTTGTCGCAAGGGGATCTTACCAGTTCGACCGATGTAGTCAAAACGAATGACGAGGTGGAGACGCTTTCACTTGCGTTGCGTGAAACGATCGGGGATATCAATGGTTACCTGTCTGAATTACGTGACGCACTCACACAAATTTCCAATGGAAACCTTGATATCCAAATTCAAGGCAAGTTTCAGGGCGATTTTGTTGTCATGAAGGAGTCTCTCGACAAAATTATATCCTTCCTGAACAACGCCATGCATGAATTACAGGTCGCTTCGGAGCAGCTTTTGCTTGCTTCGCGTGGCGTTTCTGATTCTGCGCAGACTGTGAATAGCTCGTCCGAAACGCAGGCGCATTCTGTTATGCGGCTTAAAGCGGAATCAGAGACAATACTACAGAATGTCAATGCGGTTAATGACCATGCACAGCAGGCGGAAGCTTTGATGAATAAAGTGAAAGTTCAGCTTGACAGCGACGATCAGCAGATGAAGCAGATGCTGCAATCGATGGATCAGATTAATCAGAATGCGCATGAAATTGGGAAAATTTCTAAATTAATGGAGGATATTGCGTTTCAAACCAATATTCTTGCGCTTAATGCGTCCGTAGAAGCGGCCAGGGCTGGCGCTGCCGGTAAAGGTTTCTCCGTGGTTGCACAGGAGGTACGCAACTTGGCGGAAAAAAGTTCGGAATCAGCGCAGAAGGCGACGCAGATGCTCGAGCATTCACAGGAGCAGGTTGTTGAAGGTTATACATATGCGCAGCAGACTGCCAAAACGATGGCAGATATTGCGGATATTTCCCGCGATGTTTCCCAAATTATGGACGGCCTTGTCGATTTTGTACAGGAACAAAAGACTGCGTTGGATGGCATGGCGGAGGATATCGGCGCGATTTCCGATATTGGGGAGCATAACTTGTCTGCCAGTGAGCAGGCTGCCGCTGCCAGTCATGAGATGATGCAGCAGGCACAGGCTTTGCAGGATATCGCGGGACGGTTTAATCTTAGACAGACGCAGAGCGCCGAACAAATGGAGGAATCAATATGCTGAAAAGGATAGTGCCGGTTTTATTGGCCGCAGCGATGATTCTATCTTTGGGCGGTTGCGGCAAACGCACTGATTCATTAAAGGATGGTTATTATACTGCGCAGGCAGCGGAATATAATAACGGCTGGAAGGAATTTGTAACGCTTTGCATCAGCAATGGAGAGGTTGTATCAGTGGAATACAATGCAAAAAATGCAAGCGGCTATATTAAATCGTGGGATATGGCATATATGCGCCGAATGAACAGCATTGTCGGCACGTATCCGAATCAATATACACGCAAATATGCAGCCGATTTTCTGCAAACCGGCGATGTCAACCAGATTGACGCGATCGCAGGTGCGTCCACATCGTATAAATCTTTTATAAAGCTGCTTTCTTCCGCATTGGAAAATGCAAAGGCGGGCAATTCCGAGGTTGCCATTGTATCGACTGATACGGGCGGTTGAGCCGAAAATAGAGAGAAAACCCGGCCTTGTGCCGGGTTTTCTCTCTATTTAACTGGATGGGGACACGTTTTATGGGACGATTTTGAGGAGACGGTATGCGTTGAGGCCCTGTTTTTGATCATCAGAATAATACCTGAAACAATTGGGACAAACACACAGTAGGTCAAAACAGTGCGCAGTTGCTCCCCAGTTAGAGGAACCGCACGGAAAATACTGCCCAATACAGGGTTGTAGATAGCCAAATACATTAAAATTGCCGATACAGCCACTGCACCAACCAATTTAAGATTATTCAGCGGGTTGATGGAAAACAGCCCTTTGGTTTCGCTTTTGCATTCAAAAACATGAATCAATTGCATTAAGACAAGTGCGAGCAGCGCACCGGTACGGGCGGTCAAAAGATCTTCACTGGAACGGATCAGGGAAACAAATACGCCAAGTGTGCATAAGCCGATCAATAGTCCTCGAATCACGATCGTGAATCCAAGCCCATTGGAAAAGACGGATTCATTGGCACGGCGTGGACGCTGCCGCATCACATCCTTATCAGGCGGTTCCAGACCAAGCGCAATGGCAGGCAGGCCATCTGTGGCGAGATTGACAAGCAAGATCTGAATGGGCAGGAGCGGTACCGGCATTCCCATCAGCATGGCAAAGAACATGGTTACAACCTCGCCGATGTTGCAGGAAAACAGATATCGAATGAATTTGCGGATATTCCGGTAAATTACGCGCCCTTCCTCGACTGCTGCGACAAGGGTTGCAAAGTTGTCGTCGAGCAATATGACAGATGAAGCCTCCTTGGTAACATCTGTGCCAGT
>OFOU01001238.1_pt1 | contig 16352 bp, 10 predicted proteins | sample 1542061 | NCBI WGS metagenome assembly OFOU01 (sample SAMN04209239, study PRJEB22552) | human gut metagenome | biome: gut; material: feces | host: Homo sapiens | place: USA: Oklahoma
TCCCCCGGCCCGGAACGAGGTATGCATCTTCATTGGTTCATTGATCCTTATTTCCATGAAACCTCCTGTCAGCTCTTTCTGGCCAAATTCGCCTGGACCCGGTTATAAAGCTCTTTGGCCGCATTGTAGCCCATTTTTTTCTGGCGGTAATTGACAGCCGCCGACTCCACGATCACTGCCAGGTTTCTTCCCGGACGGATGGGGATGTCGTGGCAGATCACTTTATTGCCCAGGAACTCCGTATACTGGTCTTCCATGCCCAGACGGTCGTATTCCTTGCTCTTATCCCACTCCTCCAGACGGATCACCATGTTGATGGACTGGGTATCCTTGACGCTCTCCACGCCGAACAGGGTCTTCACGTCAATGATCCCGATGCCGCGGAGCTCAATGAAATATTTGGTGATATCGGGAGCGGAGCCCACCAGGGTCTCGTCGCTCACCTTCCGGATCTCCACCACGTCGTCGCTCACCAGCCGGTGGCCCCTTTTGATGAGCTCCAGGGCCGCCTCGCTCTTTCCGATGCCGCTTTCCCCCGTAATGAGAACGCCCTCACCGAACACGTCCACCAGAACGCCGTGGATGCTGATGCAGGGAGCCAGCTTGGCCTTTAACCAGCGGGTCACCTCCGCCATCACGTCCGAGGTGGGCTTTGCAGAGGACAGGCAGGGAACGCCGTAATGGCAGCAGAGCGCCAGCACGTCCTCACCCGGCTCCTGGCCGCGGCAGAATACGATACATGGGATCTTGCTGGACAAAAGCTTATCATACATGGCCTTGCGCCGCTCTGTGGTAAGTCCGGAAAGATAAGCCAGCTCCACATTTCCCAGCATCTGGACCCTCTCGTTATCGAAATGATCGTAAAAGCCTGTCAGCTGCAGGGCCGGACGGTTCACGTCCGGATGGGATAAAACGATCTTGTCGGCATCGATCTCCGGCGTAAGATTTCTGAAATCCATTTTTTTTATCAGTTCCGTAATAGTAACCCCGTACATATTATTCTCCTTCCTGGCGATTCATTCCCGGGCTTTCCGGACCGGATCCCTTTCCTTCCGGCTCCCCGTGGAAAAATCCATATACACTTTCTGCTGCCCGCCGGTTCATCCCCTCAGTGGAGGAAAGCTCCTCCAGGCTGGCGTCCCGGATGGCCTCCAGGGATTTAAACCGGCGCATCAGCGCCTTTCTCCTGGCTGGCCCGATGCCCTCAATATCATCCAGGACTGAGCGGACCTGGCCCTGGCTCCGGAGGCTCCTGTGGTATTCGATGGCAAACCGGTGGGCCTCGTCCTGGATCCTGGTGATCAGCTTAAAGCCCTCGCTGTACCGGTCAATGGGGATCTCCACATTCTGGTAATAGAGGCCCCGGGTCCTGTGGTTATCGTCCTTGACCATGCCGCAGACCGGGATGGAGAGCCCCAGACGCTCCAGAACCTTCAAGGCCACATTCACCTGCCCCCTTCCGCCGTCCATCATGATCAGATCCGGGAAGCGTGTGAAGCTCCCGAACCGTTCCATATTTCCCGGATCCCCGTCCGCCGTCTCCATGGCCATAAGCTCTTCCCGCTCTGAAAGACCGTGCTCAAACCGTCTGGTGAGCACCTCCTCCATGGAGGCATAGTCGTTGGGCCCCTGGACCGTTTTGATCTTAAATTTGCGGTAATCGTTGCGCCTGGGCCTTCCGTCCTCATAGACTACCATGGAGCCCACCGACTCAAAGCCGCTGATATTGGAAATATCGAAGGCCTCGATCCGCTTCACTCCAGAAAGCCCCAGCCATTCGCCCACCTGGTTCATGGCTCCGATGGTCTTAAGCTCTTCTCTTTTGATCTTTTCCTTATCCTGGGACAGGACAAGAAGGGCGTTCTTGGCCGCCAGCTCTACTAACCGTTCCTTCTGCCCCTTTTTGGGGATCACAAATTTTACGTTCTGGCCCCGGCGCTTTGTGAGCCACTGGCCCACCAGCCCCATTTCCTCAAATTCCTGCTGGACCCAGACCTCCCTGGGGATAAACGGCGTTCCGGCGTAAAACTGCTTTATGAAACTGCCGATGATCTGGCTGTCGTCTCCGGCCGTGGAGGCCGAAACGTGGAAATGCTCCCGGCCAATGAGCTTTCCGTCCCGGACAAAGAACACCTGGACCACCGCGTCCTCACTGTCCCTGGCCATGGCAATGATGTCCCGGTCCTCCATGCTCTGGCTGGTGATCTTCTGCTTCTGGGCCACCTGCTTTACGCTGTTTAAAAGCTCCCGGTATTCGATGGCCGTTTCAAAATCCATCTCATCCGAGGCCTGCATCATCTTTTCCTCCAGCATGGAGAGGACCGGCTCATATTTTCCGTTTAAAAAGTCCAGGGTCTGGGCCACAGCCTTTCCATATTCCTCCTGGGAAATATACCCCTGGCAGGGAGCCTGGCACTGCTTAATGTGGTAATTGAGGCAGGGCCTCTCCTTCCCTATATCCTGCGGGAGCCGCCTGGTGCAGGTACGGAGCTTCCACAGCTTATGGATCAGGTCGATGGTATCCTTCACCGCCCCGGCACTGGTATAGGGGCCGAAATACCGGCACTTATCCTTCTTCATGGTCCGGGAAAACAGGACCCTGGGGAAGGCCTCGTCCATGGTCACCTTGATATAAGGATACGTTTTGTCATCCTTTAACATGGTATTGTACCTGGGACGGTGCTCCTTGATCAGATTGCACTCCAGGACCAGGGCCTCCAGCTCTGAATCCGTAATGATATACTCGAACCGGGCGATCCGGGACACCATTTTTTCGATCTTGGCCGTCTTGCTCCGGCTTTCCTGGAAATACTGGCGCACCCGGTTTTTCAGGCTTATGGCCTTTCCCACGTAAATGATCTCGTCATGCCTGTCGTGCATGATATAAACTCCCGGCGAAGCTGGGAGTTTTTTCAGTTCCTCTTCTATATTAAAACCGTTCTCGTCTTTCTCTGTCAACGCAGCCGCTCCCCATCAAATTTTTTCAGCATCCGCACATGCTGGCGGATCCCGGAGATCTGCTCTGCCGCCGAATCCCCCTGGGGGCGGATATCCAGGACCATACAGATATCGTCCACTTCCTTCTGCCCCGCCTTCTGGGAAAGCCTGGCCAGAGCCTCCAGCATCTTATCGTAATCCCTCACATCCATGGCGTCAAAAAACTCCAGGAGATGGGGATTCATGGGCTTCTCCTCCTCAGGTTCTTCCCCGGCCTGGATCCCAGGTCCTTCCCCCATCCGGCTTCCCGGCTCCGTCACCCGCTCAAACCGGTATCTCTGGTCCGCATCCGGATATTTTTCCCGGTCCACCTCTTCCATGAACATGGACAGGGGCCGGACCCAGACCTTAAAATCCCCGTAAAGGGCCTGGTAGACCACCATGGCCTCTCCCGTTTCGGAGTGGGAGGCCACAGCCACGATCTGATACATCTTATTTTTAAAGTGCCGGTAAAACTCTCCCGGCGCTGGTAATCTTCTCTGCTCCATCTGCTCCTCCCTACTGGGCCTCTTCCTTAAAATGATACCGGTTGGCGGCGCTCCACAGCATCCACTCATCGTAGCCGGCGTCCTTTACGGCCTGGATCTGCCGCTGGACCTCATTATATCCATAGGGGATATAATTTCCTTCCCCCAGGTACGAGGCTGTGAAATCCTGGAGCCAGGGCCGGACAATGGCCTGGCTGCTCACATGGCCGTCGGCCTCCGCCGCCTGGTCCATGACCATCTGGGACTTTTTAAGCGCCTCCAGCACAGTTTCATAGGGCATGGTATCCGGATGCTCCAGGCCAAAATTCCCCGGCCCGTAATGGGACGGGTAGATCATGGGACAAATATAATCCAGATGCTTGGCCATCTCCGTATAGACCTGGCCCACGGCCTGGGCGTCGATGTCGCTGCCGATGATCGTTCCGAATACGTCGGCGGACACAAAAAGCCCCTGGGAAGCCAGGTTTTCATAGGCGTACTTTACAAATTCCGTGATCACGTCGGTCTTGCTGCGCCCTCCGGTCACCGCCTCGTCAAAGACCACATCCCTCATGGTCCCCTCGGTGGAAAACCGGATGTAATCGAACTGGACCTCGTCGAAGCCGGCCTCCTTTGCTTCCGTTCCCACCTCCACCAGGTAGTCCCAGACCTCCTTCCGGTAGGGATCCACCCAGGCCATCCCCTGCCGGTCCCTGTAAAGGCTCCCATCAGCCAGATGCAGGCTCCACTCCGGCTTTTTCTCCGCCAGCCAGGGATCCCTGAAGGCCACCACCCGGGCGATCACATACAGGCCCCGTTCCTTCAAAGATGCGATGAGTTCCTTCATATCCTGGACATAGGGACGGCAGGCGCCGATCTCCGATGCCACCGGCGAATCCACCGGACAGGTGATCCGGCCCTGGTCATCCTTAAAGTCAATGACCACCGTATTGATCTCCGTCCCGGCGGCGCTGTCTAAAATATTCTGGAACAGCTCCGTACTTCCAGCCATGGGGCCGGAAATATAGATCCCACGTACCTTCACAGCTTCCCTTCCAGGCAGCGCCGGATTGTTCTCATCCACGATCCTTAAGGATACAGTCCTGTTTTTATCCGGTCCCACATTTTCAATGACCTTGATCCCGCTGGTCTCCTCCTCAACAGGAGCCTCCTCCACGGTTTCTGTCTCCGCCGGACTGGTCTCTTCCTCCGGTGCAGGCCTGGAGCAGCCGGTCAGGGCCAGAAGACCGGCCATGGAAAATGCAAATAACCATTTTTTCATCGTATCGTTCCTTTTCACAAGCAGCTTTCTGCGTATTTTTTTCCGTTATCTCTATACTAACATAAGTATGGGCATTTAGGAAAGAAAAAAATTCAAAAAACCTCTGTTCAAAACCTCCTTTTTGTACGATAATAGGAATGTATGTGAAAATCTATGGCAGATCACAGGAGGAGGAGCATAAAGAAACATGAGAAAACTAGGATTTGACAACAACAAATATCTGGCCATGCAGTCCGATCACATCCGTGAGCGGATCAGCCAGTTTGGAGATAAACTGTACCTGGAATTCGGTGGAAAGCTTTTTGACGACTACCATGCCTCCCGGGTGCTTCCGGGTTTTGAGCCCGACAGTAAGCTGCGGATGCTGATGCAGCTTTCCGATCAGGCGGAGATCATCATTGCCGTCAGCGCCGCCGATATCACGAAAAACAAGATCCGCTACGATCTGGGCATCACCTACGATGTGGACGTTCTGCGGCTCATCCACGCCTTTACGGACCGGGGGCTCTATGTGGGAAGCGTAGTCATCACCCACTACTCCGACCAGCCGGCCATCCTCCAGTTTAAGACAAAGCTGGAAAAAATGGGGATCCGTGTATACCGCCACTACACCATCGACGGCTATCCCAGCAATATCCCCCTGATCGTCAGCGACGACGGCTTTGGAAAAAACGACTATATCGAGACAGAACGGCCTCTGGTGGTGGTAACGGCTCCCGGTCCTGGAAGCGGGAAAATGGCCACCTGCCTTTCCCAGCTCTATCATGAAAATAAGCGGGGCATCAAGGCCGGCTATGCGAAATTTGAGACCTTCCCTGTCTGGAACCTGCCCTTAAAGCATCCGGTGAACCTGGCCTATGAGGCGGCCACGGCCGATCTCAACGACGTAAACATGATCGATCCCTTCCATCTGGAGGCCTATGGTACCACCACGGTCAACTACAACCGGGATGTGGAGATCTTCCCGGTCTTAAGCGCCATCTTTGAGGGGATCTTCGGAGAGTGCCCCTATAAATCCCCCACGGATATGGGCGTCAACATGAACGGCTTCTGCATCATGGACGACGAGGCCTGCCGGGAGGCATCCCGCCAGGAGATCATCCGCCGCTATTACCAGGCCCTGGGAAAGATCGTGGACGATGAATCCGCCAGAAGCGAGGCTTACAAGATCGAATTGATCATGAAGCAGGCAAAGATCACCCCCAATGACCGTCCGGTGGTCCCGGCTGCCCTTTCTCTGGCCCAGACCATTGGAGCTCCAGCCGCGGCCCTGGAGCTGCCCGATGGAAAGATCGTCCTTGGAAAGACCAAGGAGCTCCTCGGGGCTTCCGCTGCCGTTCTTTTAAATGCCATCAAGGAACTGGGCGGCATTGACCATGACCTGGATCTCATCTCGCCCGAATCCATTGCGCCCATCCAGGAGCTGAAGGTCCGGTATCTTGGAAGCACCAATCCCAGGCTCCACACCGATGAGGTCCTCATCGCACTGTCCACCTGCGCCGCCACGGACCAGAATGCCAGAACAGCCCTGGAACAGCTTCCAAAGCTCAGAGGCTGCCAGGTCCATACCTCTGTCCTTTTATCGGATGTGGACACCAATATCTTTAAAAAACTGGGGATCGAGCTGACGTGCGAACCAGTCCAGGAGGATAAGAAATAGCAGTTTTCTGCGTTTTCTTATGACGGTCCGCCAGGCCCGCAGACCTGGCGGACCGTTTTATAGATCTCATGCCGCCGGACGGCAGGTGCAGAGCCGTCTGGAAGCAGAGGGGAAGATCCTTCCCCATATCAAATACAATCAGGAGGGTTACAACATGAACGAATTTCTGCCAAAGGAACTGAAGGACTACATCGCCCAGAACCAGGACACACTGGTAAAGCTTCTGGACACCTTATGCCGCATCCCGGCCCCATCCAATCATGAGGAGCTTCGGGCGGAGTTTATCCGGGACTGGTTTGAAAAAGAGGGCTGCAAAGGCTCTTACATCGACAGCGCCTTAAATGTGATCTACCCGTTCCACTGCGAGTCCCAGAAGGACCTTCTGGCCTTCACTGCCCATTCCGATACGGTCTTCCCGGATATGGAGCCCTTTGATGTGGTCTATGACGGCGACATCATGCGGTGTCCCGGTGTGGGCGACAATACATCCAATCTGGCCATTATGATGCTTTTAGCCGCATGGTTCACCAAAAACAACTATGTTCCCAAATGCGGCATCCTCTTCGTTGCCAGCTCCGGAGAAGAGGGACTTGGGAATCTGAAGGGCGTACGCCAGTTAATGAAGGACTATGAGGGAAAGATCGCTGTCCATGTGGCTCTGGATGGCTCCTACGATTCCGTGGTCACCGGCGCTGTGGGCTCCCTGCGCTACCGTGTGGGCGTACATACTGAGGGCGGCCACTCTTATGGAAAATTCGGCAACCTGAACGCCATCCAGGTACTGTCCTCCATGATCGATACCCTTTATTCCTATAAGGTTCCGGCGCCGGGAAAAAGCACCTACAACGTGGGCACCATCACCGGAGGCACATCAATCAACACCATCGCCCAGTACGCAGAGATGCGGTTTGAATACCGTTCCGACGTGCGCGAAAGCCTGGCGGCCATGAACAAATACTTCCTGTCCGTTGTGGACGCATACAGAAACATGGATAAGGTTTCCGTGGATCTGGAGCTCCTTGGAGAGCGTCCCTGCACCGGAGACGTGGACCAGGAAAAACAGGATGCCCTGGTGAACAAAGCCTTAGACATCATCGAGGCCTTCACCGGAAAGCGCGTGGAATGCGAATCCGGCTCCACCGACTGCAACATCCCGCTTTCCACCGGCGTTCCCTCCCTCTGCTTTGGCGGACATATGGGAACTGGCGCTCACACCCGTGAGGAGTTCCTAAACGTAAAGGATCTTCATATGGGAATGGAGATCGTGGCTGCCTTTATGATGACGTATATGAATTAATGACCGGAGGATATCATGGATCTTGACAGAATCTTTCACTTAAAAGAAAATCACACTGACGTAAAAACGGAGGTCATGGCCGGAGTCACCTCGTTCATGACCATGGCCTACATCCTTGCTGTAAACCCCAACATCCTTTCCGCTGCCGGAATGGACCATGGGGCCGTCTTTTCCGCCACCGCCATCGCTTCCTTCCTGGGAACCCTGTGCATGGCCCTGTTTGCCAACTACCCCTTTGCCCTGGCACCCGGCATGGGCTTAAACGCTTACTTTGCCTATACGGTAGTCCTGGGCATGGGCTATTCCTGGCAGGTGGCTCTGGCAGCCGTCCTGGCAGAGGGGCTGATCTTCATCCTTCTGTCCCTGTTCAATATCCGGGAGGCTATCTTCAACGCCATCCCCTTCAACCTGAAAAAGGCCGTCAGCGTGGGCATCGGCCTGTTCATCGCCTTCATCGGCTTGCAGAACGCGAAGATCGTCATCGGCGGCTCCACCCTGGTGGGCCTGTTCTCCCTGAAGGGCTATAACGAGACCCTGGCAGAGGGACTGACCGCCTCCATGAGCGACGCCGGGATCACTGTCCTGCTGGCCATCATCGGCGTGATCATCACTGCTGTCCTGGTGGTAAAAAACATCAAGGGCAATATCCTCTGGGGGATCCTGATCACCTGGGGACTTGGCGTGATCTGCCAGTTTGCCGGACTTTACGTACCCAACCCGGACCTGGGCTTTTACAGCCTGCTTCCGGATTTCTCCAACGGGATCTCCATCCCCAGCCTGGCTCCGATCTTCTGTAAGTTCAGCCTGGACGGGGTGCCGCTCCTGGAATTTGCCGTAATTATCTTTGCATTCCTGTTTGTAGATATTTTTGATACGATAGGAACACTGATCGGCGTGGCCTCCAAGGCCGATATGCTGGACAAAGACGGAAAGCTCCCCCGGATCAAAGGCGCGCTCATGGCAGACGCCATCGGCACCACCGCCGGAGCCATTTTAGGTACCTCCACAGTCACCACCTTCGTAGAAAGCGCCTCCGGCGTATCCGAGGGCGGCCGCACCGGACTTACCTCCCTGACCACCGCTGTGCTGTTCCTCCTGTCCCTGCTGCTGTCCCCGGTCTTCCTGGCGATCCCGTCCTTCGCCACGGCCCCGGCCCTCATCGTCGTAGGCTTCTACATGGTGGGCGCGGTCAGCGACATCGACTTTAAGGATCCCGGCCAGGGCATCCCCGCCTTCATCTGCATCGCTGCCATGCCGTTCTTTTACAGCATCTCCGAAGGCATCTCCATGGGAGTTATCTCCTATGTGGCCGTCAACGCCGTCACCGGCAGGGCCAAAAAGATCAGCCCCATGATGTACGTCCTGGCGCTGCTCTTCATCCTGAAATACATCTTCATGTAAACCAAAAACCTCCCGGAAGCCCCAAACCCAAAGGCACCGGAAGCACGCCAAAAGCACACAACGAAAGCCGCAGAAAGCCCCGCCACACTGGCCCCTTCTGCGGCTTTTCTCTATCCCTTTTCCTTTCCCTCCCTCACACAGCCAGCGTCTCTGCTTCCCGGAACGGGCCAGGAAAGCCGGGCATTTGCAGGGGCCCTGGCACATCCCGGCCTGCGGGAAGCTGCGTTATGGTCCGGCATGGACCTGTCTGAGCGGAGCGAGTTGTCCATGCCGGATCATGCCCTTAGCAGATTTCCGGAGGCCCTGGATGTACCCGGCCCCGAAACCGGCCCGGCTTTCCTGGCCCGTTCCGGGACCTGCACCCCCGCATGGCCTTCACCCCACCTCAATCCTGCTTCCACCCCCGCCTCCGGTCCGGTCCTTTTTCACAACGATCTTCCTGTCGATCCGTTCCTTTAGCTCCGCCACATGGGAAATGATCCCCACCATACGGTTTCCTCCGGCCAGACCGTTTAATACCTTCACCGCCTGGTTTAAGGCCTCCTCATCCAGGGAACCAAAGCCCTCGTCTACGAACATGGCATCCAGCTGGATCCCTCCGGCCCTGGCCTGGATCTCATCAGAAAGCCCCAGGGCCAGAGAAAGGGACGCCATGAACGACTCTCCGCCGGAAAGCGTCTTCACACTGCGCTGGCTTCCGTTATAATGATCAGTCACATTCAGATCCAGCCCCACCTTTCCCTGCCTGGTGTCCTGGTCCTTTTTCCGCACCAGCTCATACTGGCCGCCGGTCATGGTCATGAGCCGCACATTGGCCTTCCGGAGGATCCTGTCAAAGTACGCCATCTGCACATACGTCTCCAGCTCGATCTTATGCTTCTGGGCCAGATTCCCATTGGCCGTATCCGAAAGGGCTTTCACCCAGATGTAGCGTCTCTCTGCCTTCACCATGGCGTCCCGGCTTTTTAAAACAGCGTCGTAGATCCGGCGGTTGTTCTCATATTCCGCATACCGCCTGGTCCTTTCCTCCCGGGCTGTCTCTCTTTCCCTCTCCTTCTGTCCCAGTGCCTCTGCGGCATCTGCCTCGCTCTCCGTGACCATGGGATCCGTCTGTCCCTCCAGGGCTGTTATTGCTTCCCGGAGGCCGGCATCCTTCTGCATACATTCCAGATATGCCCGTTCTGCCTCTGCGGTCTGTTCCGATACAGCCCGCTTCTTTTCCCGGGCCTCCTCTCCCTTTCTCCGGTTTTCCTCCCTGGTAAGAGCTCCCAAAGCCGCCTTTTTCTCCTCTATGGAGCCCAGAAGACCGGCCCGCTCCGCATCCATCCGGGCCAGAAGAAGTCTCTTATCCCCGGCCTGTTTCTGACAGTCTCCGGACAGCCGTTCCGTTTCCTCTGCCGCCTTTTCCAGCTGCTCTCTCCGCAGCAGCTTTTTCCGGTTCTCCTCCAGCTCCGCCCGGATCTTTGAAAGCGCCGCATCCAGATCCTCCAGCTCGTTTTCCATCGCTTTCCCAGATTTCAGACCGGCTTCGGTCCCCGGAAGCTCCAGCTCCGCCTGGATCTGATCCTCCAATGCCTCCAGCCGGCCCATGCCGGCAGACTCCTCCTGCTGTTTTTCTGCCAGCTCCCTCTGGACAGCCTCCAGCCGCTTCTGGAGCTCCAGGCGCTCCTCCCGAAGCCTCCGGCAACAGGCGGTTTCCTCCCGGGCCTTTAAAAGCGCATCCGTTTTCTCCCTGCACCGCCGGGACAGTTCCTCAAAAGCCTCCCCGTTGTCTGGAAGCCCCAGCTCCTCCAGGAAGCTCTTTCGCTGGTCACGAAGGCCCAAAAGTGCCGTTTCCGCAGCCGTCACAGTCTCCCTGGCCCTTTCCTCTGCCTTCTGGAGCTCTGGAAGCGTGGTCTCCAGCCTGGCATTCTCCTGTTCCACCCTGGATTTCTGCTCCAGGAGCTGGATCATGGCTCCCGCCTGCTCCTTCCCTGCATCCAGCGCTGTCTCTGCAGCCTTGATCTCTGCGGCTGCCCGGCTCTGGAAAAACGTCCTCCATTCCCGGTCTTCGCAGGATATGGCCATGTCAAACAGCTCCCCTGCCTCTGCCCTCAGGCTCTCCTCCTCTTCCCGAAGCCGCAGGCCGCCCTGCATGGCCGCCGCGCTGGCCTCGATCATGGCCTGTCTGACCCGGTCCGCCTCCTTCTTTTTCCTGTCCAGCTCTGGCTTTTCGGGCGCTCCCGTTAAAAGCCTGGCCGGTTCCGGATGGTGGACAGAACCACAGACCGGACATTTCTCTCCCTCTGTCAGATTTCTGGCCAGAAGCCCTGCCTGGGCGTCATAAAAAAGCTGCTCCATGATCCCGAGATCCTCCTGGACTCTTCCATGAACGGCAGCCGCCTGCTCATACTCCTTCTGGGCCCGCTCCAGCTCCTGGAACATGGCGTCCAGCTTTTCCATCCTTCCATAAAACTGCTTCACTGAAGCCAGCCTCTCCGTCAGCCTCAGCTCCTCCTGCTTCCAGGCTGCCAGTGAAAGCTCCGTTTCATGGAGCCTTTTTCCCATCTCCTTTAGGGCAGACTGATCCGCCTGGGCAGCCTTCCACTGCTCCCCAGCCTGCTTCCAGGAATCCTCTGCCCGGCACAGCCTTTCCTTCCCATCCCGGATGCCCCGGTCCAGAAGGTCCAGCTTCCGCCTCTGCTCTGTGCAGCGTTCTGCCTCATGGACCATGGCCTGCTCCCTGGCCTCTGCTCCCTCCATTTCCAGGAGGCTCTGCTCCAGGACACCCTTTCTTTCCCGTTCTCCGGCCTCCTGCTCCAAAAGCCTTGAAAGCCGCTCCCGGTTCCCGGCCAGCCGCTCCCGGACCTCCTTCCACTGGGAAAATTTCCCCTCCAGTCCGTTCCTTCTGTTCTGGAGTCCTGTCTGACGTCCCAGCAGACGTTCCCGTTCTCCATCTGCTTCAGAGAGTGAACGGATCTCCCTTTTTTCAGCCAGAAGCTCCTGGTCCAGCTCCGCCTGCCTTTTCAGAAGGCACTCCAGTCCCCCGGCTTCCTCCTCCCGGCTCCGGTCCAGATTGGCCAGACGGGACTGGTCCTGTTCCAGGCCCCCATACTGCCTTTCCCATTCTGTACATTCCTGGATCACCCGGTCCAGCTCCAGCACTGCATCCCCGGATCTTTTCGCCTCCTCCCAGGCTCCGGCCACTGCCTGGAGTACCGGAAGGAACTGTTCTCTCTCCTTTTTCCTTTCCTCCAGCTCCTTCTTTCTTTTTCCATTCTGGCGCACCTTCTCCAGGTATGCGGCCCGCTCCCGTATCTGGCCGTCCAGCTCCTCCAGACGGGCATCCAGATTTTTCAGACGCCCATTTCCCCGGTCTGTCAGTGCCTTTAAAAGCTCCAGCCCTGCCTCCACCTGGCCCTCAAACTTCACCTCCCTCAGTTCCGACAGCCGTTCCTCCAGGTCTGGCTCCCCCGAGCAGTCCGCCCCATCCAGGGACTGGGCAATGCTCCGGCGGATCTCCCTGTATTCCGCATCACAGGCATTTTTTTCCTCCCGGAGACGGTTCTGCAGATCAGAAAAAAGCTCCGTATGGAACAGCTGGCGGAAGATCTTTCCCCGCTCTGCCGTATCTGCCAGAAGGAGCTTCTGAAAGTCCCCCTGGGCGATCATGGCGATCTGGGTGAACTGCCCATAATTAAAGCCCAGGATCTGCTCCACGGCCCTGGTCACCTCACCCGTCTTTGTCACAGGCTGCCTGCCGTCATAAAAATACAGCTCCGCCCTGGCCGCCTGGGTCGTAACGCCCTGGCCCCGTTCCTTTGGGCGCACATATTCGGGATTCCGGCGGACCCGGTACCGCTTTCCATGGCTTAAAAACGTCAGTTCCACAAAAGTCGGAGTCCCGGCCTTTGCATACTTACTCTGGAACATACCGGCCTCCCGGACCGCCCCGCTGGCCTCTCCGAAGAGCGCAAAGGTGATGGCGTCAAAGATCGTCGTCTTGCCTGCGCCGGTATCCCCAGTGATCAGATACAGGCCGCCGTCCCCCAGCTTTGTGAAATCCACCTCTGTTTCCGCCGCGTAAGGGCCAAAGGCACTGATGATCAGTTTTTCCGGCTTCATGCTCCCGCCTCCCCACTGAGTATTTTTTGTATCATATATTCTGCCAGCTCCTTCTGCTCATGGTTCATGGGCTGGTTATTCTGAAGCTCATAAAACTCTTCAAAAAGCTCCATGGGAGTCTTCTCCTTCTCATGATCCCCAGCTTCCATCTCCCGGTCCTCCCTAGTCCTCCGGTTGTCGTACTCCAGCCGCATCAGGTTCGGATAAACTGCCCGCAGCTTCTGGATCCCTTCGGGAATGTCCTCCTCGTCCGTGAGCGTGATCTGGACATAGTCCTCTGTGTTCATCTCCCTGTAAAATTCCCGGCTGGCCACCTCCATATATGTCCCCCGGAGCTTCCTCATGTCCCGCAGCGGCTTTAAAGGGATCTGGGAGATCTTTATATTTCCCTTCTCAAAAAGCTCCACCACGGTCACTGACTTCTCCTGTGATGCCTCTGAGAATGAATATTTCAGCGGCGTTCCGCAGTAGCGCACCGTCTCCCGTCCCACATGCTGGGGACCATGGATATGGCCCAGGGCCACATAGTCGAAGGAATCGAACACCGATACGCCCACCTGGTCCAGGCCGCCCACCGAAACCTCTTCCGACTCACACCGGACGGCTCCCGTCACAAACTGATGGGCCACCAGTACGTTCCGCATTCCCGTATCCACATCCAGGTGATCCACCGCCGTCCGGACCGCCTCCTCATACGTCCCGATCTCCTGGTCCGGAAACACATGGCGGACCGCCGCCGGCTTCAGAAAAGGAAGGAGCCATATGGTCACCGGACCGTACTGGTCCTCCATAACAATGCTCCTTCCTGTTCCGTCGTACACCGGAGATACATACACCCGGCGGCCGCTCATGAGCTCTGCCCCAAAAGCGATCCGTTCCGGAGAGTCATGATTTCCGCTGATCAGAAAAACCGGGATCCCCCGGTCCGCCAGAGACGTCAGAAATCCGTCCAGCACCTGCACTGCCTCCCCGGACGGCACGGTCTTATCATAAATATCCCCGGCCAGGAGAACGCCGTCCGGCCTCTCCTGGTCCACGATCCCCAGAATCTCATCTAAAATATACCTCTGATCCTCCAGCATGGAAAACTCATACACCCGTTTTCCAATATGGAGATCCGAAAGATGCAGCAATTTCATACGCGCAAACCTCCTCAGCTGTTTTCTTTTCAATCAGGAAAGCAGGCCTTCCTCTGGTCAAAAGCAGGATCTTCCATCAGATCCTGCCCTCTCTTTCCAGATATTCCAGGAATGCCGTACATCCAGTGACCACATCCCTGTATGTTTCATCAAACGCCCCGGAATACCAGGGATCCCGGCAATCTGCTGTGGAGCCTGCAAACTCAAGCAGCTTTCTGATCTTATCCCCGCTGCGGTGCCCAGTCATGCGTTCTATATTTCTGATGTTCATGGAATCCGTGCCGATGAGATAATCATAATGATCATAATCCGAGGTTTTTAGCTGGACGGCCCGCTTGCCGGCGCAGCGGATCCCGTGCTTTGCCAGTTCCTCTCTTGCCGGCGGATAAACCGGATTTCCTACCCCATTCCATATTTCTTCTGTGCTGGTGGCCGCCGACGCGATCTCAAATTGATCGGCCATGCCCCGCCTGGATACCAACCTTTTTGATAGGAAAACCAAAAAAGCAAGGTGTAAGCCTCCAACCTCACGCCTCGCTGTCTTTTTGAGTACAACAAATAAACTCCTAGCCATTTTCCATCTTGTCTAAAGCCTAAACTTAGATTATAATGTAATGGCATAGTAGTGGTAGCAACCATTGCGAAAGGTGTTCTGCAAAACACGTTTCACACCTGGGAGAGTGTTCCAGCACTCTTCTAGGTGCTATGCTTTTTTAGTTTTCAAGCTTATTCTAACACAGACAGCCTTTTTATTCAATTAGATTAGTTCATTTTCTTATGCAATCATATTTTCTTATCACGCTCCATTTCTTTTGTATGCTCCCATTGTAACGCTAACACATCATTTTGACAGTAGACAATCTGCCGGATTTTACGCTATCCATTTATGGACTATGCCAGTTCTTTGCTCAGAATAGTCAGAATCATTTTAGATATGCCATATGTTTGTATTTATGTTGGAACTATTTTGCTTTCCAAGCTATTGCATTTTCTTATGTCAACCATTTTTAGACTTGCCATACATGGACTTGATATGTATAAATCCACACTGAGGAATGCTTTCCTACACCAGTCTCATGCTTAACAGGATTTGACACAGCTATAAATCTGGTAATTTGGTAATCAACTCGTCTATGGAATGTCAGCCTAAAACAGGAATGCTCTACTGCCATTAAACTCAAAGCATCACAGCAGTTCTCAAAGTATCAAGTCTCAATGCCCAATCTACAAGAAAAAGATCCCATAGCTCAAGCAGAGAGGAGATATATCTCAGATTTTTCTAGCACCTATTAGTCACTTAAAAGCTTGGAGAATGGTATTAAATTTTTTTCCTACTGCTCCCAGATTTTAAGGGAGTCTAAAGTAGCAGGGAGCAAGCCAGAGCGTAGCGGTAAGCCAAAGGAATCTCTTCTGAGATGTCAGTGGGGAGGAAGTAGAAGCTATAAGCACCTATCCGAAGATAAACCAAACATCTCACTCAGCTCCCATACTCCGATATGTTATACCAGATAAACAGAAAAAGCTGCCGAATCCACAGGAACGCTTACTACCAGCTCTCAGAAGCCATACCCGTTACAGCCTTATGCTATCCTGAACGATTATGCCATACTATATCAACCCAGAATGCCACTGAATCCACAGGAACGCTTACTACCAGCTCTCAGAAGCTATACCCTTAGTTCTTATGCCATACTACTCCGATATGCTATATCAGATAAACCAAACCAGCCAGCAAATTCAGCCCAAAGATTAGCTCTCATACGAATGCTACCTCAGAAAAATACATTTTTCTATATGCTTATGATAACATATCTATATGCTATACTGAGCAGATACGCTATACTACGTAAACCAGAACTGTCAAATAATTCAGCCCAAAGATTAGCTCTCATACGAATGCCACCTCGGAAAAATACATTTTTCTATATGCTTATGATAACATATCTATATGCTATACTGAGCAGATACGCTATACTACGTAAACCAGAACTGTCAAATAATTCAG
>OFOU01001241.1_pt1 | contig 16334 bp, 18 predicted proteins | sample 1542061 | NCBI WGS metagenome assembly OFOU01 (sample SAMN04209239, study PRJEB22552) | human gut metagenome | biome: gut; material: feces | host: Homo sapiens | place: USA: Oklahoma
GCCAAAGTAAGCAGTTTCTTCATAGGGAATTACCTCCTAATTCAATCGCAAAACTCTGCTTGTGAAAGTTTTGTCATGGTTAGAATATCATTATCTGCACTGTAAGTCAACAGCAAAATAGTTACAATTCCTATTTTTTTACTCTGCTATCATCAATGCCCGTAAAACTATCTTTCCCATCCTGTGCCCAATCATGCAACACGCATGGGTGTCTGTTCCTTGGCAGCAACGCGCAGCACCGGCGCTTTGGGCGCGGGACGGAACAGGTTTTTCTCAGCCTGATACGCGGCATAAGCCAGTGCCGCACAGGCAGGCGTCAGCAGCATTTCCGCGCAAAGTTTTCCGGCGCCATAGGCTTCTACAAAGCAGATCGCGCCCAATACCAACAGAACGACCGCCATACGCAAAAAAAAGCTTTTCATTTCCTTTTTCATCATGATTCCTCTTTTCACAGCTTGAATCGCTGAATATTTCCTCTGTGTTTTCACAATAATACAACCGTTAGTTGTTGTCAAGACCGTTTAACAACTTTTTTTACAATTTAAAAGAAAAACCCGCTTTACTTTGACAACCATAAGTAGTAAAATCAAATATAGAATGATAGATAGAAATGAGGCATCCGCATGTTTGCACAACGTTTGAAAGAGCTGCGCAAGCTGAATGGGCTCTCCCAGGCGGCGCTTTCCAGCCTGCTGGGCGTCACGCAGCAGGCTGTCGGCAAGTGGGAGACCGGGCGTTCCACCCCGGACCCACAGACGCTCGCGCGCGTTGCCGCTTACTTTAAAGTAAGCACCGATTATTTGCTGGGCTGTGCTCCCGCCCCTATCACCTCCGCCGTTGCGGCAGCAGATGGTCCCCGTGAATTTCCCATACCCATTATCGGCACAGTGCGCGCAGGTTTTGGCGCGTTCGCCTTTGAAGAGGACTACGGCGAGGAATACGCCCGCGTAAAAGACCCCGGCAGTTATTTTTATCTGTTGGTAAAAGGCGACAGCATGGAACCCCGCATCAGCGACGGTGACCTTGCTCTGGTGCACCGCCAGCCCACGCTCGAGAACGGAGATCTGGGTGTCGTTATTTTCGGAGAGGGTGAGGGAACGCTGAAAAAATTCATCCGGCGGGGCAACACCATCATCCTGCAGCCCTTCAACAATGTATATGCGCCGCAGATCATCATGGGTGAAGATCTGGAACACCTATATATCGCCGGCAAGGTTGTGGAGACACGTGCACGCTGGTAGACCGCTCCTCTTTGTCTCTCAGGATATCAGAATATTTGTCCCATAATACGTACTTTTGGAGGAAATATGCCAGCAACTGAAATTTACCTGATACGCCACGGCCAGACCGATTACAACCGGCAGTTCCGTCTGCAGGGCCGCAGCGATATTCCGCTGAACAGGCTCGGGCTCGCCCAAGCCCGGGCTGCGCACGAAGCATTGCGCGGCGTTCATTTTGACGCTGTATACGCAAGCCCGCTGCGGCGTGCGGTAGATACCGCATGTATCGTCTCGGGCTGGCCCGAAGAAAAAATAGAGCTGGACCCACGCCTGATCGAGATTGGTTTCGGCATTTGGGAAGGCAGCGATTTCCGCACGCTTGGCCCTGCCGGTACGGCCTTTTTTGAAACGCCGCAAAATTATACGCCGCCGCAGGGCGGCGAAAGCCTGGATTCCGTGCTGCGCCGCACCGGAGGTTTTCTGGATGCCCTTCAACAACTGCCGGAGGATCGGCACGTCCTTGTCGCCAGCCATGGCGCTGCACTGAACGCGCTCTACCTGCAGATCAAAGGACTTCCTCTCTCCCTGTTTTGGACGCATCGTTTCGGCAATTGCAGCATTGTCCGCCTGGGCCTCTCCGGCGGCAGGCTGTCGGTTCTGGAGGAATATCCGGAGCCGGTCGCCCCCGCCTGAGCCCGGGGGGGGACCGCGCGCCGGGAGCATGCCGGCCGCGGAAATTGCACAAAAGCGCGTGCAATGACGCCCCTGTGTAAGGAAAACCTCTTTTTTCTTATTTGAAATCCCACAAAGCCCTGTGAAAAAACACGTGTTTCGTCAGGGCTTTCTTTTTTACACCCTTTTCAAAACCGCCGTATACCGGCACGGAGGAACGAGCATGGATGTGCTGGAAAAACTAACGATCCTGACGGACAGCGCAAAATATGACGTGGCCTGTACATCCAGCGGCTCCGAGCGGCCGGGCGACGAGACCGGCCTTGGCAGCACTGTGGCCGCCGGGCTGTGCCATGCCTTTGCGGCTGACGGCCGGTGCATCAGCCTGCTGAAGGTGCTGCTGAGCAACTGCTGCGTTTACGACTGCAAATACTGTGTGAACCGTGTGACCAATGATGTGCCCCGCGCCGCCTTTACGCCGCGCGAACTGGCGGATCTGACCATCGGGTTCTACCGCCGCAATTACATCGAAGGGCTGTTCCTCTCCAGTGCGGTGCTGCGCAGTCCGGATTACACGATGGAACAGATGATCGGCGTGCTGGAGCTGCTGCGGGGCGAGTACCGCTTTCGCGGTTATATCCACGCAAAAGCCATTCCCGGAGCGGACCCGGCGCTGGTGGCGCGGCTCGGCCTGCTGGCGGACCGCATCAGCATCAATATCGAACTTCCCAGTGAGCGGAGCCTTTCGCTGCTGGCTCCAGACAAGAGCAAACGCGCCATTCTTGCCCCCATGAAGCAGGTGAGCCAAAGCGTCACGCAAAGCAAAGCCGAGCTGATGCGGTATCGCAAAGCCCCGCAGTTCGCGCCCGCGGGGCAGAGCACGCAGATGATCATCGGCGCAAGCCCCGAAACGGATTATCAGATTTTGCGGCTGACCGAGGGGCTTTACCAAAAATACAGCCTGAAGCGCGTATTTTTCTCCGCCTACATTCCGGTGGCCGAGGATTCGCTGCTGCCCGCGCTGGACACCAAACCCCCGCTGCTGCGCGAGCACCGGCTGTATCAGGCCGACTGGCTGCTGCGCTTCTACCAGTTTTCCGCCTCCGAGATCCTCGACGAGCAGCATCCGGACTTCAATCCCTACCTGGACCCCAAATGCAACTGGGCCGTCCATAACATGCATTTGTTCCCTGTGGACGTAAACCGCTGTTCCTACGAAATGCTGCTGCGGGTTCCGGGCATCGGCGTAAAAAGCGCCCAGCGCATTCGGGTGGCCCGGCGCAGCGGGCAGCTGGACCTTGCCGACCTGAAGCGTATCGGCGTGGTGCTCAAACGGGCCCAGTATTTCATCACCTGCAAAGGCTTTTCCCGTGGCGTGACTGCCGGGCCGGAGGCCACCGTGCGCGCCCTGCTCGACCCCGCCGCCTTTGGCGTTGGCACGGAACAGTTGAGCCTGTTTGCCGCGCCCGCCGTACAGGAGCTGGCGGCACAGGGAATGCGCCCTGCGTCGGCCGCGCGGGAAGTATGTGAGGAGGCGGTCTCGTGCCTGGCACGTCAGATGTGATCTACCTGTACGACGGCAGCTTTGAAGGGCTTTTGTGCTGCGTGCACGAAAGCGTATATACCCATGAGCTTCCTGTGGATATCCAGCCCGAAGAAGCGGCCCAGCCTACGCTGTTCCGCCAGAAATATATCGCAGCAGACGAGGAAAAGGCTGCGCGCGTCTACGATTCCATTCCCCGGAAGATCTCGCCCGACGCGGCCGCTCTGGTGCAGTGCGTATTTTTGAGCTGTATGCCGGGCAAGGAGCTGGCGATTCTCCGCTTCCTTCTGCTGGGCTACCGGCGCGGACGGCAGACGATGTATCTGTTGTCCCACACTGCTGTTCAGCCGATGCTGGCCGCGCGGCAGAATCTGCTGAACGAAGCCCATCTGCTCAAGGAATTCCTGCGTTTTTCTGACTACGACGGGGCTTTGGCCGCGACCATCACGCCGAAAAACTATGTGCTCCCCTTTCTGAAAGAGCATTTCTGCTCCCGCCTGATGAATGAAACCTTTCTGATCTTCGACCGTACCCACAAAGCCGCACTGGTCTGGCAGGACCGCAAAGCGCGAATCATCTCCCTGGATACGCTGGAGCTGCCGCCCGCCACCGCCGAGGAGCTGCGCTACCGCGTCCTTTGGAAGCGATTTTACAAGACCATCGCCATCGCTGCGCGGGAAAACCCCCGCTGCCGCATGACGCACTGTCCCAAAAGATACTGGGAAAACATGCTGGAGATGGAGGATGAGCTGCGGCGCACACCGGACAGTCTGGATGCCTTGCCGGCCGCCGCGCCCGCCTTGCTCCCACAAAAGGAGGGGCATTATGGAGCCCAATATTCCTTCCCCCGTTTGCCGTAAAGACGGCGTCGAGATACACGCCGCCGTCCCTAAGGACATCACAGAAGCCTTTTCCGTCATTGCGGTACGGGAAAACGGCGCCTGGCTTCTGGTGCGCCACAGCGCGCGAAAAACCTGGGAGCTCCCCGGCGGACACCGGGAGCCGGACGAAACACCGCTGGAGGCCGCATGCCGTGAGCTATACGAGGAAACGGGCGCTTTGAGGTTCCGTCTGTGCGCCTGCGGCTGCTATAGCGTCACACAGGGCGGACAGACGAGCTGGGGTGCACTGTTTCTGGCGGAGGCCATCACGCGCGGCCCTCTGCCCGAAAGCGAAATCGCGCAAGTACGTGTGCCTTTGCCGCACTGCCCAGCGCGCTCACCTACCCGACGATACAGCCCGTACTCCACGCTTGTGCGGAGAAATACCTGCGCGGCGGCGCGCTGGAAAACGCACCTCTCTTCCGCGCGCCCGTACGGAAGGGGGAACGCCCGTGAACGATGCTCTCTATCTTCGCGCCGTGGGGATTGCCGCCGCGGTGCAGCCTGATTATTCCTTTTCCCTGCCGGCTGTTCGGGCGCTGGCCCGTATGGGGCGCCTGCGGCTGGAAAAACCTGTCACGTTTTTGGTGGGAGAAAACGGCACGGGCAAATCCACGCTGCTGGAGGCCATCGCGGCGGCATGGGGTTTCAATCCCGAGGGCGGCACGCGGAATTTCCGCTTCTCTACCGCCAGAACGCACGCGGAGCTGTACCGCTCGCTGGTGCTGCAGCGCGGCCCGCGCCGCCCCCGGGATGGTTTTTCCTTCGGGCAGAAAGCTTTTACAATGTTGCCACAGAGATCGACCGTCTGGATGAGATTGCGCCGCTGAAAGGCGCCTACGGCGGCCGTTCGCTTCATGAGCAGTCCCACGGTGAAAGCTTTCTCGCGCTTGTACTCAACCGTTTTTCAGGCAGCGGCCTGTACCTGCTGGACGAACCGGAGGCCGCTCTTTCGCCCGCGCGTCAGCTTGCGCTTCTGGCTGCTCTGGACGGACTGGTCCGCAAAAATTCCCAGTTTCTCATCGCCACCCATTCCCCGCTGCTTCTGGCGTATCCGAACGCCGAAATTTTTGTTTTGAGCGAACGGGGCATCGAAAAAACGCCCTACCGGCAAACAGAGCCTTACCTTTTGACCAAACGCTTTCTGGAGGCACCTGAACGTATGCTGAACGAGCTGCTCGGAACGGAGGAGGAAGCATTCGAGGCCAGATAAGTCCGACGTCCGCAGACATAAAACAGACGGACAAGAAAGAATAGATACAGATCGAGGAAAAGCTGGCGGCGGCAAGGCAATGCAATGCAGCTTTGCGAAGCAAAATACAGGCCATGGGACGAACGCCGCAAAAAAGGTTGCGGCTGCGCCCGCAGACACGTACCGGAGAAACGGAAAGCCTCCCTTGCAGATAATCGTGCTAAAAACGCAGCTCTTAGCGTTCAGACGGCCTTTTTTGCGCAAAATAGCCTCGCGATGCTCCACAGGGTCTGTGCCAAGACGTGTAGAACGAAGCGGCCGCCGAAGGCCGCCATGTCGCAGCGACCGCGGCCGAAACCCCTGTTCGCAGGCAGATTGGCGAAAAAGCCGCGCTTTCCCGCCAATCCGGATGCACTTGCCCTGCCGGGAAGCTGCTTTTCCGCATTCTGCCTGTTCCTGCCCGGCAGAAAACCGGTCTGTGGAACTGTGCCGTCCATGTGTCCTCTCTTTTTTCGATTTCTGTTTTGCAACCCTGTTTCCAATCATTTATAATAAAGGAGGATTCCTAACATGTCCGATCCGGAATACATCGGGCGCATCGCCCGCAGCATCGCGCCATGCGGGCTGGTCTGCGCCCTGTGCGGCAAGCCGTCCTGCAAGGGCTGCCGGGAGAGTACGGATGCCGAGCTTTCCTGTTTGTGCCGCCAGCGTACATGCTGCCGGGAGAAAGGCTTCTCCGGATGCTGGGAATGCCCGCTTTTTCCCTGCGGGGAGGGCATGTTTTCCTCTGCGCAGAGCAGCAGCAGACGCCTTACCGCCTTTGTGCGCTGCGTGCGGGAGGACGGCGCAGACGCGCTTGCGTCGTATCTGGCCGCCAATGAAGCGCAGGGCCTGCTGTACCATCGCGACACAGTGCATTTTACCGGCGATTATGACATATCGGAAGATGAGGCGGAGATTTTACGCCTGCTGCGGGAGGGATCCAAACCATGATTCCGGGCGCATGGCGCGCCTGATTTTTGCAAAGAGGTGTTTTGAATGAAAGTACTGCTGTTAAACGGCAGCCCCCATGCGAAGGGCTGTACCTACACTGCGCTGGCTGAGGCTGCCGGCGCGCTGGAGGCTGCCGGTGTGGAAACGGAATTTGTCCATATCGGTACAAAGGCGATCCGCGGCTGCATCGGATGCGGCAAATGCCGGGAGGCAAAGCGCTGCGTTTTTGACGACGATCCTGTAAATGAGGCCATCGAAAAAGCCCGGGCCTGCGACGGCTTCATTTTCGGTTCCCCTGTGTACTATGCCTCGCCCAACGGCGCTGCGCTGGCGTTTCTGGACCGGTTGTTCTACGCGGGCGGCAGCGCGCTGCGGTACAAGCCCGGCGCGGCGGTCGTCTCGGCCCGGCGCGGCGGCACAACCGCCGCGCTGGACGCGCTGAACAAATATTTTACCATCAACTGTATGCCGGTGGTATCTTCAAAATACTGGAACATGGTGCATGGCAACACGCCCGATGAGGTGCGGCATGACCTGGAAGGCATGCAGGTGATGCGCACACTGGGACGCAATATGGCCTGGCTGCTCAAATGCATTGAGATCGGCCGCGCGGCCGGCATCACCGCGCCGGAGCCGGAACCGCCCGTGCGCACAAATTTCATCCGCTGAGGACGCTCTTTTGTTCAACAACCGCCGCCCGGCGGACATTCCGGAGGCAAAAAATGACCCCTGAAACAAACGCGCTCATTCCCGTGGGCATTGCCGCGCTGTGCTTTTTACTCGCTTTTCTGTATGGACGGCACCGGCGGGCACTGGCGCTGCGCCGCCGTGTGGCGGAAAGCTTCGGTCAGACGCCGGCAGAGCCGGAACGGCCCCGCGCCATGACACGGGAATTCTGGGAACTCCTGCGCGCAGGCGAGCCTGCCGGCCAGTGCATCGACGACGCGACCTGGAACGACCTGGACATGGACGACGTGTTCGCGCGCATTGATATCTGCCAAAGCGCCGTGGGTCGTGCCTGCCTTTATGCAGCGCTGCACCGCCTGAGCTCCGGGCCGGAGCTTGCCCGGCGCGCCCGCCTCTGCGGCCTTTTCGCGGCGCGGCCCGCGCTTCGGCTGAATGTCCAGCTCTGCCTTGCACGCCTGGGCCGCAAGCGCGGGCAGGAATTCGCCGGTTTCCTGTTTGACCCATCTCCCATGCGTCTGCCGCTGGCCGGGTTGTACCGCATTTGTATGTTTCTTCCCTTTCTGGCATTGCCCTCACTTTTCTTCGGGCCGTGGGCGTTGTGCTTTCTTGCCGCCTGCGTGTTGAACACGGCGCTGTATTATCACGCCAAAGATAAAATACGCGCGCATCTGGACACATTGGGTTATTTTTCAATGCTGCTTTCTGCGGCAAAGCGCCTTTCCCGGCTCGTGCAAACCGACGCGCCCCAGCTTTCCGATGCGCTGAACGATGCCGCCCGGCCGCTGAAGGCGGTTTCCGGCGGCGTGGGGGCGCTGGCCCGCCCCTCCACGGGCGAGCTGAACGACATGCTGTTCGAGCTGATGGGGGCGCTGACGCTGGCGCCCCTGCTGTATTACGACCGCGCCGTCCGTGTGATGCAGCGCGAACACGCTGCGCTGCTGCGCCTGTGCATGCTGCTGGGCGAAACGGAGCTTGCCATAGCCGCGCTTTCGTTCCGTGAAAGCCTTCCCCTCCGGTGTACACCGGAATTTACTTCCGAAATGGCACTTGTCTGCGACGAACTGTACCATCCGCTCCTGGAAACGCCCGTGGCGAACAGCGCGGTATTCCGGCGCCACACATTGTTCACTGGTTCCAATGCGTCCGGCAAATCCACATTCATCAAAGCACTGGCCGTCAACGCCATTCTGGCGCAGACGCTGGGCGTATGCGCCGCCCGTGCATTCACGCTGCCCCGGGCGCTGGCGGTATCCTCCATGGCGGTTTCCGACAACCTCTGCGCCGGAGACAGCTATTTTGTGGCGGAGCTGAAATCTCTGCGCCGCCTGCTGGCCTGCGCGCAAACCGGGACGCCCTGCCTGTGCTTTATTGACGAGATCCTGAAGGGGACCAACACCGTGGAGCGCATCGCAGCCTCGGCGGCGGTGCTGCGCCATCTGGCCGGGTGCCGCTGTCTGTGCTTCGTCGCCACCCATGACCGGGAACTGACGGAAATGCTTGCGGGCCTGTATGAAAACCGCCACTTCTCCGAACAGGTGGGGCCGGAGGGCGTCACCTTTGACTATCTGCTCAGGGAGGGTCCCGCGCACACACGCAACGCCATCGCGCTGCTGGCGCAGTTGGGTTTCCCTGCAAAGGTGACGCAGGCGGCGGAGGATGCGGCCCGCGCCTTCGAGGCGGAGGGACGGTGGCCCGCGGAACGGAGCGGCAGAAAGGATAATTGTGGCACCTGCTTTCCGGAAACGCCCTGCAGCTGGGACAAAGCAGCGAAAAAATGATGTACAGGCTGTCTTTCTCGCCCTGAAAGCACCCGGTACGCCATGGCATATGTGAATACCGGCGGCCTTCACCGCGGCTTATGCGCTTTCCCGCATCGACCTCGTGCCCGATTTTATCCCTATGCCGAGATACCCGGACGACCTTTTGCTTTTGCCGCTGTCGGCGGCATGCACCGTAAGGCAAATCCCGCCGCAGATTTTTACCGCATGCAGTCCACGGGCCGATGGTCTGGTCTGTGGAATGAAGGCAGACCCAAACGCTGGTACTGCGCCATTCCTACCGCTCCGGCATGGGCCCTGGGGCTGCTGCTTTTGAAAGCCGTGCTTTGAGAAAGCCCGCGCAGGACCGCCCCCCGGACGGAAAGGAGAAATTCCTGAATGCATATGCCTGATGCCATTCCCGAAAATATGTTCGCGCCGTGCGGCATGAACTGCATGGTATGCTATAAGCACTGTACCGTTTGCAAAAGCGTGCGTCCCTGTGCAGGATGCCTGAGCGGGGACGAAGGCAAGCCGCGTCACTGCCGTGCCTGTGCCATCAGGGACTGCTGCCGTGAAAAGGGCCTGCGCTATTGCCTTGAATGCACCGCGTTCCCCTGCCGACGCCTGAACCGTCTGGAAAAAAGCTATCGTACGCGCTACAACGCCAGTCTTTTGTCCAACAGCCGCGCCGTTCTCACACGCGGGCTTGCCGTCTTTCTGGAGAATGAACGGCAAAAATATACCTGTTCCGTGTGCGGCGGCATTGTTTCGCTGCATGACGGTGTGTGCGGAACCTGCGGCGCATCCACGGCCGCGCTGGAATAGAAGCATGCGCTGCGCGGTGCCGGTCGCGGAAAAAGGAACCTTTCCGCTGCGCGCTTTTTGTGCTATACTCTTTTTGTGGCTGCAAGCGTATCGGCGCACAAAGGTGCCGGGACGCCCGGCGGACGCGGCAAGATCCGCGCAGCCGCCGCAGGAATGAAATAGAAACGGAGAAATGAAACATGATCGAGATCACCATGGAAAACGGCAAGACCATCCGCATTGAACTGGACGCCGAGGCCGCGCCCATCACGGTGGAAAATTTCACAAAGCTGGTGAAACAGGGTTTTTATGACGGCCTGACGTTCCACCGCATCATTCCCGGCTTTATGATCCAGGGCGGCTGTCCCGAGGGCACCGGCATGGGCGGCCCGGGTTACGGTATCAAGGGCGAATTCGCCGCAAACGGCGTTGAAAACCCCATCCGCCATACCCGCGGCGTCATCAGCATGGCCCGCAGCCAGATGCCCAACTCCGCGGGCAGCCAATTTTTCATCATGCATGCCGACGCGCCGCATCTGGACGGCAGTTACGCCGCTTTCGGCCATGTGGTGGAAGGCATGGACGTCGTCGACGAGATCGCGTCCGTCGCCACGGATTTCCGCGACAAGCCCCAAACGCCCGTTGTGATGAAGTGTGTGAAGGTCGTGGACTGAGATGCGCCTGTTTAAAAAACTGTTCTCGTTTTTCTGGGACAGGAGCCTGCTGATCTTTCTTATCATCGGCGGGCTGAACACGCTCGTCAGCATGGCCGGCAGCCAGCTTTTGTACGGCGCGCTGGGCTATTGGGGCGCGACCGCGCTGATGTTCACCGTATGCAGCGTGTTCAGCTTTATCTTCAACCGAAAATACAGTTTTGAAAGCAAGGCCCCTCTGCTGCAAAGCGCCGTGCGCTTTTCTGTGGTCATCGCGGTGTGCTACCTCATCAGCTTCGGCCTTTCGGATTTTCTGGTGCCGATGTTCATGGGGCGCTTCTTTCCCGCTGTTTCCACGGACTGGCAGGCGCGCATCGCCATGCTGGTAGCGCAGGTGATCTTTACCGCCTGCAACTATCTGGGGCAGCGCCTGTGGGCTTTTAAAGAATAAGCCCGTTCCGCATCCCATTTTTGCAAAAAAGCCTTTGCCCCGGACATTGCGTCCCGGGGCAAAGGCTTTTTCCGTATCTGCAATCGGCGGTGCCGGGCCGGAGACGGGATGGCCTGCGGCCTTTTCGCGCCGCGCTCCGTTCCATCACTCCCGCCGCGGCGCACCGGCAGCGCTTAAGGCTCCGGCCCGCGTCTCCTCCTCTTCATGAAACGCAGAGTGCTCACCGAAGGAGGGCACGAACAGGAATTTCCGGATGGCAAAGATCAGCGCGATGGTGACGATGCCGATGAGATTTTCCAGCGGCGAAGTATGCTCCACCACCATCTGCCGGGCGATGGCGAACAGAAGCACCTCAATGGCGGAGCCGGGCGTATGCTTTGCCAGCATCTTGATAAACTCCACGCCGATGATCAGGTTGAACGCGTGGCCCAAAAACACTGTAAAGCCCTCGTGGGCTTTCGGATCGCCCGCAAGGCTGAACACCTCGCGCACCACCTGTATACCCGCGATAACAATGGCGATGAGCACGATGATGGAAATGGCGATTTCAATAACGCTTGCAAAAAACGCTACCTTGCGCCGTAAATATTCCTTGACACGCACGGCAAATCCTCCTTTTCTGCTGCTCCGTCCCGGCCGCGCTCAGCCAGCCAAAGGCCTGTGGACGCACGCTTTGCGGTAAACCGACCAAACGAACAGGCAAACCGCAGCGTTCACCGCCAGAATGATTCCTTCAATGCACCACATGCTCCGCAGCAGCCCCAACTGGGACAGCGCCGCGGGAATATTCGCCGCGGCATGCAGCAGCACCGCCGCGAAATAGTACCAGATGGGAACGCGCCGGGTGACCGCCATCCACACCAGGATGGACAGCGCCATATGCAGCGCCATTGCCGCGATGCGTTCTACACCGGCAGCCCAGAACGCGCCCGCCCCCGCGGCCCCAAGCGCGTCCGTTACCTGCGGCGCGGCGGGCGCGCCCAGCATCACCGCAGCGTTCACGGCGGCATTCACCCCCGCCAGCAGCGCAGCCTCCACGCCGCCGTGGCCAATGCCGTAGCCTACGCCCAACGCCAGATCCCTGTCTTTTTTGCACAGCAGCGACAGACCCATCAGGCGGCCTGTTTCCTCAAACAGGCCCGCGGCAAGGCAGCCGTAAGCCGTATAGGCCGCCGGATACAGCGTAATAGCCGGAAACAGGGAGAACACCGCCGCGTGGAGCAGCTGCTCCAGCACCAACGCATAGCCGATGAAACAACCGGCGCCCACCAGCGCGGCCAGCAAGCCGCGGCCTGTTTTACGTTTGAGGACGGCAAGCGCCGCAACAGGCAGTGCGATGGAAACCAGCACCGTAAAAATGCATCCTGCAATGGATGCGGCTGAGAAGACGGGGGCAGCAGACACAGAGCATCCTCCTTTTCCGGACGTTGACACCGCTTATTGAAACAGAGAACCTGACAGCCGATACCGGAGCGTCCACCCCTTTTTGGCGGCATTCGCCGGGTGGCTTGTACTTTGCCGCGCAAAGATGCATGGCCTTGCCACCGCCAGCTTTTTCCCCGGATTTTTCTTTTTTATCTCTTTGCCTTTTTCGACAGTCTGCGTCCGTCCCTTTTCAAGAAGCGGACGTTTCTCCGGTTTGTTACGGTTTTTTTGCAAAGGGAACGGATGCGATGATGGCGCACCATACGAGCTGATACGCCAGCACCGTGCCCAGAGAAAGGCCCGTAAGGCCCTCGTAAAAGCCCAACGCCACACTGAGCACCGCACCCAGCGCCACAGCGGCCGTCTGCACAACGCCCGCAAGGCGTTCGCCTGCGGCCGCGCGCGCGGCCGCGCGCATGCCGCCCAGGAAGGACGCGCATGCACCTGTGTGCATCATCACGCCCTCGCTCTCGGGACGGTAGGCAAGCTCGGTCTCCAGGGCGTCCTGCTCATGCTGAGACAGCACCTTGACCGTTCCCTCCGGAATGCCGTAAGTCGCGGCCACCAGCGGCGCGGTAATGTTGAAATCGTCTGCCTGCACCAGCACGCTGATACCGCTCTGCGCCAGACTGTCCAATGTTTCTGCGGCGCGGCGGTCGGGCCGGTAGCTGACGAGGAACATGCCGAACAGCTTGCCCGCCACCGCAAGATAGATGGGAGAGCGCTGGCCGTTCTTCGTATATTTTTTCTCGTAGTCCAAAGAGGGTACTTCAATGTCATGGCGCTTCATCATCTCGCGGCTGCCCAGCAGAACACGGCGGTGCTCGATCCACCCGGTAAAGCCGTAACCGATTTCCACCGAGGCGTTTTCCACGCCGGCCAGCAGCTTCTCGTTGTTGTCCAGCATGCCCATGAACACGCCGCGCAGCGTCTCGCAGCTGGGCGACAGCAGGCTGGCTGCATAAAGGATGGCAATGTCGATGCGCTCTTTTTCAAAGGTTTTGATGCCGTGCAGGCGCACGCTGCCCGCGGGGAACAGCTCCCGCGCGCTCAGCAGCACCGTGTTGGCGCTCCCCAGTGTTTCCACTGCGCTCGGCCCCGGAACCACGGCGCCGCAGCGGGACGTGGCCTGCTGCATCAAGCTGGTGGGCAGCGCGTACACAAGCGTCGCCGCCAGAGGCGCGCTCAGGCTCAAGGCCGCAGCCAGGCCGGAGAGCGCAGATATCACGCCGCCGCCCTTTACGCCTGCGACAACAGCGCACACCAGCGCCGCGCCGCCCAGGCCCCAGCACAGCTTCTGCACCACGGCGTCCGCCGCGCGGGGAGAAAAGCTCTGGCGCAAAAATCCCTTGACCAGCGCTGTAGGACGGTTCAGCAGCAGACGCGGTTCCGGCTCGCCCAAACCGTCGCACAGCCGCTTTGCCAGCTGTTCCTTTTCCAGCAGAAACGCGGCCGCATGCTCCTCGCCGGAGCTTGCCAGCGCAAAATTCGCGCACACAGCGCGGATCTGCAGCCATTTGCCCAGCGCGTTGCCGCACAGCAGCAGCGCCGCCACGGGCGCAAACAGCGTCACGGCCTCCGGATCAAAATTTTTCGCATCAAACAGCAGCGCCGCATTCTGCAGCGCCGCTCCCACCACGGCCAGCGCAGTGAAGCTGTCGGACGTAGGCTGGAGCGCAAGGCCCCGCAGGCCCGCCCCCAGCGTGGTGATGGAGCTGAAAGCCGCTACGGCCAACAGAACGAAATTTGTGACAAGATAAGTAAGCGGAGCCGTGTGCGGGTCCAGCACGCCAATGGGCGGCAGCCAGCCCGTGCGGGCCGAGAGGCCCAAATACAACAGGAACAGCGTCAGCACGCCCGTAAGCACGGTGCGCGCCAGGCGTGTCTGGCGCATGGAGGCCAGTTCCTGGGCAACCGCCGGCGCGTCGGACAGGCGGTTGTATTCGCCTATCTCCTCCTCCGGTGCCAGCGCGCCGGAGTTTTTCCTGCGCAGCAGCTCGTATTCGCCCGTGCCGTCGCCGTCCAGCGGGATATCGATGTCCATTGCGCGGGTATCGCGCCGCTTGCGCGCAGCGCCCAGGTCGAATGTGTCGGCTCTGGCAATGGCCCGTGCCAAAAAGGAGGCGGACATAGGTGCGGGCGTGTCCTGCGGGTTTACCTGGGGCACGTCCAGATCCAGCGTGCTGCCGAAAGTGCGCCCATTGGCTCCGGGCGCGCCCTGCTCCGGCGCATCCGCCCGGCCCGGCACGGGCGCGCCCGGAATGCACTGCTCGGGGCGGATGGCGTCAAATTCCCCGGTATAGCCCTCCTCCAGAGCGGCCTCATAGTACTCGCCTGCCTCGCCCTGGGCAAACTCATCCTCGAATTCCTCTTCTTCTTTTTTGGCAAACAGCTTCGCCCAGAAGCCGCTCTTTTCTTTTTTACGGCGGCCGCTCTCACCCAGCGTAGAGTCGTCGATCACGGCGGTTGCGAAGAAATCGCGGAAACGGTCGTCTACTTCGCCGAACAGATTATTTCCGGTAACGGGGGCGGCCTGCTCCTGTTCCTGCGCAGGCTGGGAGCCGCGCCGGAGCACCGCCTCCCGCGCCGCGCTCAGCACGGCTTCACCCGCGGCACTGTGCAGCGTATTTTCCGCCTCGCGGCGTGCCTCTTCCATAATGCGCGCGCGTTCCTCCGCCTGCTTTTGCGCCTCGGCCTCGGAATACGCCTTAATGTCCGGCAGCTCCACCGTGGGCACTTCGTCCTCAACAGGCGCGGGCTCCGGTTCAGGCTCCGCCGCGGGTTCCGGCGCTTTCTCGGGAGCGGGCTGGGGAATCTCCGGCAGCGGATCGTTTTTTTCGTGGGCAAACTCAGGCACCGGCAGCAAGATCGGCTCTACCGGAGCGCGCTTTTTTCCGGTCCCGACGCCCAGTTCGGATAAAATGGCGTCCAGGTCCGCATCCGAACTCTGTGCCGGACGGGCTGCCGCGGGCGCGTCCGCCCGCTTCTTCTGCACCTGCTCGAGGATATGGTCGAGCTCTGAAGCTGTGATATGCGGTTTCTGATCGCTCAAATAGAACCCTCCGTTCCGCGCTGGCGCATGATCTCATACAGAATAATGCCGGTGGCGACCGACACGTTGAAACTGTCCACCCCCGTGCCGCCGCCCGCCATGGGCAGACTGAGAACACCGTCACACAGGGACTTCACCAGCGGCGAAACACCGCTGCCCTCACTGCCCGCCACCAACGCAATGGGGCCTGTAAGGTTTTGCTGGAAAGCGGGGCGTCCGTCCATGTCCGCGCAATAGACAAATACATTCTGCGCCTTCAGCCTGCGGACAGCCTCGCCGATGTTGGCCACACGCGCCACGGGCAGCCTTGCCGCCGCGCCCGCGCTGCTTTTGAGTACAGTAGGTGTAACAGGTACGCCGCCGCGCCGCGGTATCACCACGCCGTGAGCACCGCACAGCAGCGCGGTGCGGATGATCGCGCCCAGGTTATGGGGATCCTCCACGCCGTCCGCCAGCAGCAAAAAGGGCGGCTCGCCCCGGCGCGCCGCCTCGGCCAGCAAGTCATCCAGCGAGACATAATCCACACTGGCCGCCCACGCCGCAACGCCCTGGTGGCCTTCCGTGCCGCACATGCCGCGCAGCTTGGCCGCGTGCACACGCTTGACCACAGCGCCCGCCTCGCGGGCGATGGCCGTATAATATCCCGCCTGTGCGGCGTTCATGGTATCCTGTACGAACACGGTATCCACGGCCGCACCGCTTTTGAGCAGCTCCGTCACGGCATTTTTGCCGTACACAAATGTGGGATCCTGCTCTGTTTTGTGTTCAAATCTATCGTTTTTCTTCTCTGCCCGTTCCATCCGCAGCCTCCAGAATTTTCAAAAAAGCCCCGCCCGTCCGGTTCCCGCATACTGCGCTCCGCATGCAGCGTGCGCGCAGCCGCGCAGCGGCCTCGACAAAACCGCACTTGCTGCGGTTTTGCGTGTTTCAATGTTCTCAAACCCATGCGCACCAGCGCATCCGCGTGTGCCGGGCACACGCGCAGCCGCGCAAGCGGCGGG
>OFOU01001243.1_pt1 | contig 16322 bp, 16 predicted proteins | sample 1542061 | NCBI WGS metagenome assembly OFOU01 (sample SAMN04209239, study PRJEB22552) | human gut metagenome | biome: gut; material: feces | host: Homo sapiens | place: USA: Oklahoma
TAAGGCCTTTGAATAAGACAAAAGGCTGCCTCATCGCTAACTTTGCAACAGTGCCTTATTTTGTTCCTCCAGACGGCGAACCTGCTTTTCCAGCTCACGAATACGTTGCTGGTCTGGAGTAATGGGTGTCGCAGAGGGCGCAATCCCCTGACGCTCTCGCCTGAGCTGGCGCACCCAGGACTCAAGCGTGGTAGAGCCGACATTCATCGCTTCACTGGCTTGTCGATACGAGTAGCCCTTATCAACGATCAACTGTGCACATTCCAGCCTGAACTCAGGGGTAAAAGTACGCTTCGTTTTCTTGTTCATTAAGTCACCTGTTTTGTGTTGAGGTGAGAATATCACCTTTAATCAGGTGGCCAAATTTACTGTGCCACTACAACCACAACTCTCATTCAATCCCGGGCACATCACCGTTAAAGTTTACCGGACTGTTGCCGATAATCTTATTAACGTTGTGACAGCCCTCTACGCAACGGTAGACCCCATAGACATTGTCAGATTTCAGACCAGCCCTCACCGGCTGGTCTTTTTTGGCAGGACGCTCCGGGGTATTAAATGGTCGTGTCTGACACACTCCATTCAGGCACACTGATACCGATAACAGATCTCGTTAATCAAAATATGATTCCTCATAAATAAGTCTGGAGGCACCAGTTATTTGTCAGGGACACCGGGGTCCGAAATAACCAGTTTCATTCACGGGTAATAAAATGAAAATCAAAGACTTTAGTGTGGGTATCAGGCTGGCTGGCAGCTTCAGCCTAATTCTGGTTCTTGTCATGATCATGACAGTGACCGGAGTGGGGTACCTGTACTCTATGCTCACTTCCACCGATCGCGTGACGGATTATTATCTTCTGCAGGAGCGTATGGCGAATGAATGGCAGACCGGTATTGAATCAAACGGTGCGCTTGGACTGGTTCTGCTGACGTCGGGGGACCCGGATATCAGGACATATGCACAGCAGCGGATAGAGAAAACCGCTGCTCGCGTGGATATACTGCAGGATAAATTTAACAGGGAGCTTACTTCAGAGCAGGGTATTAAGCTGCTGAAAACCATTGGTGAAAAGCGTCAGGTGTATGCAGATACCCTGGTAAAAGCTCTTCAGATCAGTGAGCAGGGGGACCGTGGAGCCCTGAACAACTTCATTCGGTCAGTAAGCGTACAGCGAGGGCCGTATTGACGGGGATGTGTTATTCAGCTGGCAGTGCTATGCGCCACGGAAGCAGTTCGCTGACCCGGTTGACCGGCCAGTCTGCTATGACGCCAAGCACATGGCGAAGGTAGCTTTCTGGATCCACGTCATTCAGTTTGCACGTCCCGATCAGGCTGTACAGTAGCGCTCCCCGCTCACCACCATGGTCAGAGCCGAAGAACAGGAAGTTTTTACGACCCAGACTGACCGCCCGCAGGGCATTTTCAGCGATGTTGTTGTCGATTTCCACCCAGCCATCGTTCGCATAGTACGTCAGTGCCGGCCACTGGTTAAGTGCGTACGCGAACGCCTTCGCCAACTCTGAGTGTCGCGACAGGGTCTTCATCTTTTCACGCAACCAGCTTTCCAGGGATTTCAACAGCGGTTTCGTTTTTCGCTGACGTTCAGCAAGCCGCTGCTCTGCCGGCATTCCCCTTATATCCGCCTCTATGGCGTACAACTGACCGATCTGCTCCAGGGCTTCTTCCGTCAGTGCTGACGGGATGCGGACGTGCACATCGTGGATCTTTCGGCGGGCATGAGCCCAGCAGGCAGCTTCCGTTATCCCACCATTGCGATACAGCTCGTTGAACCCGGCGTACGCATCCGCTTGCAGCACACCGCTGAAGCAAGCAAGATGAGTCTGCGGATGGATGCCTTTTCTGTCCGGGCTGTAAGCGAACCACACTGCAGGTGCCAACGCTGACCCAGCATTGCGGTCATCACGAACATACGCCCACAACCGCCCGGTCTTCGTCTTCTTATTACCCGGCAGCAGTACCTGGACCGGGGTATCATCGGCATGGAGTTTGCCGTCAGTCATGACATAGCCATGAAGCGCCTCTTCCAGCGGAGACAGCAGCCGGCAGCATGCATCCACCCAGCCCGACAGCAGTGAACGGCTCAGCTCCACACCTTGCCGGCCGTATATTTCTGACTGGCGATACAGCGGGGTGTGCTCTGCATACTTCGAGGTCAGCACGCGGGCCAGCAACCCCGGTCCGGCGATACCCCGCTCGATGGGCCGCGAAGGTGCAGGTGCCTGCACGATGGCATCGCACTGAGTACAGGCATGTTTTTCCCGTACCGTCCGGATAACCCGAAAGGCGCTACGCATCAACTCCAGCTGTTCGGCGGTATCCTCGCCCAGATAGCTCAGTGAACCGCCGCAGTTCGGGCAGCACGGCGCCGCAGGCAACAGTCGCTTTTCGTCACGGGGTAGTGATTCAGGGAACGGCTTACGGGTGCGGGTCTGACGCAACGGACGCTGTACAGCCGGGTCATACACCCTACCAGTCAGCGTATCGCTCTCTTTCTGAAGCCGGTTCAGATCGGCTTCCATTTGTGCGATACGGCGGGAGACTTTTTCGGAACGACTGCCGAAGTTCATCCGGCGGAGTTTATCCAGCTGCGCCTGCAGATGGTCTATTTCGCGCTCCCGGTTGCTCAGCTTTTCCTGCAGGGCGTGGATCAGCGCTTCCTGTTCGGCCAGGCGCTGTTTCAGCAGGAAGATGTCGTCAGAAGAGATGTCGTTCATAAGCCCGTATTTTACCGGGCTTATTCTGTGACAACCAGGATAAAGAGATTTACAGCATGGTCAGGGAGGTCAGCAGCCGCTTGGGCTGTCGCCAGTCGATACCTTCCAGCAGCATCGCCAGCTGCGCCTGCGTAAGGAACACTTTGCCATCACGGGCTGACGGCCAGGCGAAGCGCCCACGCTCCAGCCGTTTGGTCAGGAGGCACAGTCCGTCACCGGTGGACCACAGCAGTTTAACCTGACTGCCGCTGCGGCCCCGGAAAATGAAAACATGGCCGGACATGGGATCGTCTTTCAGCGCCGTTTGTACTTTCGCAGCCAGGCCGTTGAAGCCATTTCTCATATCGGTGATACCGGCAACCAGCCAAATTTTGGTCCCGGAAGGTAACGGGATCATCGCTTCAGTTCCTGTATCAGCAGAGTCAGGAGCTTTTCGCTGACATTGCCATTGAAGCGGAGCGTCCCGTGCCGGAACGTTACCTCACAGCTGATACTGAGGGTTTCCGGGTCCTCTGCGAGCGATTCTGGCTGTTCGGCAGCTGCATCGAGAGTCACAGGAAGTAGCTGGGGGCTCTCTGAAGAAGGTAATAGCAGCTTTCCCTCGCGCCATTGTTGTCGCCATTTGAACAACAGATTGGCGTTAATGCCATTTTCAAGAGCAAGTTTTGAGATGGATATCCCGGGTTCACAGGAGGCAGCAACGAGCTGCTGTTTAAATTCGGGAGGATAATTAGGGCAGCCTTTTCGCCTGCCGGGAGTCACATTTTTCTGCATATCTGACACTTTGGTTCCCACTACTTATTTGGTGGACACCACTTTGTCTAATTCGTCAGATTCTGACCAGACGGTTCAGGCTGTACGCTTACTTCGGTCACAGCAGTTACCGATCATAAATGACTACATGGCCAGTCTGCAGGCACTGGTGGAATACGAAAAAACAAGCATAGATAAAGCGGGTGAAGTTATCGATGATAATGGTACGGCAGCCATACTGACACTGATCATCACTGGGTGTATGGCGCTTCTTCTGGGAGGTGTGCTGGCATGGCTGATCACCAGAAGCATTACCTGTCCGTTGATTTCAGCCGTCCGGATTGCCCGGGAAGTGGCGGAAGGTAACCTGTGTGTGGAGATTAAAGTGGACTCACAGGACCAGCTGGGGCAACTGATGCAGGCACTGCGTGATATGTGCGGGAGTCTGAGTAACACCGTCCGGGAAGTACGTCAGGGAGCGGACAATATTGCGCTGACTGCAGCAGAAATCAGCAGTGGTAATACAGACCTGTCAGCCCGCACCGAAGAGCAGGCTGCCGGTGTGGAACAGACGGCGGCCACTCTGGAACAACTGACGGCCACCATAAACAATACTGCCGGCAATACAGCACAGGTTTACCAGTTTGTGACAGAAACAACGGCCATTGTGAAACAGAATGGAGTGGTCATGAGTGAGGTGTCTTCCCGGATACAGGAGATTTACGACACCTCGTCTGAAATGACAGCCATCATCCAGGTCATCGACGGGATTGCCTTCCAGACCAACATTCTCGCGCTTAATGCTGCCGTGGAAGCCGCACGCGCCGGCGAGTCCGGCCGTGGATTTACGGTTGTGGCCGGAGAGGTTCGTAATCTGGCTCAGCGCAGTGCTTCTGCCGCGCGGGAAATAAAAGAGCTCATTGATGACTCCGTTTCCCGCATTGCATCCGGCCGTACCCTGGTTGAAAAAGCAGACAGGGGAATGGAGGATATCATCAGTAACGTCCAGAGCATGGAAGGGCTGATTGACGAAATAGCCAAGGCCAGTCGTGAGCAGGGAGATGGTATTGCCCAGATTAACAGCGCCATGGGCCAGATAGACAGCACCACCCAACAAAATGCAGCTCTGGTGGAACAGTCTGCAGCCACTGCCGCTTCGTTGCAGAATCAGTCACGGATTCTGCAGGAGAAGGTGAGCGTATTTCGTCTCCGTGATAATAAAAAACGCGATGCTGAACGAAAAAATACCATAGTACCGACAATCAGCAACACCAGCCCGCAGAGTAAGGTTAAAGCGGTAAAGTCCGTTCGTGAAACGGAACAACACGCCAGCGAGAACTGGGAAACCTTCTGACCCCCGACAACAGCGGGATCCTGTCGTTCCCGTTTTGTCAGCCATAATCTCCCGGCATGGTGTTCGCACTGTGCCGGTTATTTACAGGCGACAGTAATAATGAGTGAAATAAATCCCCGTCAGGCTAAATATGCAGACATACATGCGAAACTGACCGACCGGATGCAGTCTGTCAGGGTCATCCTTGAACAGATGGAAGGACACGAGTACGCCGCAATCAGCACCTACATGAATAACATGGAAGCGATTGCCTGCTTTTACGAGGAGGCAGGGGAAAGTCTCAGTGAGCCAGACTTCCTGAACTACCTGAAACAAAACGACCTTAACCTGTTTATTGAAATTCTCTCTGTGGGACGCGCCGTTTCACTGATGAAAAACCTGCTGGTGAATATAAGGCGGCTTGTAGTGGCACGGTAAATTTGGCCACCTGATTAAAGGTGATATTCTCACCTCAACACAAAACAGGTGACTTAATGAACAAGAAAACCAAACGTACTTTCACCCCTGAGTTCAGGCTGGAATGTGCACAGCTGATTGTTGATAAGGGCTACTCATATCGACAGGCCAGTGAAGCGATGAATGTGGGTTCTACTACGCTTGAGAGCTGGGTACGCCAGCTCAGGAGAGAGCGCCAGGGGATTACGTCCTCTGCCACACCCATTACTCCAGACCAGCAACGTATCCGCGAGCTGGAAAAGCAGGTTCGCCGTCTGGGTGATGCTGCCAACTTACTGATTTAGTGTATGATGGTGTTTTTGAGGTGCTCCAGTGGCTTCTGTTTCTATCAGCTGTCCCTCCTGTTCAGCTACTGACGGGGTGGTGCGTAACGGCAAAAGCACTGCCGGACATCAGCGCTATCTCTGCTCTCACTGCCGTAAAACATGGCAACTGCAGTTCACTTACACCGCTTCTCAACCCGGTACGCACCAGAAAATCATTGATATGGCCATGAATGGCGTTGGATGCCGGGCAACCGCCCGCATTATGGGCGTTGGCCTCAACACGATTTTCCGCCATTTAAAAGTAAGCGTCGTCTCAGCACCGTCTGGCAGATCCTGATATTCCTGAGAGGATAGTGGACACCAAATATGGTGGACGCTATCCATGAAATCATTAACCGCAGTGCGTAAAAAAAGCCCTAATTATCCCGTTGAGTTCAAAATCAAAATGGTTGAACTCTCGCATCGACCAGAGATCTCCGTAGCGCAACTCGCTCGTGAGCATGGGATCAACGATAATTTGCTGTTCAAGTGGCGCCAGTACTGGCGCGAAGGAAAACTACGTCCTCCTTCAACAACAGAAAACAACGTGCCTGAGCTGCTCCCGATAACACTTGATACCGAAGATGTTGTCCCTGCAACCTCCCCCCGGTCACAACCTGTAGCTGCTGCGGCACCTGAATCACTCAATATCAGCTGTGAAGTGACGTTCCGGCACGGATCACTCCGTCTGAATGGTGCCATCAGCGAAAATATCCTGAACCTGCTGATACGGGAGCTCAAACGTTGATCCCATTACCATCAGGGACAAAGATCTGGCTGGTCGCTGGCATCACCGATATGAGAAACGGCTTCAACGGCCTGGCGGCAAAGGTGCAGACGACGCTGAAAGACGATCCGATGTCAGGTCACGTTTTTATCTTCCGTGGGCGTAATGGCAGTCAGGTAAAGCTCCTCTGGTCTACCGGCGATGGACTGTGTCTGGGGTCTGACGCTCAGTGGAACGAAAACTCACGTTAAGCGATTGTGGCTGAGAAAAACCAAAGGATCCGGCGAGGATCCTTTGGTGTGCTGACATGACCAGTTTCTTTTGGGATATTTTTTCCCTGCATGAAGTCCTTTATGTCCTGATCATAATGCCATTAAAAATTCTATGCTATGGCTTCGCTATTTTAGACATTCCCTAACAGCTTTGTCTAAATCCGCCACATAAATTGGGGTAGGATGCCCAGATTTCATTTTCCATACAGTATATCCTCCCTTTGTTGCTTTGCCGCGCAGCTCTGTCTGCTTTCCTTCTGTGATAAATCTCACTAGAATCTTACTCCGACCATCTTCATGAATATTAAAAAGCTTGCGCGCTACGGCATCAGTCAATAGATGGCCCCCCTTGGTATCAAGGCAATAGACAAGGTCTGACTTCCATACTAAAAAGTCTGGATAAAATGAGCTTGTATCACCCTCTGTCAATAGTGGGATATGAAAACCGCCACTGCTCAGGTTTCTGTGCCAAGGGTAACCAGACCTATCTAAAGCCTCAGCAAAAGGAGCCTCGAACTTATTAAGTCCTGAGTACTTTTCATATAATGAATGCTCAAAGTGAGTAGCGTTACGAGGAACTCGAATAACACCAAATTGAAACGGAGAATCGCTTTCATATGCCAGCTCAGAGTTATCATAATATGCTGAAACTATTTCAGCAGCTAACTTATCTGCATACCTTGCGGCAGAACTATTTATCTGAACTCTAACATCAAATTTAGGATGTTTAAGATCAGTTATAGCAAGTGCTCTATTTGACCGTGTCCGTATAGCTGTATTAATCAACCACCTTAACCGAACGGGGTTTGTATTGCCTTCAGGCGTCCACTCAGTTGCTTTACTATCTCGCCCCAATGCGTCAAGCTCGACGAGCTGTGTTGCAATATGAGCTTGTCCCTGAGTATCTGCACTCCCTTCGACGAACGTAGGAAAATCGCTTAGAATTTCGGCTATTCGAATACACGCATCGCTAGCATCAACATGTACGTGATGGAGTTTAACATCCATGCCATCTTTTAAATTAAGATCTTCAGCAGTGCCTGCAGTACCGCTAAAATTATCCACTATTTCAATAGGTGCACCCTCAGCTTTTAGCTTATCCTTTACGGCATTTATTGCCGAGGAAAATACACTTTGATTGTCAACACGGAGAAAGAAGTGTGCAGAATTAATTAACTGATTATCATAATGACGTGCGCCATATTGCCTAAGAACACGGCCGATGATCTGCTCTACTTGGATTGACGACCCCATGCTTTTATCTATATAAGCAAGGTAACAAGCAGGGTCATCCCATCCCTCCTGAAGAGAGAGGTTGAAGATTATATGTTTGAAATTACCAGCCTGAAAATCCTCAAAATCATTCTCTCCCTTTGAGAAAAGATTGACCTCCGCTGGCTTGTTCCCATCCAAGAAAGACAAGTTTGCATAAATCGCAATTTCATTTGGGGGGATACCTTTCTCTTCGACCAAATAACGCCAAATACGGATAGGAGGTGCTTTCCGATGCATGAATGGCTTGGAGTGATCATCTTTTTCGCCGTCATCAGCAATGTTTGTTTTGCACACGTATATGGCTTTTGGACTGAATCCAAGACCTCGCTCGGAAATCTCAGCTTTTATCAATTCTAATCTTTTATGAAGATCATCAAGTGATTTTTCCATTGCCCCGGTAGTGCCGTCAAATTGAATAGCTTTTTTAACCAACTCGGCGCTAACAACTTTTTCACTGCTAATGGCTGTCGTAACGAATAACTGTGCATCAGGGCTACCATCAGCCCCGAGTGCACTAAGTTCCGCAAAGCGCTCATAATCATTAGAGGCTTCTTCAGCCCAAAGCTTTATCGGTTGGATAACAGCCTTATGAAAATTAGCTGGCAACTTTAAAGTCGCACTTGCAAGCAAATATGCATCAGGTTCCAATTCAGATAAAATTTCTGTTTGCTGCTCAGAAAGATTATGTCCCTCATCATACACAATTAATAATGGGCGCCGTTTAGCACCTGTTTTTCGTGCAATAAGTCGCTCCCATGGAGATGAATCGCCGAATAGATCAGCATCTTTCTTATATATATTTAAAGCCCCCTCAGATTGATCTCTGTTATTAAAAAGACCAGTAGTGGCCATGATCATCAAAGGTGTGCTCCCATCTTCGATATGCATAGGAGTTAGCTGAGCTATATTTATGATACGAAAACCATCTACGATTTCTGAATATTTTCCACCTGCACTAAAGTTAGAATAGGTCTGAGCAACTACTGACTTCGCTTTAGACATCCAGAATATTATGGGTTCTGAAGAAAAATGAGATCTTAGTAGGGTAACGGCTTGTGCTAATACTGGTGTCTTGCCTGCTCCTGTAAGTGCAGATAATGCCTGAAAAAATGGTCGCGGTTTTGGCCCTTTGCTAGGGCGATATGGATGCCCAGCGAAAAATGCGTAGCGGTCTACGATTGTCTTTGCAGCATCGGCTTGAAATACTTTAAGTTCAAAATCAGGCATCAGTATCATTCTCATTATTGAAGGAGTCCTGACGCTGGCTGAAACCTATGTGCTCAAGAACCCTATCTGGGATTTTATAAAATTCGACACTACTACCGGTGTATGGAGCAAGGGCAGCATACACATGATAATGTGGGGCTAAACCTGCCTGCCTAGACTCTTCAGCTATTTCCCTGAATGCTGCTTTAGTCAGGGCTGATGGTTTATCTGGAGCCCCCCAAATTAAGAAGAACCCTTCTTGTTTCGAGTTAACCGCAAATAGATGCCGATTCGGCTGAGTAGGTAGCCTTCTGAGATACGACTTTGCTTTTTCTGCTTTATCCCAATAACTTGTGAGTAATAGATCTATCATTTCCTCACGAGCAAGCGTATTCACCGCATCAGCGTCTATTTTTTCGCGCTTTAGCTCAATAAATCGAAATCCCCCCACTAATGGTTCTTTTTTAGTTTTAGACCAATCACCTGAAATCACACGCTTTACACGCTCAGCTGTGAGGGTTTTTGCATAGTGGTCACCTTTCTCAGTATTGCCTTGTTCAATTAAAATGAATCGTCTATTTGTATCGGCTTCTTTATTTAATTCAAGCACTGCATGCCCCGTAGTTCCAGAACCTGCAAATGGATCTAAAACAATGCCGTCCGGACGACACCAGAGTTGGATGATTTTGGTCATCAATTTGAGAGGTTTTACGGTAGAAAAACCATGCCCTTGACCAACAACAGCTGTTAGTTCGGCCACACCATCTGCAGATCGACCCGACTCCGAGTAATCCCAAGATGTAGAGCCTAAATCAATGTCAGTCAGGATTTCGGAGGCAAGATCGGTATCTGACCAGTATGTTACGGGCACTTTCCCTTTCTTTATTTGTTCAAGATAAGTTTTGACGCGGGGTCTACCCAGACCGTCCCGGCCAAACCAAAGAAATGGCCAGTTATTTTTTGCAAGCCGGGCATATGCTTTCTTAGATACTGAGCTCGCGATAGCTCCTGGTTGTTGGCCTTTAACAACCAAAGCTTTTCCACGACCATCTCCTATATCGCGTTCTTCGTACTCAGGTCCCCAAGCGTTCAGCCATATTTTTACATTCTTCTTAGGATGCCTCCACGCACCATTACCAGCTGGGTAATGCACAACTCCTGTGAATGGAGACTGGATACCATAGTCGTCCTTAGCTGAATAACTTTTTGCAGTAAGATTTCCCTCACGCCAGTCGTTTCCCGGGTCGTTGTCTGGATTGGAGTATCTCTTGTTGTCAGCCTCTCCACGAGCGAGCGATGCCGTCCGTACACGGGTTATATCTTTCCCGTATACCAGTACGTACTCGGTTGCCGTCGAGACATGTTTATTATCAGGTCTCGCAGCCGCGGACTTTTGCCAGTTAATAATTGCTAAACGATTATCCTCGCCAAATATCTCATCCATGAGCATTCCTAGGCGGAAAAGTTCCCGATGATCGATACAAATCGCCATCACGCCACCTGGTTTCAGCATCTCCCTCATCATCCAAATTCTGGGGGTCATGAAGCGCAACCATTTGCTATGCTTCGAACCGTCGTCTTTAGGAACTACATCGCCCAAATCAGGGTCGTTGGGATCTTTATCCCATTTGTCGTTATAACGGAAATCCTCTCCGGTATTGTAGGGAGGGTCTGTCAGTACGAGATCAATCTGCCCTCTATATTTATAGAGAGTGACCATTGCGGAAAGATTTTCTCCATCCCAAATCTCATTTTCAGCCTGAGCAAGCTCTTCACCACAAGAATATTTTTTTATAATACTGAAGAGCTTAGGCTTCACCTGTCTGATTATTTGCCACGGAGCTGTTCGGCCGGTGTAATTCATAACGATGCCATTTTTACCGGCGTCGACTAGTGCCGCATCATGCTCTTGAAGCATTCGGACCAGTGCCGCCCTAGGCAGTTGTTCGTAATCCATAATTGCCCTTTATCGTTCATGCTAATAACAGTAGACATAGCTTTATACGAGGTTATTTCCTATCGTGTTCAGCCTACTAGTGACGTTCCATCATGTGTACCACTACGTAGTAGCGAGAATTTTGTAGACTGTGGAACGTGCAATCTTTAACTGTCTGGATATGCTGGTTGCGCCAAGACCTTGTTCACGAAGACAGTGAACTTTAGCTTTATCCACTGTTGGTTTGCGGCCAAATTTAATCCCTTTAGACTTGGCCTCTAACCTTCCTTCATTTGTTCGTTCAAGGATGCGAGTACGCTCTGCTTGAGCTACTGCTGAAAGAATGGTGACGATCATCTTCCCCATCTCCCCATCAGTACTAATCCCGTCATCAATGAACCGGACAGCCACGCCCTGGGCGTCAAATGTTTTAATCAGTTGGATCATATCGGCAGTGTCGCGGCCAAGACGGTCAAGTTTCTTGACCAGAATGACATCACCTTCCTCCACCTTCATACGGAGCAGATCCAGCCCCTCCCTGTCGGCAGAGCTGCCGGATGCCTTGTCGGTAAAGATGCGGTTGAATTTCACCCCCGCGTCTTTGAGCGCCTTGACCTGAATATCGAGAGACTGCTGACTGGTTGATACCCGTGCGTAACCAAAAAGTCGCATAAAAATGTACCTTAAATCGAATATCAGACACCGTATGTCTATTATGGCAAAAATACGATTTAATAGACAGTCCATGCCTGCCGTTTTATGCTGTCTTATAATTCATAATATTTCGGACGGTTGCGAAATTGTTAATTCATGACCATCAGGCAGGGAGGCCGGTATGCCCGTCGATTTTCTGACCACTGAGCAGGAACTGAATTATGGTCGCTATGTTGCAGAACCCAATGACGTGCAGCTGGCGCGCTATTTTCATCTTGATGAGCGGGATCTTGCCTTCATTAACCAGCGGCGGGGAAGGCATAACCGGCTGGGAATTGCGCTTCAGCTCACCACCGCCCGTTTTCTGGGCACCTTTCTGACAGACTTAACCCGGGTTCTGCCAGGTGTTCAGCAATTTGTCGCGGTGCAGCTTAATATTCGCCGTCCAGAAGTCCTTACCCGCTACGCAGAACGGGTTACCACCCTCAGAGAGCATACTGCGCTGATTAAGGAATATTACGGTTACCATGAATTTGGCGATTTCCCCTGGTCTTTCCGCCTGAAGCGCCTGCTGTACACCCGCGCATGGCTCAGTAATGAGCGACCCGGCCTTATGTTTGATTTTGCCACCGCGTGGCTGCTTCAGAATAAGGTCCTGCTGCCCGGAGCAACCACACTTGTACGTCTCGTCAGTGAAATACGCGAACGGGCAAATCAGCGGCTGTGGAAGAAACTGGCCGCGTTGCCGGACAGCTGGCAGACCGCCCGCGTGACGGAGCTTCTGGACATTCCTGAGGGGCAGCGTACTTCACCGCTGGAGCAACTGAAAAAGGGACCGGTCACCGTCAGCGGCCCGGCATTTACCGAAGCGCTGGAGCGGTATATCCGGCTGCGAAACCTGGAATTTTCCCGACTGAATTTTACCGGTCTGCCTGCTATACAACTGCGTAATTTGGCCCGTTACGCAGGCATGGCGTCGGTAAAATATATCGCGCGAATGCCACAGCAGAGAAAACTGGCCGTACTCACAGCATTCGTTAAAGCGCAGGAGACTGCGGCGCTGGATGAGGCCGTTGATGTGCTCGATATGCTGATACTGGATATCACTCGTGCGGCGAAGAAAACGGGGCAGAAAAAACGGCTCAGGACGCTTAAAGATCTTGATCGTGCTGCGCTAATATTGGCGCGGGCATGTTCATTGTTGCTGGATGAACAGGCTGACGATGCTGAACTGAGGGAGACCATATTCAACAGCATACCGAAAAGCAGGCTGGCAGAATCCGTCTGCAAGGTAAATGAGCTGGCCCGGCCTCAGAACAACAATTTCCATGACGAAATGGTGGAGCAGTACGGGCGGGTAAAGCGCTTTCTTCCGGCGGTATTGCGCGACCTGCATTTCCAGGCAGCGCCAGCCGGAGAACATACGTTGTCCGCCATTCATTATCTGACCGAACTGAACTGCTCGAAAAAGCGCATCCTGGACAATGCGCCTGAACATATTATTACCGGCCCCTGGAAACGCCTGGTATACGATGCGGAGGGCCGGATACAGCGTGCCGGTTACTCGCTTTGTCTGCTGGAGCGCCTTCAGGATGCACTACGTCGAAGGGACATCTGGCTCGAAAACAGCGATCGCTGGGGAAATCCCCGCGAGAAGCTGTTGCAGGGGGAAGAATGGCAGGCTCAGCGGGTCCCCGTTTGCCGGGCGCTGGGACATCCCACTGATGGACATAAAGGCGTGCAACAGTTGGCGGTCCAGCTAGATGAAACCTGGAAAACCGTCGCATCCCGCTTTGAAGGAAATGCGGAGGTTCATATTTGCCATGACGGTAAACATCCTTCCCTGACTATCAGCAGCCTGGAGAAACTGGAGGAGCCAACATCGTTGCATCGTCTCAACAGTCGGGTAAGGCTGCTACTCCCGCCAGTAGATTTGACGGAACTGTTGCTTGAAATAGATGCCAGAACGGGATTTACACGTGAGTTTACGCATGTCAGTGAATCCGGGGCCCGGGCACAGGATCTGCACATCAGCCTGTGCGCGGTCCTGATGGCAGAGGCCTGCAATATCGGGCTGGAACCGCTGATAAAGCACAATATACCGGCGCTGACGCGCCACCGGCTTAGCTGGGTAAAACAGAATTACCTCCGGGCAGAAACGCTGGTCAGCGCCAATGCCCGCCTGGTTGATTTTCAGTCCACACTGGAGCTTGCTGGCCGCTGGGGTGGTGGCGAAGTGGCTTCAGCTGATGGCATGCGCTTTGTCACGCCGGTGAAAACCGTCAATTCAGGACCTAACAGAAAATATTTTGGTTCCGGACGTGGCATCACCTGGTACAACTTCGTCTCTGATCAGTACTCTGGATTCCACGGCATCGTTGTCCCCGGCACATTACGAGATTCCATTTTTGTGCTGGAAGGCCTTCTGGAGCAGCAGACAGGGCTGAATCCGGTTGAGATCATGACAGACACAGCCGGTACCAGCGACATTATTTTTGGCCTCTTCTGGCTGCTGGGATACCAGTTTTCCCCCCGGCTTGCCGATGCCGGTGAAGCGGTATTCTGGCGAGTGGATAAATCGGCAAATTACGGTGCACTGGACGAACTGGCACGTGGTTGTGCCGATCTGTCGAAAGCCGAGGATCAGTGGGATGAGATGATGCGAACCGCCGGTTCGCTGAAACTGGGCACCATTCATGCTTCAGAACTCATTCGCTCTTTGCTGAAAAGCTCGCGCCCATCAGGGCTGGCACAGGCGATCATGGAAGTGGGGCGCGTCAACAAGACGCTGTACCTTCTTAATTATATTGATGATGAGGATTATCGTCGGCGGATCCTGACGCAGCTAAACCGGGGGGAAGGCCGCCATGCTGTGGCGAGGGCGATCTGCTACGGGCAGCGCGGTGAGATCAGAAAGCGCTATCGTGAAGGTCAGGAAGATCAGCTGGGGGCACTGGGCCTGGTCACTAACGCAGTGGTACTGTGGAACACACTTTATATGCAGGAAGCCCTGAGCTGGATACGCAGTAATGGAGAAGAAATCGGGGTTGAAGATATCGCCCGGTTGTCCCCACTGATGCACGGGCATATCAATATGCTGGGGCATTATACGTTTACGCTACCGGAGGATATTTTGAAGGGGGAACTGAGAGAACTAAATTTCAATTTAAACAATGAATTAACTTCTTAGCGTACGTTTTCGTTCCATTGGCTCTCAAACCCCAAAAAGTGGATAACCGAACAGCATCGGCGCGAGCGCCTCAAAAGTAGCTCCCCACGCTAAAGCGCGGGGCATTCAGAACGGAATCCCTCGATGGCTAACAGCTCGCCTGTTAGCCATCGAGGGATTGGACAAATCCGGCCACGCCGGATACGTCAGCAAATATCGCTGAAGAATTAGCTTACACGCTCGTAAGCGGCTCTTACGACCCGCTAACGCGGAGATACGCCCCAACTGCGGCTTCGGCCTTGTTGTGACCACTCCGACCGCGCACAAAAGCCTCTGAGCCGCTTTTAGCGGAATATGGCTTTGCAGGGTGAAGGGATGGATAGGCGATCCCTTTCGATCCCTCACTGGTATCGGCGGCTAACCCTCGGTGCTACCTGTCATTTCATCCTGCCGCCTTACATGCGCTAACGCGCATAAATCCCCGTTCCTCAGTGGAACGAAAACTCACGCTAACAGGGTAGTGACCGGGTAGCCACGATAACTGCCAACAAAATTAGCTTATAGGTTAATTCTACCTTGTCTGAAATTAGCCTATAGGTTAATATTAATAGAAATGGGAGGTCACATGTTTAGCGTTGTTTATCACCCGGAAGCCAGGGAAGAAGCCACAGCATTACCCGTAAAAATCAGGGTGAAGTTTGACCGTCTCATCGGCAAACTGGAGTATGACGCCCGATTACTGCGGGAGCCGGACACGAAGCCCCTGGGCGATGGACTTTTTGAGATCCGCACGATGGGGACGGACATAGCCAGGGGAATCTGGGTATACCACAAAGGCAATACCATCATCATGCTCCGTGTTTTCATCAAGAAGTCACAGAAAACGCCAGCGAAAGAAATCGATCTCGCCAAAAAGCGGTTAGCGGAGGTACTTAATGAAACTGGTAAGCCATAAAGAACTGCATAACGAGTGGATGCAGGACGATGAATATCGCGCTGCATGGCAGGAAGAAGAACGTAAGGAAAAGCTCAGGGAGCTGCTTGCTGAATGGCGCAAGCATGACAACCTGACAAAAGCGCAGGTTGCTGAACGCATGGGGGTTACACCTCCGGTTATTTCTCGCCTGGAAAACAACATCACCAAAGCCAGCATCGACACACTGACCCGCTACGCTCACGCCTGCGGCATCAAGAAACCTGTCATTGCCCTGTACTGAATAGCCAGCCCTCCGGGGCTGGCCTTTTTGTTTCGGTCAGTCCCAAAATTTTGTTAAAGCAAGTTTAAAATGTCACCTGTTTCTCCAAAGTTGAAATGTCACTTCTAAGCCAATCTATTTATACATAATCTTTACATCTTTCCCCGGTGACAAAGTGCTAATTGGTCTGTAATGTTCAATGTGTGGCAGGCAAGCCGCCGGTGACTTAGGGAAGGTGCGAACAAGTTCCTGATATGAGATCATCATATTCATCCGGAGC
>OFOU01001244.1_pt1 | contig 16309 bp, 16 predicted proteins | sample 1542061 | NCBI WGS metagenome assembly OFOU01 (sample SAMN04209239, study PRJEB22552) | human gut metagenome | biome: gut; material: feces | host: Homo sapiens | place: USA: Oklahoma
GCGGCAAACAGGCTTTAACCATGTGTATGGGATTCGGATGCAACGCAGCGGGCATTGTGGGATGCCGTATCATTGATTCCCCCAGAGAACGGCTTATTGCCATGATAACCAACAACTTTGTGCCATGCAATGGAAGGTTTCCGCCACCATACAAAGGGAAACAAAATTGTTCCTCGGCGCTGACAATGAAGAAACAGCCGAATTAACTGTACCAATATATGACTTTGGTGATTGGGCTTTAAAACTGAAGGCCTATCGTAAAGAGAACCATGTCACACAACAAGAGCTTGCACAACTTATGGGCGTAAAACATCTTACTCTTCGCAGCTGGGAACAAAAGCAAGCAAAGCCACCTTACAATATATGGCGGCTTTACAAACACTTATTTGATGATTCCATCAAACTCACGTGATTTTAGGTTATCCAGTACTTTATCAATGACGGCTATTTTTTCATCGGTCGTTAGATTAGAACTATTTAGCCTGCGTTCCACCACCTCTAAATGGAACTCATTAATTTTATCGGAAAGTGCGTGAAAATCCATTTTGTCAGGAAAATGGACAATAACATTCTGAACGCAGTTCCTTTTCACTCACGCTCTCCCTTCGATAAATACCAGTCACTTTATGTTATGAAAATATTGGTATGTCCTATTACACCTTACGAAGCTGTTCCAATCTGGCACAGCTTCATTTTTAAGCTATAAGCAAATTATATTTGAGTCCTCCTTCAATAAAGGGTCATATTTAATCGTGCCATATAAAGTCAAAACCATGCCGTTTTATATTAAGATGATTTTTTTCATTTGATTTACATTATTACCATACTCTGTTTTTGTCTTTCCTCCAGGAATATCCGGTCAAATTCCGGTTCCACATCCAAACTGATTTTCAAAGATATATTAACTGCTCTCATATCCCTGCTATCCAGGTGTCCTATGTACTCCAAAAGCCTAGTTTTATCAATCGTACGAATTTGTTCCAGCATAATGATTGAATTCTTCTGCAAACCATATTTTCTGCTGATGAATACATGGGTTGGCAATGGATGTTTCTCCATCCGGCTTGTGACTGCCGCCACGATTACCGTTGGACTATAGCGGTTCCCGACATTATTCTGGATAATGAGCACCGGCCGCACTCCCCCTTGTTCGCAACCTACTATGGGGCTTAAATCTGCATAGTAAATATCTCCCCTGCATAACATACATATCTCCTCCGCTTGTTTTATTTCACATTGACAGTCCTTCACGTTCCCTTCCTTCCATATAATCATATATTTCATCTGCATCCATAGCCTGTATCTCCCCGACACAACAATTCAAAGTCTGTAACGGGCGTAATATAGGCAGTAGCTGGTCCAACAACTGCTTGTCCACACACTGATTGATAAATCCGCCCATGGTATCCAGAATGAACTGGTCCGCCATTGTAGTGAACGTCATATTTCAGGTGCTGAACTGATGGGTTGCGATAAATCTGGCAATATTCTCCGGCGTATTGATTAACCAATATTCTTTGTTATTCTCTTTTATATTGAGATAGACCTTGATACCCTCTCCTTGAATCAGACGTTCCATCAACTCTTCGTTCATATACTCATTCCTTTCATACATTTCATTTCAATACCACACCCACGCAGCCGTCCAAAAACAGACGGCTGCGTAATCTGACATTGAAATCACCTTATTTGCAATCTATTAATTCGCTTCTATTCGACACTACTCCCCGAAGCTTGTCCAGACATTGCATCTGGACAGGGCAGCCAACCCGCCTGCCTGCAGCTGACAGGCATCATAGGAATCCCACCTCCGCCAGGTTCTCCGACGGCCGCCCTCATTGCGTGGTCCCCGGCCAAGGGGGCTGTGACTGGACGGAAGTATCATTATGAGCTATCCGGGGTCATGGCGATTCAATCCGCTGTGGATTGATTTTGAGACAGGAATTTGCCGCTCTTGCCTTAAACCGCAAAAAAACACATCACAGGTCATCTGACAGAATATAATTCCGCAGGCAGTCATTGCGTTCCCCTCTGGTCGCTTCCGCTCCTCGCGTCCGGATAGCCAACGTAACTGGTTGGCTGGATATGAAATTTTCAATGTACAGACTTCCTGCGGAATATTTATTTTCGTGGTAATATGCGTTCAGAATACCGATGAAAAAAATACCCCTCTATATATAAGAGCCAAAAAACAGGGCCAGTGATAACCAGTTTTTCAGAAAGAATTTTAAATTTTATTGATTCCTGGATTATTATTTGATTTCATGACATTATAATGGTATAATTAAACCATATTTAGGCCAGGAGGTGAGTTAATGCCACAGATTATACCAATTAAAGATTTAAAGAACACCTCAGATATTTCCGATTTATGCCATGTATCCGAAGAACCCATCTTCATCACCAAGAATGGTTATGGGGACATGGTAATCATGAGCATGGAGACATATGAGAAAACTATTTGGAAAACCAGCCTTTACCGCAATCTGGAACAATCCGAAGGCCAGATAAAAGCAGGGCGGACACAGGATGCCAGGGCGTCTCTTGATGAGCTGAAGGGGAACTATGGATTATAAACTTCAAATAACGGACCGGGCGGTTGAACTGTTAGGTCGTATCATTGACTATCTGGTGTCCAGGTTGAAGAATCCAACTGCTGCCAGGAAACTCTTAACAGAAATTGAGGCCATCTACAGTCATCTGGAATCGGAGCCATATATCTATCCTCCATGTGATGACCCATTTTTGAAATCAAAGGGATACCGTAAAGCAACCATTAACCATTATCAATATGTAATCCTGTTTCAAGTTGACGAAACCAGCAGAACCGTTTTTATTTCCGGTATTTTTCATGAAAAGGAAGACTATGGCCAAAGGCTCTGATGGTTTATCCTATCAACTATCATCAACTAATAATCAGAAGGCAGTCATCTGGATGTTTCTCCCAATAACTGCCTTCCTAATCAATATTAGACTATCATCATTTTTACAGCTCCATGGCTTCTCTCAAACATTTCAATATCTTCTCCTTACGTTTATGGACTGCGGCCTGCGATATCCCAATCTGCTTTGCCAGCGTCCGTTCTGATAAGCCCTCATAATACAATTGGTAGACCAGTCGGAATTCTTCCGTGTTGAGTGCTTCTAACGCAGGATGTAGTTTTTCCAAGTATATATGATACATAGCCCTATCCTCTACGGTTTCAGCCGTCTCATCAAATATAGTTTCTTCCCCTGTCATCAAATCTGTATCCATAGCGTGGTAAGAGACTTCCCAATGTTCCGCTTCACTTCTTAAGTATTTCCACTTTCTCAAATCCCGATAGTGTTCCTCATATATGTCCTTTTCTACCTCCATTACGACCTGCCCCATACATATAAAATGAACCGATTCCCTATTGACTTTCCTTGAAATATAGGCCAGGTATTCATCATAGGTCACTTCCTGCAGCCTTCCATCTATTTTGATATAATACCTCTTATTCTCCATTTCCTTCCTCCAATTCTGAATTTTTTGATATTCAGAATCAGTGGGTGGGGAGCGGCAACGAAGTCTTGTCCCATAACTATAAAATGGGCTGCTTGTCCCACAATCACTTACGGGATACTCAGCCCAAATTCGCCCATCGTATGTCGCATCTGCACAGAATGTACATCGGGAAGCGTGGCTTCCGATTTTCTTGCCATGTTTCTTATCACCATTCCAATCATCTGTGCGTTTAAAAGGAATAGCATGTATTCTGAATGGTATGTCCTTCCTTTTAGGACTACCCCCGATACCATCATCCCCTTACCCTGCAAGGCTCAGGGCACTACCATCTCAATCTATTTTTGTTGACAACGGAAACATGCCCTGCGATTTCTCCATACTTCGTTTAAAAGCTGCAAAATCCTTTTTAAAAAGCAATTTCCTGTTATCAGCATTCGTCAACCTCCCTTCTAAAAAGCTGTTTTATCTGATAGTAAGTCACCATTCAACAGAATCTATATATATATTTTATTGTAACAGGCGTATATGCAAGAAAAATGTAGATATCATGTATTAAACCTGTAGAATAAAATAAAAAAAGCAACATCAGTAGATGTGCTTATTGATACAATTATTAAGTTGTTTTTTAGCGACTATAAAGGAATTTATGGGTATCAACACCAACGAAAAATATACACAACATACTTACAATCAGCATAAAAACTGCCAGCAGATAACACCTACTGGCAGAAAAATTTTATTTTTTAATTGTCTACTTGACGGGGAGCGGTTCAAAGTGGCAGCCTCATTCGCACTATCAATCTTTAAATATTCCAAATTTTAGATTTAAGTGACAATTGAATCGTTAAAGTTCGTATGTATACCGATAATATGTACGCATCCATGTAAGAATCACTCATCAATACTGAAATCTTGGGCATTATGTATATTCAAAAGCACCGGATCCATTTCATAAATATCCTCTGGACCGCTTCTTTTATATTTGTCTGCAAAGATATCTTCCATCATCATCACACATTGCGTAGCCATCTTTGCTGAAGACATACCAGGACTTGCATACAACAGACAGTTCGTCCCATCCTTTTTCATTGTTTCCTGCTGTTCTTCTGTAGCATCATAACCGATAATCTTTGTCTTTGTATTACCTGCATCCTGTAGCGCATTATATGTTGCCATGGTACATTCGGCCCAATAACAAAAGATGGCATCCGTTTCTGGATATGCAGTTATCATATCGGTTGCCCATATATAGCATCCGTCTGAAGTCCTGTCTTGTGTCCTGTTCATTACAACTTCCACATCTGGATAGTTCTCAGCAAGAAACTCAACAAAGCCATTAACCCTCAAGGTACTGGATGCGATGGATGGCTCATCTTCAAATACTATGATTTTCGCATCTTTTTTTCCTTCCAGTGCCTCCATGGCCTGTTCCGCCGCCATTCGTCCCCCTTTGTAATCATCATAGCGGACAGCTGCATCTTCTGTTCCATCTGAGGCAAGACAATCATAACCAACAATCGGTATTCCGGCATCCTGTACCTTCCTTACAATATCATTCGCACCCTCTGCATCAATTGCCGTATAAATGATACCATCTACCTGCTGGGTAATCAGATTTTCAATTATAGTATATTCAGAACTCCAGTCACCTTTCGGATCCACAATGACTGCTTTCCATCCCCTGTCTTCTATCTGCTCCTGGGCCGTTCGGGAGAAATCAACCGCAAACGTCTGCGCCATACTCCACGGAACAACTGCAATGGTTTTCCCCTTTTCCTTTGGTGCACAGGCTGCTATTGACAACACCATAATACAAACAAGCAATATTCCCAGTACTCTTCTTTTCATATCTGCTTCTCCAATCCCTCATTATTCGTCATCATAAACCTCTCTGTCGGGGTCTTCAACAAAAACTTATTCATTAATATTAAATTCCTCTGCATTATGTACATTCAAGAGTACCGGATCCATCTCATAAATATCTTCCGGACCGTTTCTTTTATATTTGTCTGCGAATATGTCTTCCATTAATACAATACACTGTGTAGCCATCTTTGACGGGGACATGCCCGGGCTTGCATATAGCTGACCATCCTCCCCATCCTTTTTCATTGTTTCCTGTTGTTCTTCCGTAGCGTCATAACCAATAATCTTTGTCCTTGTATTACCTGCGTCCTGCAGCGCATTATAAGTTGCCATGGCGCACTCAGCCCAATAACAGAAGATGGCATCGGTCTCTGGATGTGCGGTTATCATATCGGTTGCCCAAATGTAGCATCCATCTGACGTTTTATCCTGTGTCCTGTTCAGCACAACTTCCACATCCGGATAGTTTTCAGCAAGAAACTCAACAAAACCGTTAACTCTCAATGTACTGGACGCAATGGACGGATCATCTTCAAACACCACTATTTTCGCATCCTTTTTTCCTTCTAACGCTTCCATGGCCTGCTCTGCTGCCATCTGCCCTCCCTTATAATCATCATAGCGCACCGCTGCATCTTCTGTTCCATCTGAGGCAAGACAATCATAACCAACAATCGGTATACCGGCTTCTTGTGCCTTTTTTACTATATCATTTGCCCCATCTGCATCAATAGCCGTATAAATAATACCATCTACCTGCTGGGTAATCAGGTTCTCAATTATGGTATATTCAGAACCCCAGTCGCCTTTTGGATCAACAATAACAGCTTTCCATCCCCTGCCTTCAATCTGTTCCTCAGCCGCATGAGAAAAATCGACTGCAAATGTCTCTGCCATACTCCACGGAACAATCGCAATGGTTTTTTGTTTCTCCTTTGGCGCACAGGCTGTTGTTGACAATATCATCACACAAGCAAGCAACATACCCAATACTTTTTTCTTCATAGCTGACCTTCTCCTCTCACACCTCATCATCCGTTAACATAAATTCCTTTAAACCATCATCAGGGTCATCAACTTACTACAAATGCATTCTTCCGGTTCAGCAAAAATGGATTAAACCATCCTGTCAGGTCACTCATCGGGAAAACTTCCGGCTTCAGGTTAATTCCCAAAACTTCTTTCATGTAAGCTTTTCTTTCCTGCATCCTTCTCCATACATCAGGATACTCCGATTCCAACCCCCTCTGCAGTTCCTCATCTGCAATACAGATACCATCCTCACAGTTCGGACCGCTGTATCCGTCCATGCCTGGAATAATATCCATCTGAACCAGCATACCGCTTTTAAATTCCACATCCGATTCCGGATAAACAGGAGAGGAAAGCCATTCCTCCGTTCCAATTAGATGCCCCGGATTCAAAACCCAGCCATAGGTTTCTTTCGGAATGATATGTTGGATGGCATCAAATATTTCGCCCCCACGGACGCCAAGTCCAATCAACCCATACCATGTGGCTGCGGCAGCAAAATACGGCTTCGCCAGTTTTTCCATATAATCCTGCTGTCCATCATCTAAATCATTTTCACCTTCAGCCACGTATCCGGCCCTGCAGGTCAGTCCTCCCTCCAGTCCCATGGACGCACAGATTGCGTCTCCCTTTCTCACCTGGTAATCCGTCACACTTATTAATCCCCTGAATCGGTTTTTACCAGCTGATAAATAGGGATGACAGGACATTACTTTTCCCATGGGATTTAAATACGCGCCAAGCTCCATTTCCGTCTTTCCCGGTTCAAGTCCATCCAGCATATCCGCTATCCTTCCGGAGGCCTGAGCCGCGCCATATTCCAACTGTGCAATGGCGTGGACTTCATTTATCGTCCTGATTCCGTCCCTGGGATTAATGAATATACCGGTTACATTCACTACATCTATTTCCCCGGTAATCTCCGTAAGCGCTTTGATAATGTAAGCCGGCACATCAAACATATGATCTGTATCCATATTACCAATAAAAAGTTTCCAGCCAACCACGCCAATCCTCATCCCATTTTCCAGTCCGGCCTTTTCAAACATCTCTTTCATAGATGTAAACCTGTCCATAGGCTGATTTGGCAGCGAAAGAATCTGACACAGCAAAGGGCTGACAGGCACCTTACATTCATGGTACAGTCCATAACATTCATTACCAAGTAAAACAAAATTGTTTCCATTCCTGTGTATGACAAGAATTCCTTCCTCAAATCTTGGTTCAAAGGCAGCCATATAGCGGAAATTGGAATAATGCTCACGGTCTGCATAAATTACAACTGCATCCAGATTCTCCTTATCCATCCGGCTATATAGCTTTTTCATCCTCCCGGCATATACGGATTCCGGCAACTCAGGGTATTTTCCCAAAGGAAACCGCTTTGGCGCCTCCACTTCTTTATACTGAACATTTTCAGGTAATATATAATGCATTTCATTCTCCCTCCTAAATTATCATATGTCCTACTGCTTTTTTCTCAAGGCATACTCCTTATTTAGTATAAGTGGTCTCAAATAACCACAAAGGTCACTCATCGGAAGGATTTCTTCTTTCAACACGATTCCCAGGCAATTTTTCATATATTCCCTCCGTTCTTTTATCCGCTCCCATACAGCCGGATATCTTTCCTGTATCTGATTCCTGAGGTCCTGGTCCGCTATTGCAATCCCATCCTCTGCCCCTATCCCTCCATATCCGGGTACAGAAGGAATGATATCCATCTGCAGCATCATACCGCTTTCCAGTTTAACTTCAGAGCCAGGATATATAGGTGAAGCCGTCCATTCGTCTGCTCCTGTATAATGTCCTGGGTTCAATGACCAGTGGAACCGTTCTTTTGGCAGGACCTCCTCAATCGTCTCATAAATCTTTGCACAGGATACTCCGATTCCAACCATTTCATACCATGTCACAGCAGCCTTGTAATATGGTATTGCCACCTCCTCAATATAACCCTGTTCCCCTTTTGGCAGGTCAGTCCTGTCTTCCCCAACATATGCTGCCCTGGATGTCAGGCCGCCTCTCAACCCAAATGTTATGGATATCCTATCACCTTTTTGAATCGGTTTATTCCTGGGAAATACTACCGCATTCGTAAACCGTTCTCCAGCAGCACAGATGGTAGTAACTGTTGTGGGCTGCCCATAGGCTGACAGGTGTCCTGCAATCTCCATTTCTAACTTTCCAGGCCGGATTTCATTCATGGCTTCTAACACTTTTACCGACGCCATCCCTGCACCGAATTCATAATGTGCTATTTCATTTGCATTGACCCTGGTCCTCAGACCCTGTCGGGAATCCAGGAATATCCCCGATGCACTGCGCAGGATTCCGTTCAGATTAATCTTCCTTAATGCATCTGCAATAAAAGCCGGTATATCCAATAGATTCTCCTCACCTTTACATTTACTGGTGAAATGTTTCCATCCGGCACACCCTATTGTCATTCCATCTTGGATTCCGGCTTCCTCCACAAGTCCAGGCATGTCCTTTAAAGGTTCCATCGGCTGGTAGGGAAGGGAGAAATGTGGCACATGTATGATTTTCCCCTGGATAAAGCTATACCTACCCATCTTAAGGTTTTCATTACCCAGCATCATACAGCAGGTCCCATCCTTATGTAAAACCAAAACGCTTTCCTCAAATCTTGGCTCAAACCCAGTCAGATAAGCATAATTTGCCCCATGCTCCCTGTCAGCATATACAACCAGGACATCCAGACCACACTCCTCCATTTTACGTAGTACCTTCTGACGATGCTCCTCCATAGTGCCTGCGGTAATATCAACCGGGAGATAATTCCCATGAGGAACCGGCATATTCACTTTATCGTAAATTATTTCCATTTTCACCCTCCATTCATTACCAGGATGCATGAGCCGACAATTCCCGCATCATTCCCTAGTTTTGACAGGCAGATGTCAGCTCCATCCCGGATTAGGAACATTTTTTCCTTATAAGCTTTCTTAACAGCGCTGATAATGATTTCTCCAGCCCCGGACACTCCCCCTCCTATCACATATACTTCCGGATCAAATGCATGTGAAAAATATGCCAGTCCATTTCCCAGGGCACCCATACAGATATCAATACACCTCATTGCCAGCGCATCCCCCTGGCAGGCCGCTTCGCAAACATCCTTCGCTGAAATCGTTTCCTGATTCCTCAAAATAGAATCCTGTTTCTGTTCTTTCAAAAGCCTTTTCATAATCCGTACAATACCGGTAGCTGATGCAAATTGGTCAATACATCCTGTATTGCCACAACTGCATTGTTCCTTCTCCGGGAAAGCTGCCGATACATGTCCTATCTCCCCGGCCAACCCATGGGCCCCTAACAGGACTTTACCATTCATTATGATTCCTCCGCCAACTCCTGTCCCAAGAGTGATAAGCATCATACTATCATAGTTTTTGCCAGCCCCTCTGTAATATTCCCCCAATGCTGCTGTATTGGCATCATTTCCAGCCGCAATCTCCACATAGGGAAATTCCTTTTTTAACTCCTCCACTGGATTGAATCCTTTCCATTGAAGGTTTACACATGTCCTTACATAACCAGTCTTGTCAACCGGGCCTGGAATCCCCATGCCAATACCTGCAATCCCATCTTCCCTGACTCCCTTACCAACAGTATACTGCTTAATATGCCTTGCAACATCTGGTATTATTTTCCTTCCCATATCCGAAATATCCGTTGGGACCGACCATTTTTCCAGCAAATCACCTGTCTCTGTAAATGCTCCGAACTTTATCTCTGTGCCTCCAATATCCACACCAAAAAACATTCCCATTCCACCACCATCCGCTGTATCTTTTATGTATGATGCCTCTAACCGCATTTACAGATTGTAGAGACGCGCAGCATTATCATGTAAAATCCCGCTTATCTCCTTCTCTGAAAAGATTGGCCATCCAGACTGTTTACAGATTCGGTTCATACCATTCTGGATAAGGTCTATCCATCCTAGTAAATCTTTTGTGGGATTTTCCGAAAATAAATCATTATCCGCCGCTACAAAGTCAGAAGCAAACATGACCCTGTCCAGAACCCCCATCTCTTTTGCCAGAACCATGTTCCAGGTCATCCAGAGCGGCCTCTTATAAAGCATAGCTAAATCAGTCCACAGGTTTTCATCATTGACCATCATGGTAAATAAATACTCACTAAAAGGATATCCAATATGTTCAACAACTATCTTCATGTCCGGAAAATCAAAAGTTACATCATTCAAATTTTCCATCTTCGCATATTTCGTATGGGCCAGTACAGTAGGCCCTCCTGCGGCTGAGTGGTGATATTGAACCACAGTTCCCTGTTTTTGAGCAAACTCATAAAATGGATAGATTGCCTTATCATTAGAATTAAATTGGCCATAGGGCGGCGTAAATAAAATCCCCCTGTATCCGCATTCTGTTACCTTATTTACTACATACTCGTAATTCTTCTGGTTGAATCTGCCTGCACTGTCAATGGGTTCCACACTACAAAATGGAATAAAGAAATCCGGATACCTACCATAAGAGGATTCCACTGCAATTTCCCCAAATTCTGAGTTCCAAATCCTATGCATGTCTTGTCCCATACATACACATTTTTCAATACCTGCAGCTTTCATCCATGTTACAAGTTGGTCTATATCTGTATCCTTAGGTATGGATTGTCCCAATCTATCATAAGTTGCCTTGTCAAAACATTTTGAATTTATCAGATGCATATGTGAATCAATAATCATGTTCTTTTCTCCTCTTCTTATTATTAGCCTGTGTCAGACTACTTATTTGTTTTATTGGATATTTTGCTAAACCACTGGGCATAGAATACTGCAATAACCATCAGACACCCTCTGACCACATACTGCCAGTTGCTGCCAATAAACATCAGGTTCATTCCATTTGTTATCATCCCCATCATCAACGCACCGAGAAATACACCTATGGTCAATCCTTTTCCGCCAGTTAACGCTACACCTCCAATCGCACATGCAGATATGGCAATGGTAGCGTAACCACTGGCTGCATTCGGTGTTGCAGAACCCACACGTGCAGTGGAAAGGATTCCTGCAATACAGGACAACGCTGCACTAATAATATAGGTTGAAAAACGGATTTTTTTAACATTGATTCCTGAAATATATGCAGCCGTATAACTACCGCCAATTGCATAGATTTTCCGCCCATAGGAAGTTTTTCCCAAAATAAGCGCCATCATCACAAAAACCAAAATTAGAATCCAGATAGACACGGATATTCCCAATACTTTTCCAGAACTCAGATATTTAAATGATTCCGGCAACGATGTCACTGCGCTGTTATTACATACAATATACACAATACCTCTTACTGCTGTCTGTGTTCCCAAAGTCACAATAAACGGATCTATTTTAGTCCTGGATACCAACAAACCATTCGCTACTCCTACAATGCTACAAATCAGCATGGACAGTATAACCGCGAAAAACAGGTTCGTCTTCAGTCCAAACAATCCGTCTGTTATGAGTAAGGCACAACAGGTTCCTCCAAGTGCACAGGTCGATTCGATAGACAGGTCAAAGGTTCCATTAATCAACGGGAATGTCAATGCACTTGCCAGAATGCCATATACAACAATCTCTTTTAAAATATTATTTATATTTCCTAATGTAAGGAAATTCCCACTCCGGCTTTGGACAATCACCGAATACAGAATAATCAAACAAATCAACCCCGATAGCTCAAAGTACCTTGAGCCTTTCAGCCTTTCAAATAAAGTCATATTATTTCTTTTTTCTGATTTCATTTTTTCCGTCCTTTCATCCACCTGTTTAATGTGAGATGGCCATTTTCATAATAGCCTCTTCGTTTGCTTCTTCCATAGATAATTCTCCTGACAGATACCCCTCATGCATCACAATAATCCTGTCACTTATTCCCAAAAGTTCGGTCATTTCTGAAGAAACCACAATGATTGACATCCCTTCACTTGCCAGTTCATTAATGATTTTATAAATCTCAGCTTTTGCCCCAACATCCACCCCCCTGGTGGGTTCATCCAGCAGCAAGATTTCTGGCTTGGATGCCAGACATTTCCCAAGAACCACCTTCTGCTGGTTCCCACCACTTAACATCCGGACAATCATACTACCTCCTGAGGCACGGATGTTCAACTTTTGGATATATTCCTTACAGACGCTGTCCTCCTTTTTGGGATTCATAATTCCCCCTACCGACATTTTTTTTAGAATACTCAAAACTATGTTCTGGAGTATGGACTGATTTAATATCAGTCCCTGGTCTTTGCGGTCTTCTGGAACCAGGGCGAATCCTTTTTTCAACCCTTCCATAGGGGAATGATTCATAATTTTCTGCCCTTTTAAATATATTTCTCCTTGACAGTCATCTACACCAAAAACAGCTCTTAGAAGTTCTGTCCTCCCGGCGCCTACTAAACCTCCAATGCCAAGAATTTCCCCTTTATTTAAAGTAAAGGAAACATTTGTTATCTTAGAGTTTGTCAGCCCTTTGACCTCCAGTATCTTCTCACCAATCCGGTTTGTCTTCTCAGGAAATTGCTGCGTCATCTGTCTTCCAATCATCAAACGGACAATATCATCTACTTTTGAACCAGACACCTGTAATGTCCCAGAATTTTCTCCGTCCTTCAGAACCTCAACCCGGTCCCCTACCGCATAAATATCCTCCATACGATGTGAAATCAGGATAACGGCCAACCCCCTCTCCTTGAGTTGGCGAATAATTTTATACAGCTTTTCTGTTTCTTCTATAGTCAGGGCAGCCGTCGGCTCGTCAAAAATAATAATGGAACAATGGTATGACAGAGCTTTGGCAATTTCTATCAATTGGCGGCTAGCAACCGTATATTGGCGTACCAATGAATCCGGTTCAAAAAATATTCCCAGTTGTTCCATTAAGGCCAGGGTATCTTCCCTCAATCCTTTATTATCCACAAATCCAGCCTTCGTCTTATATCTACCGACAAAGATATTTTCCGCAACTGTCATCTCCTCAATCTGCACCAGTTCCTGATGTACCATACTGATTCCCATATGAAATGCATCAATTGGTCTGTTTATTTTTACAGGTTTACCACCTATAAAAATCTCACCTTCCGTAGGAGTTTCCACACCTGCTAGAATTTTCATCAACGTGGATTTTCCTGCTCCATTTTCTCCACAAAGACAAAGTACTTCTCCCGCTCTCAACTCAAGGCTTACATCTTTCAGTGCCTTAATTCCTCCATAACTTTTATGGATGTGCTTCATTTCAAGTATATACTCACTCATAGTCCCTCCTGTTCCGGATTCTATCCTTTATAAAGTCTGCCTCTCACTATTATTCATATAGTTTCCCCCTGCTGTGGTTACCTTTATTTTTCTTGTTAAAAATATTGTACCAATGATACAATGTTTATCACAAGCTTTTTTTACATAACTTTTTCCACAATCTTTCTAACACTTTTTTGTACATTTAGCACAATTATATCTATTATCATTAAAACCCAATCGTTATTTACTACATTTTTTCTGTCAGGTATTTATACGACCAAGCATTGTTTTAAGTATTTTTCTATTGACTCTTTTGCCTATAGTTGATACAATCACTATTAAGATAAATGTTTACTTCATATAAGGAGAAGATAAATGAACAATAGAAATGTCACTTTACAAGTGATTGCGGATAAGGCACATGTATCCAAATCACTGGTATCCAGGATCATCAATAACCGCCCGGTACGTGTATCAGATGAAAAGAGGGCACAGATTCTGCACATTGCAAATGAATTGGATTATATGCCTTCCGGAGAAGTCATAAAGGTCTCCCCCATGCCTAAGCTGAATAAAACAATTGCCCTTATTTTACCCAACCTGGAAAGTAAATTTATGTCCACTATCTCTGATACCATTACCAGAAAAGCCTATGAAAACGGTTATTCCGTCATCGTCTTTGACAGCAGGGAAGATAATTCCCTGGAATACAAATACCTGGAACTTTGCCATTCATTACAGGTTTCCGGCATCATAATGGATTCTTTTGCGAATGCCAATAACCAAAATTACCTTAAAAAAATATCCGAATGGAAAATCCCCTTTTTGTTTCTCGACTGTTATCCCAACAATTCCGAGTTTTCCTTTGTCACATCCCATAATAGAAAAGGGATTTACAGTTTAACCGAAAGCATGATAAAGCGGGGACATACGAACATATTAAGTATTATCCAGAACAAAGCTACATTAACCAATGTCTCGTTGGAGCGGCTAAATGGATACTATCAGGTCACAGGGGAATATTCCCTGCCCGGATATAATGAAATCATTTATCCTGACAGGGATTATCGGCAGCAGCCCATTTATTCACTCATGAATTCGTCCATTGAATTCACAGCCTTTATCATCCATACAGGTTCCGATGTACAGCATTTCTGTAACCTGCTGCCTCTGACCAAATATGCCAATTCAGCAGATTTTGAAATCGGAGTTTTTGATGATTTCAACATGTCCTTTCTTGAATATATCTCTGGTAAAAACCAGGATATTTATCAAAAAATCGTTAGTCTGGTAACACAACGCCCCCAGGAACTGGCATCCACAGCAGTTGACACGTTAATCGACAGTATTAGGAAGGGAGACAATTTTTCTCCTGCACACATTTTTATTAACTGTGATTTGTCATATTTAAATCTTAAAAAATAAAAGGAGGAATCTTATAATGACTACAAAAAAGCTTAATCATTTAGGTGTTATCGAAATACCATATGGTGATTTAAACTGGGGGCCAGACCCGCTGCATATACGGGAAGGTATCTATTCTGACATTCAACACTGGAAAAAATACCGTGAATTGGACGATTATAAGCTCTGCGGCATATATGGCAAAGCAGGGGTTTCATACTCAGTAGAAGAGATTGTCTATAATCCCGAAGAGGACGAAGAAGTATATCTCACCCTAACCAGGCAGGTTTCCGACTCAGTCTGTCAGCATCTTTCAAACAAGGAAGCCGTGCTGCTAACAGGTGGTTACTGCAAAGATGCGGTTGGGGTATGCGGTGGCATACAACGTGCCATTGGGGCCGACAAAAAAGTAGGTATCATCTATCTGGACGCCCACAGTGACATGTCAACTCCGGCTGTCACCCATACAGGCATTCTGGGAGGCATGGATATGGCTGCAATCCTGGGTGTGGACATGGAGAATTGGCGTTTTGCCGCCGGGTTAAACACACCTTATGATGACCATCTTGTGATTCTCAGTGATTTCCGCGAAGCACAAGTCGATGATGACGGCGCCTTAGAAATTGTAGAAAGCTTACATATCAACTGGATAAAATCTGAAGAATTTGAAAATGAAAGCCTTTGGAAAGAAAATGTGAATAATCTGGCACAAAAGGTAGATGCCATTTACCTCCATATAGATGCGGACATACTCAATAACCGCCATGTCCCTAATGCGGCCTGCGTAGCAAAAGGGGGGCCATCCATTGATACGGTAATGAACAATATCCGTGCTGTAATGCAAACCGGAAAGGTGCTGGTTTATGGCACATATGGCTTCTACTTTGATACCGAGGTTCCCGGTCAGGATTCCTTAACATTAAGCGGCTTAAGGGTTGTCGCAGCCGGTCTGGAAAGTTGGAGATACTCTCCTGTACTGGTATAAGTACAATGTTATTTAGATAAGAGCACTAAAACAGGCACTAAAACAGTTTTACATGCCAAGCAGGCAGATACTTTCAGCTGTGTCTACTATGAATTGTAAACAGCTTTGTAGAGAAGGCTTACTAATGTCTGGTGTTCTTCTAACCTTAAAAAGCTCATGACTGATTAGATAATCTACTTCAGGCGGAGCTTTTTTTAATTTCATTACCTGTGATTATTACGGTGCGGCGGAGCCGCCAGTCCGGTGTGGCGAGAGCCACCTGTCC